>Ga0209272_10002637_pt1 | contig 9916 bp, 8 predicted proteins | sample tdDd002_FD_187125 | JGI IMG/M metagenome (GOLD analysis project Ga0209272, IMG submission 187125) | Marine sediment microbial communities from the Atlantic coast under amendment with organic carbon and nitrate - tdDd00.2 (SPAdes)... | ecosystem: Environmental > Aquatic > Marine > Coastal >... | reverse complement strand
TTAGTAACGAAAGAAGTAAACATTGAAGGTATAAGTAAACAAACAGGTATGGTTGTTGCATCGACACTAAGACCCCAACCTATTGACTTAGATATAAAAGTGATTATCATTGGTGACCCTTATACTTATCATTTGTTATATGCATATGATGAAGATTTTAGAAAACTATTCAAAATCATGTCAGACTTTGACGTAGAAATGGATCGTACAAATGACAATATAAAACTCATGTCACGGTTTATTGCTGCCCATTGTGAACAAGATGGCTTACGTCCCTTTACCAGTGATGCCGTTGGTCGTATTATGGAATATAGTTCGCGTATGGCAGGAGATCAAAAGAGACTCAGTTCAAGACTGAATCGTATTGTAGATGTTCTGTATGAATCTGATAGTTGGGCAGAAGTGCAAGGAAATGATCTCGTAGATAAACATCATGTTGACACTGCTTTAGAAGATAAGCGTCATCGATCTAATAAAGCTGAAGAGAAAACTTTAGAAATGTTTGATGATGGAACATACCTCATTGACGTAGAAGGTGAAAAAGTAGGGGAAATAAACGGCCTTGCGGTTGTAGGCTCGGGTCAGTATTCCTTTGGTAAGCCAAGTAAAATTACTGTTTCATCCTATCGCGGTAAAGCGGGATTAATTAACATTGAACGTGAAGCAAGAACCAGTGGTTCGCTTCATGATAAAGGTGTCATGATAATATCTGGTTATCTTGGTCATACATTTGCTCAAGATAAACCTTTAGCATTGACAGCCAGTATTGTATTTGAACAATTGTATTCAGGGGTCGATGGTGATAGTGCATCTTCTACTGAGCTTTATGCCTTACTATCAAGCATATCAGAGGTACCTATTAAACAATCTATTGCTGTAACAGGTTCTATTAACCAAAGAGGTGAAATCCAGCCGATTGGTGGCGTTAATGAAAAGATTGAAGGTTTCTATCGTGTGTGTCGTCTAAAAGGCCTAACAGGAGACCAAGGTGTAATTATCCCTCATCAAAATGTTCAAAATTTGATGCTGTCTAATGAAGTTGTTGAAGCGGTTAAAGCAAACATGTTTAACATATATGCTGTTAGTCATATTGATGAAGGTATTGAGATATTAACCGGCGTTAAAGCAGGTAATCATTTAAAATCTGGTGGATTCTCGAGAGGTTCGATTAAAGATAAAGTAAATAGACGTTTACTTGAACTTGCTAAACCATTAATGCAAAGAAAATCTGATGCAAAGAAGAAAACGAGTAAAAAATCGTAGATTTTTAAATTACAAATTATGAATTAAAGAACCAGCTCCCAGAGCTGGTTCTTTATGTTTTGAACTCAATTTGTAATTTGTCGTTCGTAATTCGTAATTAATTATCGCAGATAATAACCCTTTCATCTGTAACAATCGCATCCAATGGTTGGTCAAATGATTCATGAGGTACTTCCATAATCATTTGCTCTGAAAATGCAAGACCTATTACTTGGGTTGGTGTTGTTAATTTTGAAAGCATTTTGTCGTAGAATCCACCACCGTATCCAATGCGGTAGCCGCGTGGGTCGAAAACAGCACCGGGCGCGAGGATAAGATCAAATTCATCGGGTTCCATAGTGTTGTCTTTTGTAACGACTGGCTCCATGATCCCGTATTTACATTCAACTAAATTGTCTAAGGAATCAATACCTACAAGAATAAGTTCCATAGTATCAAAGTTAACAACAGGTAGGGCAACTGTTTTGCCAGCTTCTAACATAGCGTTTATGATGGGGCGCGTTAAAACCTCGCCTCTGAAATCTAAAAAGATCATAACTGTTTTTGCGCTTTTATAAGCTTCAGTAGTTCGTAGTGATTCAAAAATTTGCTGACTTTTTTTTGCATGGAGATCAGCAGGAATAGCAGCTCGTATGTCTAAGTATTTTTTTCTGAGTTCTTTTTTCATGGTAGTCACCTCAAAGTATGAAACAGTTTATAGTTGTTAGTTATTAGTTTAATAGGAAGTACAAAAGCTTAAATTAAATTTAGAATATACGTTAAGTATAAAGGAATATTGTATGAAAATGATAGTGATTTATATACAAAAGTTAGAACAAAACAATCACTGATTTTGATCTTAAGTTTTCATTATTTTCGCATAGACCATCAAATAACAACTAACAACTATTAATTTGCGTTAAAGATTCGCTAATGCGAATGAAGTATAGGATGTCTATTGTTCTCACTACGTTCGATCCAATACCGTAATTTCTACCATCATTGAATCATTGATGGTAGAAATTACTGACTTAATAATAATTTAATACTTTCTCCCCTTCATTGTAGCGGTTAAAAGCTTTATAATAGATATGGTGGGTTAACTTCAGGTTAACTCATACCATTTAACAAGTCACAAATTTAACATGTGTAAAGATAAAATGATTTTATAAGGAGAGTTTGGATGATACAACTGGTTGGGATATCGAAAAAATATCCAAATGGTGTTAAGGCTTTAACCAATATTAACATCCATGTTAAAAAAGGTGAATTCGTCTTCTTGGTTGGCCCGAGTGGGGCTGGTAAGTCGACTTTTATAAAATTACTCTTAAAGGAAGAGAGTACTTCAGGTGGTAAGCTATTAATTAATGGCGAAAATATTACTAAAATGCACCGTCGTAAGATTCCTTATTTAAGACGTAAAATGGGCGTTGTTTTTCAAGATTTTAGATTATTAGATAATAAAACAGTGTATGAAAATGTTGCATTTGCGATGCAAATATTAGAGGTGAGTCAAAAAGAAATTAGAAGACAAGTACCTATTATTTTAAGTATGGTTGGTTTAAGTAAACGTGCAAATAATTATCCTAATCAATTGTCAGGTGGAGAGCAACAAAGAGTATCTATAGCAAGAGCTATGATTAATAATCCACCTATTTTGATTGCTGATGAACCTACGGGTAACTTAGACCCAGATACATCGTGGGAGATTATGAAACTTTTAAGACAAATTAATAGACGAGGGACGACCATTGTTATGGCGACTCATGATAAAGAAATTGTTGATATAATGCAAAAACGTGTTATTGCCTTAGAAGCAGGACGCGTAGCAAGAGATGAATTGAAAGGTGGTTACGGATATGAAGATTAAATCCTTTAGCTATACTTTCAAAGAAGCTTTAAAGAATTTATGGCGGAATCATATGATGAGTATTGCTTCAGTATCTTCCGTTGCAGCAACCTTAATAATATTGGGGATTATTTTTATTTTAATCATTAATATTAACAGCTTAACAGACAGTGTTAAAGTTCAATTTGACTCTGTACAGGTATACTTACAAGACGATTTAGACCGTAATGTTATTGAAGACATAGGGAACGATATAGTTAATATCGTTGGCGTTAAAGAAATTATTTTTGAGTCACGCGGAAAAGCATTAGAAAATATGAAAGAATCGTGGGACGAGAATGGTTATTTATTAGATGGACTTGAGGAAAATCCATTACCAGACTCTTATATTGTTGTTCTTAGAGGTCTTGTTTATAGTGAACATGTCGTCTCAGAACTTATGCTTATTGAAGGTGTTGAGGAAGTTAAATATTATCAGGATGTCATTGATAAATTACTAAATGTAACTCAATTTATTCGTACTTTAGGATTAGTGATTATTGTCATACTAATTGCTGTATCCACATTTATAATCAATAATACGATTAAATTAGCTGTTAACAGCAGACGAAGAGAAATCAACATAATGAAATATGTTGGCGCTACAAACTGGTTTATAAGATGGCCTTTCTTATTAGAAGGGACTTTACTAGGTCTCATAGGTGCACTCATTGCTTCAGGTGTCATTTATGCAGCATATAAATACACGTACAACTTATTTACGAGTCAATTCTATGTTATTATTGCAGCGCATATTGTTTCTGTTGGTTCTATTATGGAAGATTTGATGTTTATCTTTTGCGTACTCGGAGCTGGTATTGGCTCTTTAGGAAGTATTAATGCGCTGAGACGTCATTTAAACGTATAGGGAAGAGGTGGATCGATGAAAAGATTACTCGGAATGATATTGGTACTAACATTGTTGGTATCTATGTTTCAACCTATGGCAAGTGCAGGTACTGCAGAAATTAATAAAAATCAGAATGAACTTGACCGTGTGTCTGAAATGCTTGATGAAGTAAGCAACGATACAAAGAACAACGAGCTGGAGCAAAAAAGTGTAGTAAAAGATATTAGCAAACTAGAAACGCAAATAAATAGTTTAGAAGATCAAATTGATTCACTTGATGGCAGTATTCAAACCACTCAGGTGGAGATTACAGGTAAAGAAGTAGAACTCGAAACCGTAAAAAAGAACATTGAAGTTAAAAAGACAGTGTTAAATAAACGCCTTAGAGTTATGTACAAAACAGGATCTGTTGGATATTTAGAAGTTTTACTAGGTGCAGAAAACTTTGAAGACTTATTGACCCGTGTTGATGCGGTTAAGCTTATATTTTTACATGATAGCAATATGATTGAAGAGCAAATTGCCCTGCGTGATATGGTAGAAAAAATTAAAAATGACCTGATTACATATAAAGGCGAATTAGAAGGTCAGCGTAAACAAAAAGTGGATGCTCAAGCTTCTGTTGGAACAAAAAAAAGTGAATTAAGTGTCTATAAAAAGAAACTAGTTGCAGATCATAAAGTATTAGAACAACAATTAGACAGATTAAATGAAGATGCTCAGAAAATAAAAAAGATATTGGCTAATTTGAAGCTGTCTGAAAAATATGTTGGCGGTGTAATGACGTGGCCAGCGCCTGGTTATACGCGCATAAGTTCTGCTTTTGGTAACAGAATGCATCCTATCTTGAAAAAAATGAAATTGCATACAGGTATGGATATTGCAGTACCAGCTAATAATACAATTGTAGCTGCACAAGCTGGTACGGTTATTCATTCAGATTGGTTGGGTGGATACGGCAAAGTAATAATGATTGATCACGGTGGTGGTATTGTTACCCTATATGCACATAACAATAAACTACTTGTTAAGGTAGGAGAGACAGTTACAAGAGGGCAAGCGATAACTAAAAGTGGTAGTACGGGTCGTTCTACAGGACCTCATTTACATTTTGAAGTCCGCGTCAATGGAGATTACGTTGATCCTTTGAAGTATGTTACTAAGTAAAGATTAATAAAAGGTCGGTCTCGTACCGACCTTTCAGACTGTTAAAAGAATGAATAAAAAGGTATTGAATGAAAGGCATACAACCCGATTAGAAAAACAAGATTGAGGGTATATCTGGAATAATGATGATTGAAGGAGAATAGACATGATAAAAAAACGCACAATGGTGGTCTTACTTATAATTACAATGGTCTTAACGTCTGTTGCGACCTTTACAATAAGCAATGTCATGCAGTTGTCTACAGGGTCTAAAATATTAATGTCTGAAGACGATTTTGCATATTATAAAGGTTTGAATGAACGTTTTGGTAAAGTAATTGAATTGCAAAAGCAAATAGACAATAAGTTTTATTTAGAAACTGAAGAAGTAGATTATGAAACAGGTGTAATACAAGGACTATTCTCATCTTTAGAGGATCCATATTCAGTTTATTTTACTAAAGCAGAGTTTGATTCTTTTATGGAACAAAGTACGGGAACATATGGCGGAATAGGTGTATATGTATCGCCAGGTGATGACGGATTGATTACTGTTGTTTCACCTATCGAGGATACACCTGGTGAAAGAGCTGGACTGGTATCTGGTGATAAAATAGTTAAAGTAAACGATGAAGACGTGTATGGCGATAAAATTGATGAAGCTGTTTCAATTATGAAAGGTGAACCGGGCACAGATGTTGTATTAACAATTATGCGTGACCAAAGAGATTTCTTTGATGTAACTATTACCAGAGAACAAATTGTTATTAAATCAGTTAAGTCCCGCGTTATTAATGATGATATTGGGTATCTAAGAATTACTGCCTTTGATGAAAAATCTGCTCAAGAATTTAGTGATCATTTAAACACACTAAAGAATCAGAATGTTCAAGGTCTTATTATTGATTTAAGAAACAATCCAGGTGGTTCTTTAGACCAAGTTGTTAAAATTGCAGATGAAATTTTAGGTAAACAAGTGATTGTATACACAAAAGACCGCCAAGGCCGAGAAAGATATGAACGTTCAGATGCTGCAAAAGTTGAATTACCAATAACTGTTCTAGTTAATGGTGGGAGTGCTAGTGCTTCTGAAATCTTAACTGGTGCTATTAAAGATTCTGATTCAGGTACTATTATAGGAACAACAACATTCGGAAAAGGATTGGTTCAAGAAGTTATTCAATTAATGGATGGATCAGCATTTAAAATCACAATATCTCAATATTTTACACCAAATGGGTCTTATATTAATGATATTGGTATTGAACCAGATATTACAATTGAGCTACCTGAAGAACTTCAATATGAAGCGGACATTCAAGATGAGCAAGATGTACAGTTACAAAAAGCAATTGAAGTTTTAGAAGAATCTATAAACTAAGAGCATAGAATTAAAGCATTTTATAGAAGTGATAAAAGGCGTTCAAAAAGAGAAGTAATTGTGGTATGATGTTAAAGGTTAAAATCGATAAGATAATTTGTTATCTAAAATAAAAGGTCCAGAGATTAGGAGTTTAGGAAATGTTAATTCGTAAGGCAAACATATATGATATTTCGGATATCGCAAAAGTTCATGTAGAAGCTTGGAACACAACCTACGATCGCATTATGTCGCGTGAGTATCTTGATGGGTTTACTGTCGAGCGCCGTAAAAAGTTCTGGCTAAAGTTCATAAACGAAGGCAAATCAGTTTATGTAGTTGAAGAAAAAAGTGGCGAGATTGTTGGTTTCGCAGTTCCTAAAATCGCAAGAAGTGATAGTAATGAAGCTTTGGGCGAAGTTTCAGCAATGTATATTTTAGAAAAATACCAACGCCAAGGCATTGGAAAAAAACTATTAATAACATGTGCACGATTACTTAGAAACGTGGATATTGAAAAAATGGTTATTTGGGTTTTAAAGGATAATCCAGCGTGTGGTTTTTATAAAGCCATGGGTGGAGAAGAAGTTGATGCAAGAATAGATCGCATTGATAATAAGGATTTACTTAAATTAGCTTATAAATGGGATAATTTAAGTTCATTAATTGTAAATGCTGATAAAAAGAAAGAAAACAAATTTGAAGAGTTTGAATCAAACTTTTAATTAAAGGTCGGCTGATGCCGACCTTTTACTTTTAAATATATTTAGGAGATGTCTCATGTTGTTTTATATGATGAATAAGAATAGAACCATTTACGATTTAAGAAAAGCAGCATCATATACCCTTGATGAAGTTAGTAGAATGAGTAATTTAGAACGTAGTTATGTAAAAAAATATGAAATGACAAAACTTAAAGACATTCCTAAGATGGAGCGAGCTCAATTAATACGTGTATTTGAAGAAGTCATTGGCAAAATATGAATAAATGGGTTTTAACTTAATCTTTTCGTAAACTTAGTAAGCTGTCTATATGATATACTTTTATCAATAAGTAATATTAATTCTGGGAGATAAAACATGCGAAAAACCAAAGATATACCTTACATCACATTGCTACCCATCGTTATACTATCGGTGATAGCATTTAAACTCATAGATCGAATTGATTTAGTTAAAAGCTTTGTTCAGTATTCTATGAATTTACTAATACCAATAGTATGGGCATGTGTAATTGCATACCTTATAAACCCTCTGATGACAAAACTAGAAATACGGTTTAAGCTTTCACGTGGGCTCAGTATTCTCTTTACGTATATAGCATTTTTAGGGATTTTATTTATTTTCTTAACGAGTGTAACACCAACTATTGTAGAGAGTATCACTGAAATCGTTAAAGAGGTACCTAATTATATTTCTCAAACGGAAACCATGATTAATAGTCATGTAGAAGATTTTGAGGCTCTTGAAAGATTCATTAGCGAGTTTAACATAAGTTTTGAAGACCTTACACAAAATAGTGATGGCAATACGCTTCAAAATATGCTAAACAACATACAACAATATGCTTTTGGCATTATTGGCGCAATATTTGATTTTACATCTGGTATATTTAAGTTCATTATAGGTTTAGTAATGTCTATTTATATCTTAAAAGATAAAGAAAAATTTGCTGATGCAATTCGGAAAATGGGATACGCATATTCTGATAAAAAGCGTACAGAACAGTTTTTTAAGTTAATGAGCGAAATTGATGATGTGTTTTCAAAGTATATCATTGGTAAATCTATAGATTCTTTGATTATTGGCGTTATTTGTTTTATTGGTATGATGATGCTTGATGTTCGTTATGGATTACTTTTAAGTATTATAGTTGCTATTACTAATATGATTCCTTATTTTGGACCTTTTATTGGCGCAGTTCCTGCTGTGTTGATAACCATTTTCTATAGTCCGATTCAAGCCTTGTGGGTGCTCTTATTCATTCTTGCTCTACAACAATTTGACGGATATATTCTTGGACCTAAGATATTGGGAGACAGTGTTGGTCTCTCACCGTTCTGGATCATTATTGCTATTCTTATTGGTGGCGGGTTCTTTGGTGTACTAGGAATGCTTATAGCTGTTCCAATTATGGCAGTCATACGTAATCTAAATCAGAAATATATAGAATATAGATTATCATTAAAGGGCAATGAAGATGATTTTACCAACCAGTGGGATTAACTAAATTAATAAGTACTTTAAAAGATCACATAATTCATGTGGTCTTTTGTTTTTGTAGAAAGTTTGTAATGATGACATGAAGGGTAAGAAATAGGTAGACTTAACTGATGAGAAGGTGAATCTATGCGTATTATTCCTTTAATGTATGTAAAAGAAGAGCATACACTGGGTAGAACTTTATTTGATACAGATCATCGCTTGCTTTTAAGAGCGGGGACACCTATTTCGAAAGCGCATAAGACGCGCTTACAAGAAGGTGGTTATTTTTCTGTTTATGTTGAAGATGATTATACCCATTACAAACCATCACCGATTATCCCGGATCAACTTAGGGACAATTGTTTAGCGATTATAAGGGATGCATTTAAAGATTTTAAAACCTATATGGAACTTGAAAAAGCAGAACAAACCCTTGGTAACAAGAATAAACTCCAAAAAATGATGGGAAATAGGAATGAGAAAATAGAAAACATCTTAGAGATTGCAGATAGAGTTTTGCTTGATCTAGAAGACCATCAGTTGTCGCGTATTGAATATGTTGAACCTAAAAATATGTACGATTATCCTTATCAACATGCTTTAAACACAGGGATACTAGCTTCTCTTATTGGTTTTCGTATGAATAGGGATGTGAATGAAATCAGATCTATGTTTATATCTTCGATATTGTGTGAAATGGGTAACTTAATGATACCTCGAGATATTCTTTTTAAAAAAGGTAGATTAACGCCTGATGAATTTGAAACAGTAAAAAATCATTGCAATATTAGTTATCATCAAGTCAATACACTTCCGGAACTGAATTATATGATTAAGATGATTTGTTTAGAGCATCATGAAAAAGTCGATGGTAGCGGATACCCTAAAGGATTAGATGGTGACCAAATGAATATAATGTCTCGTATTGTAAGTGTTGCAGATGCTTATGATGCCATGACTTCAGACCGTACTTATCGTATGGCCTATCCACCACACAAGGCTATTGAGTATTTAAAAAGTATGAGTGGTGTACATTATGATGAAGATGTTGTATACGTATTAACTAGTATTATACAACCCTTTCCTATTGGAACGATTGTATCTTTAAATACCAAGCAGTATGGTGTCGTAATAGATGACAACGAATTTGAACCGTTGCGGCCTAAAATTAAACTCCTAAGTGATGAAGTAGAAAGTGAAATGGATTTAACAAACCATAGGAGTA
>Ga0209272_10002633_pt1 | contig 9925 bp, 6 predicted proteins | sample tdDd002_FD_187125 | JGI IMG/M metagenome (GOLD analysis project Ga0209272, IMG submission 187125) | Marine sediment microbial communities from the Atlantic coast under amendment with organic carbon and nitrate - tdDd00.2 (SPAdes)... | ecosystem: Environmental > Aquatic > Marine > Coastal >... | reverse complement strand
GTTCTTTTTGTCCTGCTTGGTCCATAGGTGCTGTAATTCGGCTCTTAGAACATGTCTTGGTTTAAGTTTAATCTCGAATTCACTGGCCAGAAAATCTGATTTTACAATAGGAGAGTCTCCACCTTGCAGTTCGCCTTTATTGTAATCGATATGGGCATAAGCGAGCTTGGTTTTTAATTTTTTCGAGAATTTTTTCGATAAATGGATGTTGATATCCCGGTACAGTTTAGTATCGCCAAGCTTTAGGAAATCGGTCTCTTTTGTTTCAGAGTTTTTAAGCTCTAAGTCGTTGTAAGCTGAGACGTTTATTTCCAGTTTGGTTCCATACTTGCCTCCGAAAAAACTCCCTTTTTTGAATTTTTTATAAAGGTCGAATTGAGCTCCCATCTCACCATCAGCTTGAGTGATATAAGTGTAAATATTCAACAAGCTGTATTTGTGTTGTTTGGTGATGGCTGGTAAATAATTCACTAAGAGATTCAAACCATTAGCAGATCTTTCGTTATAGAAACTCATATCTTTTAAGGCTCTGAAAGTGAAATTCATTCCCAGACCAGATTTGGCAAAAGATGAGTTGACTAACAGTGCATTACCTGTGATGTCGATGTCGGGGTTTTCAATTCTTCTGTCATCATTTTTCTGAACAAATTCAGCATTCATACTCCAGTTTTTTATTCCAAGATCCATTCGGGCGGAATAGGCGTTAACCTGACTTGGGAAATCTTCCAAAGCACCAGTATAAGTTTCATATTTACTTAACCAGCTTCCACCTGCAGTAAGGTGACTGTCTTTTAGACCAAAATACTGAGCCAAATCAAATGCACCATCAAGACCTCTGAGAATACCATCTGACACTTCGAAAAATTCACGTTGCTTGCCATATATGGCTTTTAAGTTTATATAGTCGGTAGGTTTGAATCTCACGCCTACACCCTCAATGGCATTGTTAATGCCTAGTTCACGGTTTTCGTAGCTTCTAAAAATAAGGCCACTACCAAATTGTTCGTAAAAGTTACCAACCGTGATTTCCAATGTCTCATCCTGATACTTCAGGTATCGTCCTGCTATTTTTTGATCTTTATGGCGAATATCGTAACCCACCAGTTTTGGTAAATAGGCTTCGTACTGCAAGCCCATGCTAAGTTTCCCAATGTGATAATCCAATTTGAGATAGGAGTTAGAACCAAATTTATCATCGGGTACGACAGCCTTGGTTTTGTTGTCCTTTTTGTAGATTTGGTTGATGGTTTCGAAACTACCACTTAGCTTTCCTTTTTTATCCTGAGCGTTTCCAGTATGGAAGAGGCTTACTAAAATAAGCCCCATTAGTATTTTGCGTATAGTCATATTCTTTTAAGCTTATTTTTTCGACAATTCGGTCAGTTTCTCTAAAATCAGTTCTTCACTCCCAGGCTGATAGCCACTATGTTTCCAAACTATTTCACCCTTTTTAATGATACAGCAAAATGGAACACCAGACACATTAAGAGCACGTTTCAGATCTGAGTTTTCATCGATGTAAACATCAAAGGGCCAATCTCTGGCTTTAACTAATGCAGGAACTTTTGAACTGGATCGTGTATTATCAATCGATATGGCGACCATCTTAAAATTTACTTCATCATGCCAATCGTCTATGGCTTCGTTAATGGCTTCGAGTTCTTGCAGGCAGGGACGACACCAGGTTGCCCAAAAGCATAAAACAATAGGCTCTTCGCTATTGTTTAGGATATTTTCTGATTGAATTGTTTTGCCATTTAAATCCTTAAGTTGCGTGCTTGCAATTTGAGCATTTGAATATAAGGCGGTGATGCCAAGTAGAAGGCTTATAAGATATTTTTTCATTATACTATTGGATAAAGTTTGGTTGATAATATCAAACAAAGCAACCTGAATGGGCTAATTGAAAACCCATCAGGCGCCTTGTATTGAACAACTAAACTAGATTTTAAATTCTTGTGTTATAAATTATCAACAGAAATTGCATTAATAACCTCAGCATCTTTTACAAGGAAAGCAATGACAGATAGGTGTGCTTTATTGTATTTTGAAACATCTGTCGTAAAAGAAAGCTTATAGCTCGATCCCTGAGTCAATTTTTCATTGGGAATGGCGTCGCCATATAAATCGGTTAATGTTTTACGAAGAATGTAATTGTGTTGGAAATTCTTCATAGGATCTCCTGCTTGATAAAAGTTTGAAGTGGCATTACTATTATAATAATTTGCCTGATCGGCTAGTTGATTATTATCACAAATGGCTACAACAATTTTAATGTTTTCAACATCCTTATAGCTTTCCACAAATACATCGACTTGAGCTTCGTTACCATTAAGCGTTAAGTTTGGCTTTATACCTAAGTCGCATGATTCGTTTACTAAGCTAGTCAGGTTACTCTCGTAAATTTCTTGAGAGACTTTTCTGTTTGCAATTTTAGTCGGATAACCTGAGATATTATAAGTGCTAAATAAACTTTCAATTTTTGCGTATTGAAATTCATCACTTCCATGTATTGCCGAAATAACAAGGTTTGCAGAAGTCTTACTCTTCATTTCTTCTAAATGATACATAGACTCAGGACAATAACCACACCAGGTTGCCGTATAATCTTCAACTAAAACATTACGAGGTGACATATCCACTCCGATAGATAGATCAGCACTTGTGTTTCCCAGAAATTCTGCTCTCACTTTGTGTCTGCCAGGAGTAGAAGAGTTAAATGTGTTGCCATCAATCAAATTATCGTCTACATAAAACTTGACTTGTGAGCTTATATTTGTCATTTTAGAATCAAGAACTTTAAATACAAATTCTTGAGGTGCCGATGAGAATGTAGAAGTTTGGTTACTCGATATATAAAGTCTTGTTTTGTATGGACGAACATCAAGATCTAAAGTTGCTTCCAGTTTTTCATAAACTGCTTTAAGTGTATGTGTGCCAGCTGTAGTGCTCGAGTAGCTGTTGTTTTCTAATTTAACATCATCTACATAGATTTTAGCGACAGAAGTAATATCTTTTTGATTCTGGTCTTTTACGGTGATGGTAAAGGCTTCTTTCCCATCAGCAAGAATAAATGTTTTATCTGTTGAAAGGTATAATCTAACTTCAAAAGGGCGAACTTTTATTGAAGTCGTCGCTTCGAGGTCTTTATATACCGCCTTGGCTGTGTATTCACCTTCGCTTGTAGACGTGAATTTATTCGATTCCAACTTCACACCATCAATGTAGATCTCTGAGGCAGTCGTCACATCATTTGAATCATTATCTTTAACAGTGAATATGATGGCATCTTCACCATTAGCAATGATGAATTCCTTATTAAGGTGAATTGAAATTTTTTCATCGACACTTAGATCATCTTCATCAGATGAGCAAGAGACTAAATTAATCGACAGGAAGAATAATAAGCTTAAAAATAGGCTAATGTTTTTTTTCATAGGGATCGGGGTTAGTTAACATTTAGATTGTGTTATAATAATAACATGATAGTCTATAAATACCCTACCTTTTTTTTCAAAAAAAAATAGACTAAGTATTAGCCTATTGAAATTGAAAGCAACAATCTGAAAGTTTAATCACCTTATTCATCCCAACCCGAAGAGCGACGACGCGTTTTCTTCTCTGAATCGTGACGCTTGGTTTTTAGTCGTCTTTCTTTGGCACCACGGCTAGGTTTTGTTGCTCTGCGCTTTTTAACTGGAGTAAGAGCCCATGTGAGCAAATCAAAGAATTTCTCAATAGCTGATTGTTTGTTCCTTAATTGAGAACGATCTGCTTGAACGACAATACTTAGAATACCATCCTGGCTGATACGTGTTGCCAGTTTATTGTAGAGTTTACTTTTATCCTCATCGCTCAGTAAGTGTGTTTCTCTAAGATTAAATCGGAGTTCTACCCTGGAACTCACTTTATTTACATGCTGGCCACCGGGACCGCCACTTCGCGAGGTCTGAAATTTAAATTCTCTTAAAAAGGCTTCTCTATTTGAAATGGGTAAAAACATATGGGGAGTCTACGTACTGGCTGGTTAAAAAAAACATGCTTCAACTCAAAAGTACCATTTTAAGTTATATGAAGCTTTCATTTTTTTTACAAATTCCTTTATCCAGCCCTGAATTTTAAAAGAAAAGCCACCTCATGGGTATAAGGTGGCTTGTTGATGTTTATATGATTCTTACTCTTTTAATACCATGTCGATACACATAACGGCCGCTAAAATCATGATTCTAATTGGATGATCAGAAGGCACTTCCTTTGAAACTTCTAAGATGTAGTTGTCGGCAGAAGTGAATAGCTCTTTACCAATACCTGCCCATTTCTTGCTGACATGAGCGAGCTCAACATCATCTTTTAAGAATTTAAAATCCCAGGCTGTCCATTTTCCTTTAAGGGTACAAAGATGTGTGTCCTTGGCATCAAAAACATTGAACTTACCGCCTATAGAGAAGAATTTTTGTTTAAATCGTCCTACCAAATGATCATTTTCGTCGAATACTTCGACATTTGATATGAAAAGAGAAAGGTTTCGCTTTATGGTCAGGACTTTATCGCCTGAATTGGTTTTGATCACGACATTGAATGGTGTCATTCTTTTATAGCCCGTAAAACGGAATAATTTGGTGAAGAAACCCAGGTTTTCTTCTCGACAACTCATAATCATGTCTTGGGTCTCAGGATTGTATATGTCAAAATTATTGGCAGCTTTAAACATGCCAACATGTTCTTTTACAAAATAGAGATTTCGTTCTAGTATGGAATTCATAATATTATGCGTTAAAAATAAATGTGGCGCGAAAGTAGTTATATTATGAATATAATAATGGTTTTAGTAAAAATAAAAGACCAATTCAATTGCTGAATTGGTCCTATATTATTCATATCTAATGTGTCACTAAATCAACAATCCAATTGTTCAATAAGGCCATCCGGTTTCTTATCTTCATCTTCATCTTCAGCGAAATTAGCAGCTGTTTCGATTATTGCCAAGTGTGAATAGGCTTGAGGGAAGTTACCCAGTAATCGTTTTGTATCAAAATCAATATCTTCTGAAAATAAACCCAGATGGTTGGAGTAGCTCATGAGAATATCAAATTTCTCTTTGGCTTCCTTTTTTCTGCCAATTTTAAATAGACTATTAATTAACCAAAAGGAACAAATCGTAAAGGCTGACTTTGGTGTTCCAAAATCGTCTTGATTTTTATAGCGATACATCAATCCATCATGCTCCAATTCATTTTGAATAGTAAGAACGGTAGAGATGTATTTTTCATCAGTGGCCTCAATAAAGCCGTAATTTTCCATTAATAAAACCGATGCATCCAAATCATCGGAGCCATAATGCTGGGTAAAAGCTTGTTTCTTTTCACTCCAGGCATGCTTCATGATATCTTCTTTTACGGCATCTCTATATGGAATCCATTTTTTCACATAATAGTCACTCTTTAAGAGTTTAGAGATTTTTACAGCACGGTCGAAGGCTACCCAGCACATGACCTTGCTAAATGTAAAATGCAGACTCTTACCTCTAATTTCCCAGATACCTCTATCAGGTTCACGCCAGTTTTCATCTACCACATTCACGATACTTCGCACAATGGTGCAGAGTTCTTCGGTATGTCCCAATGAGTTTTCAAACAATTCAAATTGTTGATGAATCAGGTCCAGGAGAATCCCATAGATATCGTTTTGCTTTTGCTTGTAAGCAGCATTTCCAACCCGAACAGGTTTCGAACCTTCATAGCCTGATAGGTGATCCAATTCGTATTCAGAGAGTTTCTTTTCCCCATTAATACCATACATGATTTGGACTTTTTCCTTCTTCTCAGGAATAATGTCCATAATGAAATCCAAATAGCGTTTGGCCACATTGTAATGCCCCAGCTGTGTGAGTATTTTCACCACCATAGAGCCATCCCGAATCCAACAAAAACGATAATCCCAATTCCTAACCTCGCCAATGGTTTCGGGCAATGACGTGGTGAGTGCCGCTAATACAGCACCCGATTTCTGATAATTAAGTAACTTCAATACCAAAGCTGAACGGCTTATTTCATCTTTATACTTTGGGTGTATTTTTGTTTTTTCTGACCAATTCAACCAATAGGTTTTTGTCCTTTGTAAAATCAGATAGATTCTTTCATCTGTTTGTTTTAATAGCTTCTGATTATAGGTAACCAAACAAAATTCATGTTTCTCAAGTTCAATAATATCTTGATTTAAAACTGAATTGCAATCAAAACTCGTATACAGATATAGAGAATCGTAAGTTCCACTGGTCGTATACGATTTAATAAAATCAAATTGAGCATGCTTGTTCTGCGTATGATTACGCGCATAATCTAATTTGGGGTTGTAGTGAATGCGGAAAGTTGGTTTTCCTTTTATGTGTTTAAAATATCGAACAAGATCAGGCGGCGCATAGTAATCATTGTTTTCGGTGATATAGCGGGGCATAAAATCCACAAGTTCGAAAATACCATCCTCACAGACGAAACGGGTGTATAGAATATTGGTATTTTTTTTATAGTACTGTACACTGCGAATTAATTTTTCAGGAATAATCTCAAAGCTGCCCCCCTTATCCTTATCCAGAATTTTAGCAAAAGCAGAAGAGGAGTCAAATTGAGGTAAACATAACCAGTCTAAAGAACCTTTTTCAGAGATCAGTGCTGCAGACCGACAATTTCCAACCACGCCATAATTTAAATTTGTCATAAAAAAAGATTACATTAGTATATATTCACATAACAATTTTCAAAATAGCTAATTTTCACGACTTTCGAATAATTTGCTAGAAGAATATTAGACTCGATTTTATGAATAGAATACACATTGTTTCCAACAGGCTCCCAGTTAGTATTAACGTAAATGATGATCAAATTGAATTGATCCCCAGTGTCGGCGGTCTTGCCACTGGCATGCGTTCAGTCTATAAAGAATATAATGGCAAGTGGATAGGCTGGCCGGGTTTGCCAAGTGACGATATCGATGATGAACTGTCCGGCAGAATCGAAAAGGAGTTGGAACAGGAAGATTGCGTCTCGGTTCACCTTTCGAAAAAGGAGATCGATTTGTACTACGATGGTTTTAGTAACCGTACAATTTGGCCTTTATTCCATTATTTTGCTCAATATATCGATTATGATCCTGAGCTTTGGGAAGCATTTGTTAGTGTGAATCAGAAATTTGCCGATAAGGCACTTGAAACTTTGGAAGAAGGTGATACCATATGGATTCACGATTATCAGCTTTTATTGGTTCCGGAGATGATTAAATCTAAGAAACCGGGGGTAACGGTTGGTTTTTTCCTTCATATTCCTTTTCCATCATTTGAAGTCTTCCGTATTTTGCCATGGCGAAAAGAGTTGATTCAAGGCATGCTAGGGGCTGACTTAATTGGTTTTCATACATACGATTATCAACGCCACTTTTTTAGTTCTGTTCGTCGATTAATGGGTTATGAGATTTCTTTTAACCAGATACAAGTTGAAGATCGAATTATCATTGTTGACGCTTTCCCAATGGGGATTGATTACGATAAATTTAAAAATGCAGCGACAGAGATCTTTCAAAAACCACTTCAAGAGAAATCTGATTTACATCGTGAATTAGAAAAATATTTTCTCCTGTCACCCGATAGAAAGCTCGTACTATCTATAGATCGATTGGATTATTCGAAAGGAATACCCAACCGACTACGTGCTTTTGCCAAGTTTTTAGAAGATTATCCCGAGTTTATTGGCAAGGTGACTTTAATTATGCTTGCCGTGCCTTCACGCGGAACTGTGGAGCACTATGTCAATTTAAAGAAAGAGGTTGACGAGTTGGTTGGTAATGTGAATGGGCAATTTGGTAATATAAACTACACGCCTGTTTGGTATTTCTACCGATCGATGCCTTTTGAAAACCTCATCGAATTATACAGCTCTTGCGATGTTTGTTTGGTGACACCCGTTCGGGATGGAATGAACTTGGTTGCTAAGGAATATGTGGCATCAAGAACCAATCGTACAGGAGTCATTATTCTTAGTGAGATGGCCGGTGTATCGTTAGAAATGGGAGAGGCCTTGAATATTAATCCAAATAATATAAATGAAATTGCTGATAGCATAAAGCAGGCACTGACGATGCCATTAAGCGAGCAGCGCGAACGTATGATTTTCCTTCAGGATAGAATTAAACGCTACGATGTTTTTAAATGGGCCAGTGAGTTTGTGAAATCACTATCGAAAGTTGAAAAGATTCAAAACTCCATGCATGCTAAGCGAGTGAATGTCATTATAATGGATAAGATCCGATCGGATTATCAAAAATCGAAGAAACGAGCCATCTTTTTAGATTATGATGGTACATTAACAGGTTTTAAAAAGAATCCCAATGATGCCAAACCCAATGAGGAATTACATCAACTGCTCTATAGGCTGGAAGAAGATCCTCGTAATGTGATTACCATTATTAGCGGGCGTGATAGAGCGAGTTTGGAATCCTGGTTTGAGGGACATAAAATTAACTTAATTGTTGAGCATGGGGTTTGGAGTAGAAAGGTAGATCGGGAATGGAAAATGCTTTCCAATGCTACGGATACCTGGAAATCAAGTATTCAACCTATACTCGAAACCTTTGTTGATAGAACACCCGGTACGTTTATAGAAGAAAAGAACTACTCTCTGGTTTGGCATTTTAGAAAAGCCGAACCTGAACAAGCTGATTTGAGAGCCAATGAGTTGAAAGATGAATTAACCACCATGATAGCCAATCACAATCTGGAAATATTGGAAGGGAATAAAGTGATAGAGGTGAAGACGGGTGGTATAAACAAAGGGATAGCAGCTTTACAGTTCCTTAAAAATAAAGACTTCGACTTTGTTTTTGCTGTGGGGGATGATTGGACAGATGAGTATATGTTTCGAGAATTGCCAGAAACGGCTCATACCGTAAAGGTTGGCTTGAAACACACGGCCGCTAAGTATAAGGTTGAATCCGTGAGTGCGGTTCGCACTTTTTTAGCAGAATTAACGAAGTAAAGAATCAATGACTGTTTTGTATTAAATCAGACATAATTTAATAGTAGTAAGAGGGTGTCCAGTAATATATTATTGGACACCCTCTACTTTTTGCGAGTTAGACTTATTTTAGCCCTGTTCATAAACAAAGGGCTATTTTTTTTGTTTAGGATCTTGTTTTTCATAAATTCGCGGCCAATTAAGAGATCTAATTAATTTTGTATAAGGATGAGCTCGATTTAAACACCACTTTAAATCCTCAATAGGCTGCTTATATAAACAGTTGACTTAGACCATTTGATAGCCTTAAGAAAAATAGGAGGGTCTCCTTCTCTTATTATTCAATTTAACAAAGAGGCTTCTATACAAAGGAAAACCACTAAATACCCTAATCGTTTCAGCTTTCCATAAAGGCTGAATGCTTGCTTGTACCTATTACCTGAATCCAAGTCTTGGATTCTGACACATAACTAATAATAAAAATTAAAATGTTTGATTCTTTTGTAATCGTTCTGGCTTTTGCTGCTCTTTTTAGTCTGATAAATTCAAAATACCTGAAATTTAGTCCCACCATTGGTATGATGGTATTAGCACTCGTCATGTCGGTCTTTATTCTCATCTTAAAAGAATTTGCGCCTTCCGTTTACCAGTTTATACCAAGCTTCGAGAGAGACATTCATTTTAGAGAATTTTTGCTGGAAATTATTCTTAGTTTTCTGCTCTTTGCCGGAGCCATGCATATTAATATTGAGGAACTGCAGAAGCAAAGAAAGGCGGTCTTTGTATTTGCCATTTTCGGCACCTTAATATCCACTTTTCTTGTGGGAACCATGACCTATTATGCGGCCCATCTCTTTGCATTAAACATCCCCTATATCTATTCCCTTTTATTTGGTGCTCTCATATCGCCTACCGACCCTATA
>Ga0209272_10002631_pt1 | contig 9926 bp, 11 predicted proteins | sample tdDd002_FD_187125 | JGI IMG/M metagenome (GOLD analysis project Ga0209272, IMG submission 187125) | Marine sediment microbial communities from the Atlantic coast under amendment with organic carbon and nitrate - tdDd00.2 (SPAdes)... | ecosystem: Environmental > Aquatic > Marine > Coastal >... | reverse complement strand
AGGTGTCCCTCTACTTCCCCTGCTTCACTATACTTTATATCAAATCCCACCTCACCCTTCCCTAGGAAATCCAGTTTAGAGGACAGGTTAAATACTTTATTTTCATAGGTCAGGTTTGGAGATCTGAAGGTAAAGTTATTTTCTGCAGTAATTACCATATCCTCATAACGCAGGGTAAAACTTTCTACAGTGAGGTTTTTCAGGTCAACCTTTTTTATAAAGCCATCCTCCTCTATAACCTCTTCTCCCTCTATGCTTTCCTCCTTCTTTTGCTCTTCCATCTTCTCAAAGATACTTGTGTAGTTTGCCCTGTCCTCTGTATACTCAACTCTTACATTGGGCTCTACAAGGGTAAGCTCCCTTATAAGAAACTCTCTCCTTACAAGGTATATAATATCTATATTTATATTAAAGGAGGCAAAGGATACAAATACCCTCTCTCCATCCTCCTCATATATCTTAAAATCATCTATATAAAGGATATTTCTGATATAGTTATACCTGAATTTTTCCGCCTCTATCCTTCTCCCTGTTATCTCCTCAAGTCTCTTTAGAGATACTCTCTTTACCATGGATGGTAGTTTTATAAAAAATACCGCTGCTGCTACTACCACTACTGCTATTATCCACTTTATATATCTCTTCATATCCTTCACTCCTTCCAGCTTATCTTCTAGTATCTATATACGGCATCAGAGGTAAAATTCCTAAAAGAAATAAATTAAAACTTTTAACAACCTTTTTGATTAATTTCTGATAAAAGTATCCATTTAATAGACTTTTCAGTGGTGAAATGTTATAATTTTATCATTGCAGAAGCTCTATTTGGGGCTATTTAAGGAGGAGTATATGAATTTACAGGAAAAAATTCTCGGCTACAAAGATGACGTAGTAAAATCAATGCAGGAAGCTATTAAAATAAAGAGTGTGGAAGAGGCTCCGTTAGATGGAATGCCTTTTGGAGAGGGACCGGCTAAGGCTCTTAAGTATTTCTTAGACCTTGGTAGAGAGATGGGATTTGAAGTAGAAAACTTCGACAACTATGCTGGACACATCGATTTTGGTACTGGAGAAGAGATTCTTGGTATCTTAGGGCACGTTGATGTAGTTCCTGAAGGTGAGGGATGGGATCACGCACCATATGCTGCTGAGATCGCAGACGGCAAGCTATATGGTAGAGGAATTCTTGATAACAAGGGTCCTATGATTACTTGTCTTTATGCTATGAAGGCTATGAAGGATGCAGGTATCGTTCCTTCTAAAAAGATCAGAATGATATTAGGAGCAAATGAAGAAACTGGTTGGAAGTGTATGGACCATTACTTTGGTGAGCTAAAGATGCCTCAGCCTACACTGGCATTCACTCCGGATTCATCGTTCCCGGTTACCCATGCTGAAAAGGGAATCTCACCACTATTTATCTCAAAGAAGTTTGAAGGAATAGATGGTATTTCATTTAAAGGGGGAACTGCTCTTAACTCGGTTTGTGAGTTTGTAGAGGGAAGACTTCCTGTGAAATATGCTAAGGAAGTAGAGGAAAAGTTACCTGCATTCAATGCTGGTAAGGAGTACACGATAGCTTCTAAGATAGAGGGAGAAACTCTTGTTCTTGAGTCTCAGGGTAAATCAGCTCATGGTTCCAGACCATCTCTTGGTTACAATGCAGCTAATGCTCTTATGCTTTTCCTAAAGGATATCGCTATAGAAGAGGACGCTCTAAAAGATATCATAAACCTGTTTGACACTAAGTTTAAAACAGATTACCATGGAGAGTCTCTGGGAATAGGATTTGCCGATGAGCCTTCTGGAAAACTTACTATAAATGTTGGAAAGATCTCCCTTGAAAATGGTGAGTTCAACCTTGGAGTAGACTGTAGACACCCGGTTACTGTGGAAACTAAAAAGGTAGTGGATACTGCTACTGAATCTGTAGCTTCTCTTGGATATTCTCTAGAATCTAAAGGTGGTATGGGTCCTCTATACGTACCAAAGGATGATTTCCTGGTAGAGACTCTTATGGATATCTACAAGGATATCACTGGGGATGTTAAAGCTGAACCTGTGGCTATTGGCGGAGGAACATATGCAAGAGCTGTAACTAACGGAGTAGCTTTTGGAGCACTCCTTCACGATCAGGAAGATAATATGCATCAGAAAAATGAATACTTAGAGATCAGTAAGCTGGATATCTGGCTGAAGATATATGTAGATGCGATCTACAAACTTTCTAAATAATCTCTTTAAATAGAAGGAACCCCGGATTTAACTCCGGGGTTCTTCTTATTTAAAATATAAATTTTATCTATAGCTTTTATGCTCTTTCTTTAGTGTTACTACCGGTGTTTTTTATACTCTCCCTCATGATGCTCAAAATGGAATCTCTCCTGATATATCTGAAGATACATATCACAGTAGTAGTCCTCAAATACATGGGTTTCCAGTTTCAAATTCTCAAGTTCCCTTCCATACTTTTTATTGAGCTCTGCTATGACCGCCTTCTCCTTGGTATCGGGCTGCCTTTTAAATATCTCTATAAACTTATTTAAAAACATAATCTCACCTATATCCCCTTTAAAATTTCTAATATCTCATCCGGTTCCATCCTTGAGGTATGATCTGCTTTTGCAAATACATATCTTACCACACCATCTTTACCTACTATAATTGTAGCAGGCATAGGAAGTTCTCCCTCACTATTTCCATTGGAATCCTCAAGATCTATTCCAAATCCCAGGTACACTTTATTTAGTTCTTCACTCAGACTAAATACAAGGCCTAGTTTTTTGGCGAAGGTATTATCTATATCACTGGCTATGATACTCTGGGCATCCTTAGCCTCCTCACTCCTGTGTTTATCAGGTTTTTCAGGAGATACCGATATGAGCTTTCCCCCAAAATCCTCTATTTCATCCTGCATCTCTTCCAGAACTCCCAGTTCCAGGTTGCAGTATGGTCACCACGACCCCCTGAAGAAGTTAAGTACCAGTTTCTTATCCTTGAAGGTTTCTCCTGTATAGGTATTCCCTGCAGTGTCTATAATACTGAATCCCGGAAGTTTATCCCCGGCCTTTATAGTTTTCTCCTCGATATGTGTCCGCTGCAGTTTTTCTAGCTCCTTCCCCATCTTAGCCAGGGTCTCCTCAGGTATCATAGTTGCTGATTTCTGGCTCAGAGCATCTAACTTTTCTGTTAACATCTCATCCCTCCTTGGTATTTCATAACTATCTAATATCTACTGTAACTTTTATAACTTCCTTGAAATTTTCTCTTATTTTTTTAGGTTTTTCTCCATATACAAGTATTAATTTCTCTCCTGTCATAAAACATCCACAAGAAGTTTAGAGCTCAAATTTCCCCTTTACTAAATCTTCCCTTACGTGTAAAATATAATGTATGTATAGATTTGGAGGTAGTGATGATAGTATTAAGCTATAAACAATTTTTAAATGAAAAAAGCGCTATTTTAGTTGATGTTAGATCACCTAAAGAGTTTGAATTAGAGCCAATCCCGGGAGCTATTAATATTCCTATCTTAAACGATGAGGAAAGAGCTGCTGTAGGTACAGCATATAAGCAGGTTTCCCCTGAGGAAGCTAAGAGAATGGGGATGAACTATATCTCTAAGAAACTTCCTGATATGTTTGAACAGATCAATGCCATTAGTAAAGAATATAAAAAGCTGGTATTCTACTGTGCCCGTGGAGGTATGAGAAGTAGCAGTGTGGTTTCTCTATTCTCATCTTTAGGATATAGATGTAGTAAGCTAGAGGGTGGCTACAAGGGATACAGACAGCATGTTTCGGCTGAGATCCCTCAGTTAAACAAGGGAATCAAGTATATCGTTCTTCATGGACGTACAGGTATAGGTAAGACTAAGGTCCTTCAGAGGCTTGAAGAAAAAGGCTACAGTGTCCTTGACCTTGAAAAGTTTGCTGACCATAAGGGATCATTTTACGGAGCTCTTTGTGAAACCAGAGTACAGAGTCAGAAAAGATTTGAATCTGAGGTTGCAGAACACCTTAGAAACAGAGAATACGACTACTTCTTAGTAGAGAGTGAGAGTAAGAGAATAGGTAATGTCTATGTTCCTGAATCTATCTTTACATCTATGGGAGAGGGATACCATGTCCTTCTTGAGACTAGTTTAGATCACAGAGTAGAGATTATTATGGATGACTATGCCAAGGCTCCTGTAGAGGAGATGCTTGCATGTACAGTCAAGCTCAGAAGGTATCTCAAGGAAGAAGATGTTGTAAGATATGAAGATATGCTTAAGAATAAAAACTTCAGAGAGTTTTCAAGAGCCATTATGGATGAATACTACGATCCTCTCTACCAGAAGAGTATCAATAAGTATGAGTTTGATGATACGGTAAGCTATGAGGATCTGGATACTGCTGTAGAGGGTGTTATAGGATTTTTAGAAAAGGAAAAGCTGCATTCACAGGAAGAGGTATCTGAAGACACTGAATAATCAAAAAGGAGAGCTATGCTCTCCTTTTTTTACTTTCTATAACTATATGGTGTAAATGGAGGAGTCACCTGATTTCCTGCACTACTTGTTATACTCCCAAGACCAGCTGACATACTTCTAGCCGGGCTAGATCCTCCGCCACTTCCAGGCCCGGCTTCCTTTTCATTTGTGACAAGTTATTCCTTTTTAATATATTTATTTTATTAAAACATAGTCACCATTCATCTTTTATATAAGCTTTATAAGTTCCGCCTTTAATTTTCCACAGTAAAAAGACCTCCCTATTAAATTAGGAGGTCTTTTTACAATCTATAGGTTATAATCTTTCAAACTCTAAAAATTAAGCTTAGCAACCTGTTTAAGGTGCTTTTTCATCTTAAGTTCAGCCTTTCTTGGGTTTTTCTCTCTTATAGTTTCAAGGATCTCCCCGTGAATAGCTAATATGTCTTCCTTTTTACTCTTTTTAGCTGAATCTTTAATAAACAGCCCCAGTATCTCCCCTATGGCATTATTGTTTACCTTAAAAAAGATATTATCACTCATATCTACAATTTTATTATGGAACTTCTGATCCAGTTCGCCGATATATCTTTCATCTTCCTCTATTCTCATCTCTTCCAAGATATTTTCAAGCTCTAAAACATCCTCTTCCTTAGGATCTTTAGCTGCCTGAAATACAGCCCCTAACTCGATAGATCTTCTGAATTCAAATACTTTTTTAAAATCTGTATTATTTAATGCAACCATTAGAGATAAAGGGTTTGCCACAGCACTATCAAAGTCATCTGTTATAAAGTTACCGCCTCCGGTTTTACTCTCCACAAGTCCCATCACCTTTAATGCCTTCAATGCTTCTCTTAAAGATGCTCTGCTTACTCCGATCTTCTCTCCTAACTCCAGTTCAGATGGAAGACGATCTCCGGCTTTCAACTTTCCTTCATAAACCATATCTTTTATCTGATCTATAATAATGTCTGATACACATCTTTGCTTAACTGTTTTAAACATCCTTATCCCCACTTTTGAATATTTATTTCTTAAATTATATTACTTTCTCCATTTCCCTTAATAAAAGATTATTACCTTATCAAAATTTTGTCAAGAGAAATCGATTATGTTATGCTGTCTTAAAATTACTTTTTTCAGGAATAAGTTCCTTTACTGCCTCTAAAACAGCCTCTGCACTAAGGTCGTATTTTTTAAGGAGTTGCTCATAATCCCCTGTCTCTGTAAAGGTATCTTTTATCCCCAATATCTTCATTGGTACCAGGGTGTTTTGTGTTACTACTTCACTTACTGCACTCCCCAGCCCCCCTATAATACTATGTTCCTCCAGAGTTATTATCCCCTTTGTTTCCTTAGCTGCTCTTATAATTACCCCTTTATCTATTGGCTTTATAGAATACATATCCACCACTCTTACTGATACACCGTATCCCTCCAGTTCCTTAGCAGCTTCCAGGGCTTTATGTACCATATACCCAGTTGCCATTACCGTTACATCTCTTCCTTCTTTTAGTGTTACAGACCCTCCTGCTCTAAAGGACTGATCCTCATCATATACCTTTGGCATTACCGCTCTGCTTAACCTTAGGTATACAGGTCCATTTATCTCACTTGCCTCTTTTGTCAGCTTGCTGGTCTGAACCTCATCACATACTGAAAAAACTGTCATATTAGGCATAGTTCTCATAAAGGAGATATCTTCTATAGAGTGATGGGTTGCTCCGTCATATGAATCAGACATACCAGAGTAGGCTCCTGCAAACTTAACATTTAAGTTGGGATAACATATGGAGTTTCTTATGGCATCTGCTCCCCTGTTTATCATAAATACAGCAAATGTATTCACAAAGGGTACCTTTCCTACACTGGAGAGTCCTGAAGCTGCTCCGATCATATTAGCCTCACATACTCCCATATTATAAAAACGCTCTGGAAACTGTCCTCCAAACATCCCGCTTTTAGTAGATCCCGATACATCAGCATCTAGTACCACTATATTCTTATTTTCAATTCCTAACTTAGCTAATGTTTCTCCATATGCTTCTCTAATTGCTTTCATCGGTTAATTACCTCCCTGAAGTTCTTTTAAAGCTATTTCCAGATTATTGTCGTCTATAGGTTTCCCGTGCCATATATTTTTATGCTCCATAAAGCTTATTCCCTTCCCTTTTACAGTATCTGCATTGATAAGGATAGGCTGCCCCTTCAGCGTCTTAGCGAGGTCTATAGCGTTACTAATTGCTTTTATTGAATGGCCGTTTATCTCAATCACTTTCCATCCAAAACTTTCCCATTTAGCTGTAATATCTCCCATTGGCATGATATCTTTTGTTAGTCCATCCAGCTGTACCCCGTTATTATCAAGTATACAGATGAGGTTATCCAGCCTGTGTTTAGCTGCTCCCATAGCTGCTTCCCATACTATTCCTTCCTGTATCTCTCCGTCTCCCATGAGACAGTATACATACTTTTCACTGTTGTCCAGCTTCATCCCCATAGCCATACCAGAAGCTGCTGATATACCCAGCCCCAGTGGACCAGTCACTGCATCTACTCCTGGTGTCTTTAGAGTGGGATGCCCCTGCAGTATACTGTTTATCTGTCTAAAATTTCTCAGTTCGCTCTTAGGAAAGAACCCCTTTTCAGCCAGATTCAGATACAGGATCGGTGCTGCGTGCCCCTTTCCCAGTACAAATCTGTCCCTGTCCGGATCCTGTGGATTACTTACATCTATATCCATTTTTTCCGAGTAAAGTGTGGTTACTATTTCATTTGCAGAAAGAGATCCCCCAGGGTGTCCCGTCTGTTTAGAGTGAAGCATCTTCACCAGGTCTATCCTAAATCTATTACAAAGTCTCTCTATCTCCACTACTCTTCTATCATCCATTCCGGCCATCTTCTTCCCCCTCAAATTTCTTTTTAAAGAATTTTAAAAAATATTCTGTATTAGTAAGTACTTTCTTTCCTGTTTTTTCCTCAACCCTTTCCTTCAGGTGAGCCATAGATGCCTGACAGAGAACTATAGCATCGTAGTCAGAGGTATCTGTCTTAGTTTTTATATTCTCCCATACCAGACTATCGTGTTTGTCCTTGTCCCCTTCCTTAAATGCCTCTATTGCTCCTGGAATTATCAGTTCTTCCAAGATGATCTCTCTGCCTGCTGATTTTTTAACTATTCCCCTTCTGGTAGGTGCTATTGCTATTTCTGCAGTTGCTGCCAGAAGAAGTTTTTTATACTTTACAGCTTCCTCGTGCATAAACCCGTCTATCATCATAACACCTTCTATACCTTCAGCTATTGTAGAAAGAGAAGAACATGTGATTACTGTCTGAGCTCCATCACTGCCTCTGGCAAGGTCTGTTAGTTTTCGCAGTCTTCTCTCTGCTTTGATTTCATCCTGCCTTACCAGTCCTAATATATGATCGTCTAAGATGTTTTCCAGCTGTATATCCGGTATCTCGTTTTTCAACAATTTATTCAGCCCTTCTATTATCATTGGTACCGTATGTATCATTACCATTTTTTTCATAATTATCATCCTATTATCTGTCTTAGATGTTCTATAGATTTTTTAGCTGCCTCATCCTGATTAGGTATCTGAAATATCTCCATAGACAGGGCATGGGAATAATCTATCTCCCTCAGTGTAGCTATTACACTATCTAAGTTCATCCCGCAGCTTCCCAGAATTCTTCTGTTATTTTCAGCCATATGGATGTGCTCCACATACCCCTTAGCTTCTCTGAAACTTTTTACTATACACTCATCCTCTATATTCATATGATAGATATCCAGCATCAGTTTAAAGTTCTCTCTGTCTACCTTTTTACAAAACTCTATCCCTTCCTGAGTAGAGTTTATAAAGTTAGTCTGAAGTCTTGTCACAGGCTCCATGAGTACTCTTACCCCTTTTTTCTCTGCATAGTCACATACCCTTCTTATATTTTCCACCGCTAACATATCTGTTTCCTCTTTTGTGAGCTCACTGCAGTAAAATCCTCTTACCCTCCCTATATTTAGGTTAGCCGAAGCTTCGTGAGCAAAATCTGTCAGAGCTTCCAGTCTTTTTATAGTTTTTTCTCTCACTGTCTGAGAAGGATCTGTAAGGGTCAGACCATCCCCTCCATACACCTCTCCACTACATATGAGAGATATATTCATACCCTTTCCTGTGATATACTCTATTATCTTTTTTCTGTTTATGAGGTTACTGTCTCTTGTCATGAGCTCTACCCCGTCATAACCATATGATTTCAATTTATCTATATTTTCATATATATCTCCCTGCATAGAGGTTACTCCCTCTGAATATGTTACCTCTGGAGTTGCTACCTGATAGTGTATCTTCATATTTCCCTCCTAAATCATTTAATATTCTACTTATGTGTCCCCAGCCATGCCCTTCTCAGAGTCCTTTTAGAGTTTGCTATCACCACCTCTGAGCACTCACCTTCCGTAGGCTTTACCTCAAAGCTTAGTGTGGGTCTGCTCATACCTTTCATATAATCTGTAGTTGCTACCTTTTCTAAAAACCTCTGTACCTCTTTAGTATCATTTATTCCCTCACTATGCCCAAATCTTGGGTGGGAATCTCCATATAGTTGAGAGCTTTCATCTAAAACTGTACTCCCTATATGCAGGTGATATATATAGTCCTTTATAGGTTCTATAGCTTCATCTATATCCTCCCCCAGCATGGGAATATGACTTAGATCCACAAGCAGCCCCAGATTTCTTTCATCCATTTCATCCATGAGCTCCTTTGCTCTTATTGTAGGTCCTATAAATGATTTTTTATCTATATTGTAGTCAAAGGCTTCAAGTGCTACCTTCATTTCATACTCTTCATATGCATAGGTACATATTTCATGAAGGGAGTTTTTTAGTGCTGCCATATGCTGAACCTTATCTCCATCTCTGTAGGTTCCGCTTAAGAGGGTAAATAATCTTGCTTTATAATCTGAAGCCTCATCTATCTCAGCTTTTATAACTTCCACACTCTTCTTTCTTACCTCTTCATCAAGGGTATTTATATTCAGGTTGTTCCCAAGGAGAATCCCATGACCGCTATATATTACATCTATCTTACTGCTCCTTATCTTTTCCTTTATCTCACTCTTTATCCTTTGAGAGTACCTTCCTATCTCTATTACTTTAAAGTAGTCATCTTTTAGAAGAATATCTATATTTTCCACTGTCTCCCTCTCCGACTGACCTGGATAGATCATAGGATAAACAATTCCCAGATCAAAGCTGTTTCCCACCATAATTTCTCCTCCCTTTCCCAGTATCACTTTTCTGCCTTATTTCTATAATGGCTGCTCCCGATTCTTCCTCCCTTCTTTTTTAGGGGATCTTTTCAACATCTTAATAAGTGTCGGTGCTATACAAAATCCAAGTGTTAATATTAAGAAGGTCAGAGCAATCGGTTTTTCAATAAATATT
>Ga0209272_10002630_pt1 | contig 9926 bp, 8 predicted proteins | sample tdDd002_FD_187125 | JGI IMG/M metagenome (GOLD analysis project Ga0209272, IMG submission 187125) | Marine sediment microbial communities from the Atlantic coast under amendment with organic carbon and nitrate - tdDd00.2 (SPAdes)... | ecosystem: Environmental > Aquatic > Marine > Coastal >... | reverse complement strand
TATGGCTCGGTAAAGAAGACTATATGCTTTCACAAGTTGTTGCGGCTTTACTAGCCTTAAACGTATTTTATTTAACACAGCGAGAGCCCATAGTTATCTCTAGAGATACGAATGGTTTATTCAAAGAATCGAGAAATAATGCTTATCTTATGGCCTTTACTAAGATTGTCTTATCAATAATTTTAGTTCAAAAATATGAAGTTAGAGGAATTCTATTCGCAACATTAGTGTCGAATTGGATTGTTGATTTTTTATACATGCCTAGATTAGTTTTTAATAGAGTATTTAAAATGAATCCGTTTTTGTACTATAAGGCTGCCTTTATAAGATTGTTTATTGCAGTGTCAATTGCCCAAGTTTCAAATTTTATCTTCAATAGTTTTGAAATTACGGGAATTATTTCATTTTTAATAGCTGCCGCTATCACAGGGATGTTTACGTTTATTATTGTCTTTATCTTATATTTTATGTTATTTAAATCATTTAGAGAATTGCTTGAAAGGTTAAGAAATCTATTGTTGGGGAGGCGTAAAAATGGATAATCCTAAAGTCAGTGTAATAGTACCAATTTTCAATGTAGAGAAATTTTTACCTAGATGTCTAGATACACTCATAAATCAGACCCTTAATGAAATTGAAATCATACTTGTTAATGATGAATCACCGGATGATTCCCAGCAAATTATAGATGACTATGCAAAAAAAGATCATCGCATAATTCCTATCATGAAAACAAATGGTGGGTTAAGTGATGCTAGAAATAAGGGTATTGAGGTTGCTTCAGGTGAGTACCTTGCATTTATAGATAGTGACGATTATATTGAACTCGATATGCTAGAGAAAATGTTTAATAACGCAATATTGCTTAAATCAGACATTGTAGTTTGCGATATGGAGTACGTGTATGATGAAAAAGAATCAAGCTTTTCATCGGGTGGTGCTTTTAATTTGATTGATACTAACAAGGACTATAGTTACATTGATATTAACAATAGTGCCTGTAATAAAATCTATAAACGAAAGTTATTTGATGATATTGAATTTCCGCTTGGTTTATGGTACGAAGATTTAGCTATTATTCCAATATTATTTTTCAAAAGTAAACTAATATCAAAAGTTAATGAACCTTTGTATAAATATTATCAACGTGATGGCTCAATTGCTCACACAATAAATAATAAAGTATTTGATATTTATAAAGCAATTGAAAACATATCTAAATATATTGATAATAATATATCTAATAACGAAGAAATTAAAAAGAAAGTGAATAGCCTTTATGTAAGACACGGGGCATATTTGACGACTTTAAGAATAAAAGATTCTAGTGATTCTAAAACCGCTTTAAGATTCTTACGAGAGAATGCTAATATATTAAAAAAATACTATCCAAAATGGTATTTGGATAGTAGCATAAATGATTACACATTAAAGCAAAAAGTAGTTTTAAAATTAGTACAATATGATTTGTTCAAAATTTTGTTATTTATACTAAAGTAGGTGATAATATGAAAAGAATTTTATTTGTTAACGATGAAATGGTGATGGGTGGAGTAGCGAGAATACTTAATACTCTATTAAGTCAATTAGATCCAAATGAATATCAAATAGACTTATTGTTGTTACATAAGCATGGAGAGTTAATGGCAGAAATTCCAAGCCATGTAAACATTCTAGAAAGTTCCACATTTTTTGAGACAGTGGATCTCCCTCTTTTTCAAATTAAAAAGAAAATGGTTATTTTTAGGAAACTAATTTTACTTTTTTATATGAAAACAGGATTGATCAAAAGAAAAATATCTAAAGAAAGAAAAAAAATTCTTGATAATAATTATGATATTGAGTTTTCAGCTAAAGAAGGTTTTTGTACATTGTTTGTAGCTTTTGGTAATGCAAAGAAAAAGATTAATTGGGTACAAACCGATTATAAAGTTAGAAATTTTTCTAAAAACCACATGCCTTTATTGAAGAAAGCACTCAAATATATTGATGTGAATATTGCTAGTTCTAATGTTTCAAGAGACTCTTACAAAGAAGTTTTTGAAATTGATAATGTTATAACCATTCATAATTTAATGAATGTTAATAAGATAAAATCAATGGTTAATGAACCGATTGATGATATTGTATTAGATGAAAGTAAAATAAACCTTATTACTGTTGCGAGATTCCATTCACAAAAAGCACTTCATAGGATTATTAATGCTTGTAACCATTCTTTAGAAAATGGAAAAAACCATCACCTTTATATAATCGGTGGAGGAGAGTTAGAGACAGAATTAGTAAACCAAACAAAAAAAATGAAATTAACTGATAATATAACATTTTTGGGATATAAAACGAATCCTTACAAATATATAAATAAAGCTGATTTGTTTGTTATGTCTTCGATTTATGAGGGATTTCCAACAATCGTTATCGAAACGTTAATAAGTTCTACGCCTGTTTTAACAACTAAGGTAGCTGGGGTTGATGAACAAATTATTAAAGAACATCATGGTTGGATTGTTGAAAACAATGATCAACTATTTAATCATAAATACGAGGATTGTTTAAATAAAGAACTACTAAAAGATATGAAAATTAAGTTGGACAATTACTCTTATTATAACGAGAGAATACTAAACGAGATAAAATCTCATTTCTAGGGGGCGAAAATATGAAGAAACATCCAATATTATTAGGAGCAGTTTTTATATTTGTTTTATTTTTATTTATTTCAGTATTAACACCTTTAGCAGGTGATGACTGGGGCTATGCGGTTAACGGATTACAAGGAAACCCATTTACTACTGCATTTGAATTCTATCATAACTGGTCAGGTAGATTTTTTAGTGAACTATATGGTTTTATAGTGACACCTAGAAAATGGCTATGGAATATATTGAACCCATTATTGTTTACTACTATATTAGTTAATATCTATAATCTTACGTTCAAGAAAAATAATTCATTGGTTGTTTTAACTACAATATTTTTAATTTTGAGTGTTAATGATCATTTAAGAATGGAGACTTACAGTTGGTTAATGGGAACAACTTATGTTATTCCACTAGCTTTCTGTTTAATATACCTTAACATATCTAAAAGAATAATTAAGTTCCACAAAATAAAGAAACAGGATTGGATCTTCTCAAATTTAATGTTGTTTGTGATTGGTTTAATGATGGAAAATATTGCTTTGACAATGATATTTGCATCAATTATCTTATTGATATTTAATACAAGGCATTTTAAGTTTTTTGCTACTAACACTTTTGCAAGTTCATTATCATTTATCATTCTAAGATTATCTCCTGGAGCTAAATTTAGACTTATTAGAGATAATGCGACATGGGCAAACAAATCAATCTTTGATCAAATGACTATTAATTACCCTAATTTTATTAAGTTTACTTTTCTAGAAAATAAATTTTTAGTCTTTACGCTTTCAATAGTGTTTATAGTATTCATTGCTCAAAGAATTTATTTTAATAAAAAAATTAAAGTTTTTGATTTAGGAATATTATCAATTTTTGTAATTAGTTTTATAAGTTCTATAAGCTTAACTCTATCATCAAGAATAGGTTTTATTGATCTAAACTTTTTGCTTAACCCTTCATCATTGTTTAATTACATATATTGGCCGATATTTATGATTTCATTGTTAATTTCATTTGAAGTTTATTTTGAAAAACATGTTACTAAAAGGTTAGTTCTTCTAACAGTTTTATCGGGAATAAGCAACGGAGTAATGATGGCATCACCTATATTTGGTGCTCGTTCATCGATATATACGGTATTTTTAATCATTGCTGTAGTAGGAATAATAATAGACCAAATTGAAGTTAACTTCAAATTTGGTATTGTATTTACTTTAATATTATTAACGTTAGTTTTTCAAGAAACTAATACATACACCAGTAAATATAAACTAGTAAATTTAATCCAAAAAGAACGTATTGAAATTTACAAATATCATCGAACTAATCTTGATGATAAAGAGGCTTGGATTCCTAGGATGCCGATTTATACTGTGCACGGATCTGATATTGAACCTGATGATTTTTATCATTTTGAAGTTTTTAAGAAATATTATGATTTACCTAAAGATTTAGAAATCACATTCTACTTCAAGGAAAAGTATTAGGAGACAAATATGAAAAAGATAAAAAAATATTTTACACCAGAAATCATTTCAATGTTACTCCTTGGAGTTATATTAATCCAACCTATAATTGATCTAGATTATTTAATTTATCCTTTTTTTGAGCAAATAGGATTACCATTGTTTTCAACAATCATAAACTATCTACTTATTCCGTTAGTTATTGCTTTAATATTTTTTAGTAATGACAAGCATAAGTTAAGAACTTTTATATTGGTGGCTAGTTATGGAATTGTACTACTTGTGTATTTTTATTTCCACAATAAGATGGCAATCGATTTGGATGGAAGATTATTCTTGCCTCCAAGATTTTCCTACTCACTTGTAAAAGAGTTTGAATATATTGTTACATTATTAATTCCTTTTGGGATTTTGTATGCTGTTTCAATTAGTAAGATTAATCAAAAAATGTTTATTAAGTTCATTGTATGTACTTCTCTAATTATTTCCTTACCGATAATATTTGGAAACTTAACATTAACAAGTCCTTCTACATATGAGGGGTTTACGAGAACACAATTCTTTAATTGGTTCACTTGGGCATATGATGTTTATCATCCAAGGGAATTAGCAACTCAATTTTGGTTCAGTGAAGGAAATACAATTGGTGTTGTTCTCTTTATGATATATCCTGTTTTAATTTACTCACTTTATAAAAGCGAAAACAAACTTTTTCTAAACTTGGTAATATTTTTTCAATCACTAGCTATGTACATGTTGGCTACAAGAGTAGCGACTTTCGGTGTACCATTAATGCTATTCGCAGTCACTATGGTTTATTTATTATTATTGGTGTTGAGGAAAGTTGAATTAAATTATAAATTTTTAATCAGTGTTTTTGCTTTGTTTATGATATTTTTCTCGATGATTAAGTTCACTCCTGCTTATGTAAATCAACAAATAGATGCAGAGAATGATGGATTAGTATTGAAAGAAGATTATCAAAGAGATGCTGCAAAAGGATTAGCAGAAAATAATGATTTACAAGCTGGGTCTTTAGAATACTTATATTTCTATATACATATTTTTGAAGATTATCATTTTCTATTAACAATTCCAAATGTTTATTATCTTGAATGGTATAGTTATAAGGATGATCCCAAATTTTGGGTTGATTTCACCTTAGAGTTGCCGCTTTATGAACGTGTAAGTGGTAGAAAATTCCAAAAAATATTCTTTGATTATAAAATGGGTAATCTCAATTATGGGGAAAATAAGTTTGATTATTTACCTGGTCAAGTAAAAAACAAGGAAAAATTATTTGGTTTTGGATACTCACGTTTCATGAACGGGTCTATTCTTTTAGAGCAAGACTTTATTATGCAGTATTATACATATGGAATTTTAGGATTTATTATGTTCAGTCTACCATGGATTGCACTTCTAGCTCTAATTGCTATTTTAACTTTAATTAATTTTAAGAAGATTGACTTATTCAAGGTAGCTGTAGTAGGAATGGGGATTTGTGGGGGATTGTTGTCAGCATATTTATCAGGTCATGTTTTAGACCAGTTTATGTCTAGTATTGTACTAGCACTATTAATGGGTTATTTACTAAAATATTTTAAAGAAGTATAGCGGGGGACTAATGAAAAGAATTAAAGAAGTATTTAAAAAGATTACAATTTTTTTAAAGAAGATGAATGAATATAGAAGGGTTAATCCTTTTATCTATAAAATACTAATTACGTTTATTGTTTACACATATATTAATAATCTACATAAAGAGATAATTAACATTTTACCTATAGGAGAATATGGTGATACTACTTATAAAGCTATAATACTATCAATTCTTGGCGGTATTATTTTACTTCCACTTATTTTAGATAAGATGTTTGCAATTTTTGCTTTAGGTATGTACACAGTATACTTTTATGGACAAATTATTTATAGTAGAGGGTTTGGTCAATTTATTAAAATAACTTCGGCACTTCAATTATTTGAGGAAGCTAAAGGTGTTAAGTCGAGTGCGTTTGAGTTTTTGACAGATGCTGATGAAAAAGTATTTTGGAACTTTGCATTAGTTATAATATTAACAGTTGTAGTCGGAGCTAAAACAAATAATAAATATATAAAAATTTCTTATCCAATTATTCATACCGTTCTTGGTTTTTACTTGTTAACTTTGGTTAAACCTAATTATGAAAGTTTCTTCAATTTAATTGAAGAAGAAAAGAATTCAAAAGATTCATTTTTATATATGGAAACTGATCATTTCTTCTATATGGAAACTACAAGTTCGATTGCTTTTGTAGAAAAATTTGGATTAGAAAATTACTTAGTCAAAGATTATCTTGATACTTACATATATAAATTAGAAGATAAAGCTATTGAGAATGCAATAATAATCTCAGAATTTTTAGGTGAAGTTGAGGCACCAACCGATAATCAGTATACTGGAATATTCAAAGGGAAAAGTTTATTACTTATTGAAGCGGAGTCTTTAAGTCATGTTGTAATCGATAAGGAATTAACACCAACACTGTATAAGCTAAAAATGGAAGGTATTAATTTTGAAAATTATAAATCTGCATTGATGGTAGGTTCAACAAGTGATGCTGAATATATGGTTAATACAGGGCTAGTGGCACCACAAAATGGTAATATCGCTTTTCAAGTGTACGCGGATAACACTTACCCAACAACTTTAGCTAATAAGTTTTTAGATTTAGATTATCGTGTAAGTGCTTATCATAATAATTATGGTTTATATTATAATCGTAAAAATATGATGCCAGCTTTAGGTTATGAAAGATTCTTTGATTCATATGAATTAGGAATTGAGAGCACCGCTAGTGATAAAATGATGTTTGATATTGCACAATGGATATATCTACTAGAAGAAAGATTCTTTAGTTATACAATCACTTATAGCGGACATCAACCGTATAGTTTAGATACTTTAGATGAAAATCCCGATGATTCAATGGATCTAGTAGCAGAATATTTACCATTATACAAAATTGTTGATCAAAAGTATCCTGACTTATCTGAAAAAATGAAAGTTTATATAGCTAAAAACATGAATTTAGACAGAGCCTTAGAAGAACTATTAAAAACTGCAAAAATGTTGAATAAAACAGATGATTTAGTAATCATGATTTATGGTGACCATATGCCGAAAATGATCAGCGCAGAGCAAATACAAGAGGCTAGTGATATAATGAATAATGGTGACGATAATATTTCTACACCATTAATAATATGGAGTAATGATATTGAGGGGCAAACAGTTGATACAATTTGTACAAATGTTGATGTATTACCAACAATATTTAATATGTGGGACATTGATTATGATTATCAAACTGTTCTAGGGAATGATATTATGGATCCAAGTAATAAAGGATTCTATTTTGATCAATCAGGATATGTTTACACAAATGACTATTGGTTAAATCTCTATGGTGATGGTCAGGGTGTGTATGATGGTGTTGATGAGTCGACAATTGATTTTAATGCCGAAAGAAAATATTATCAACAATTATTTAAGGTTTCGACTTTGATTGCAGAGTCAAACTACTTTGAAGAAAAAGAAAAAATAAACGAGACTGAATAGTCTTGTTTATTTTTTGAATTTAAGTATTTTAGCAAACATAAAATAAGTTCTTTTATTGATAAGTTTGAAGAATGTATGTTTACTTGATCTAATTTCTTTTAAGTATAAATTATTTCTCCAATTAGGGAAGTTATTATTTAATATATCCCAACTTAATTTTAATGTCTTAATACGATCTTTTTTATTTTTGATTTTAATAGTTCTTAAGTATGAGTTTCCTAAGAAAAACTTAATAAATAGATACTCAAGTTCTGATTGATATGTAGAATAAATACCTTGTTCTTTATAGTAATTAAGAATCCCTGTGAAAACATAAATCATATCTTTAACTTTACTATTATGAGTATGAGTTATTGAGCCATCCCTTTGGATGTAGTGAACAAATGATTCATCTATAAAATCAATTTTCTTAACATGGTGAGGTAATTTATACAAGAAAGAAGCATCCTCATATCTTAATCCTTTAGGAAAATTAATTCCTACTTCTTTAATAAATTCAGTTTTATAAATTTTATTCCAAAGCACTGCGAAAAGGTTAATTATCATGTCCTTACCAGGCTTGTAAGAACTTTCTAATCCTAGAGCAGTTTTATTATCCCACACCCAAGTGAAGTTTGAGACAACAATGTCAGAATCGTTGCTTTTAGCTTTGTTATACATTTTTTCAAACATATCTAATTCACAGTAATCATCACTATCTAAGAACCCGAAATATTCACCAGTTATTTTCGTTAAACCAAAATTTCTAGTATCTGCTATTCCACCATTTTCTTTCAAGAATGCACGGATTTTTTTTGGATACTTTAAAGCATATTTTTCAATAATTAAATGAGAATTATCTGGACTTGAGTCATCGATGATAATAATTTCAATATCCTCTAGAGTTTGGTTTACAAGAGACTCTAGACATCTCTCTAAGTATTGCTCAACGTTATAAACGGGAACAATAACACTTACTTTAGGCATCTTACTCCACCTTCCTATATCTATTTGGATTATACCAAAAAACACTCCGTAGTTACAATAGATTAGTTATTATGGTATAATGTTTTTGGTGATTTATATGGAGAAAGTAATATTTACTTCTAGTGCAGGAGGGCATTTTGCTGAGTTATTGCAACTAGAAGAATTAATGAGTAAATTTGATTCTTTGATTGTAACCGAGAAGGTTAAATCTAGTTCTAGTTCGAAACATAAGACAAAATATTTAATATACGGCTCAAGAAATTCAAATAAGCTTGTGTATCTTTTTACGTTCTTAATTAATACTTTGAAGAGTTTATGGATATATATATCTTTCAGGCCAAAATATATTGTCTCTACAGGGGTGCATTCAACAGTTCCAATAATGATTATTGCAAAATTATTTGGAAAAAAGGTAATATATATAGAGACTATTGCTAATGTAACTTCCCCGACACTTACAGGAAAGATTATCTATAAGTATACTGATTTATTTTTAGTACAATGGGAAGAACTTCTAGAAGTCTATCCAGAGGCAGTTTATGGAGGGAGTATATTTAAATGATTTTAGTACTATGCGGAACTCAAAAACAAGACTTTTCAAGAATGATTAAAGAAGTTGAGAAGTTATCAACATTTGAAAAAATTATTGTCCAAGCAGGACACACGATTTATCAATCCAAGACAATGGAGATTTTTGATTTTGTAACCAAAGATGAATTAACAAGACTGTATAAACAATCGGATATGGTTATTACTCATGCTGGGGCAGGAAGTATGGTTCAAGGTATAAAAGAAAAAAGAAAAATGATTGTTTTCCCAAGACGAAGTAAATATGGTGAACATGTTAATGATCACCAAGTTGAACTTGCTACAAAGTTCGCAGATTTAGATTATCTTGAAATCTACAAAGAGGGAGATAATATTGAAGAACTTTATAATAAAGTTAAAGATATTAATTTTCAGGAGTGGAACTTAAAGAGTAATGTAGTTAATTTGATAAGTGAATTTATTGAATCTTAAAAGAGATAATTATAGAAAATATTTTAAAAAGAATTCCATTTGGAATTCTTTCTTTTTTTCATAAAAATTCACGACCAAATATTGCTCGATTTATGGTATAATTAAAAGAGATTTTTTGAACACTTTTTAGTATTAAATTTAATTGGAAGAGGTTTTTTTATGTTATTTAGTTCATTAACTTTTTTGTTATTGTTTTTGCCAATCGTTGTGATTATTTATTATATCTTTCCA
>Ga0209272_10002628_pt1 | contig 9936 bp, 7 predicted proteins | sample tdDd002_FD_187125 | JGI IMG/M metagenome (GOLD analysis project Ga0209272, IMG submission 187125) | Marine sediment microbial communities from the Atlantic coast under amendment with organic carbon and nitrate - tdDd00.2 (SPAdes)... | ecosystem: Environmental > Aquatic > Marine > Coastal >... | reverse complement strand
TTTCATTAAAATTTTTCAATGCTGGGTACAATTTCACACTTTCTCTATTCAGTATATCAACGGGTAAAATTTCATCCCGACTAATTTTATTGTGAAGCATTACATGCTCGAATAGCGTTTTAACCGATTTAAAACCTTGTTGGTAAGGATGCTGTCCGATAAGAAAATTAATGGTTCCTTTATTCAGATATTTAATGTTTTCATTGATGGGATCAAATCCGATCAAAATAATATCTTCTCTTTGAATTTTGATGAGGTATTGTGCTATTTTATACACCTTTGATCCGGTAATAAAAATAGCCTTAATTTTATTGTTATCCTGAAGAATAGAATCCAGTTTATTTTGAATTTCGACGGTACTCGAAGAAGGAATTTCAATTGTAATTTTTAGACCATCATTCTTACCATGATCCATAAAATAATCGAGGAAACCTTGGGTTCGTTTTAAGGTGATGAATATTTTCAAGATCTTTTGCAAGATTCACAATAAGAATGTCATCGCTGGGTGCAACACCAAAATCGATAAGATTGGCAGCAACACGACCACCATGATATCCATCGCTACCAACATAAGCCAGATAATTGCAATCTTCAATTTTAGATTCAAGGAAAACGTATGGTATTTCTTTCGCTTCCAATTTTCTAACAAATTCAAGACTCTCTTTCTTAAAAATAGGTGAGAAAACCACACCTGCAGGTTGAAGTTTTAGAATCGCTTCGGTTTGTTTTACAAAATCTTTTTCGTTGTAATGTTCGAAAAAGAAATTTTCAACTTGAACTTGAAATTGTTCCAATTCCAAAGCGGCATCGCTGATCCCATTTAATGGTCTTTTCCAGAAGATATCTTCTTCGCTAGGAGTGGGTAAAAGAGATGCAAAAATGCACTGTTTTTTCGATGTTAAGGCTCGGGCAATTAGGTTGGGTTGATAGTTGTTTTCTTTCGCAATTTCCAGAATTTTTCTCTTGGTTTCTTCAGCAACCTCACCTCTGTTGTGAAGCACACGATCTACAGTTCCAACGGAAACACCAGCTTGCTCAGCTATATCTTTTATGCGAATTTTTGCTTTAACCATATTTAAATTTTATAGAACATCAGGAAGGGAAAATTCCCCTCCTGATTATTCACTAAACTACAATTATGAAACAAAAGTACTATATCTAAAATTAAATTTATCTTGATTTTACTATTAAGCAGTAGCAATTGGATTTAAATTTTCATCCAATGGTTGCATTTTAGGCATGATTAAGTGAATAATCCCTAAAAGGATAATGTAGCATGAACCAGCTACTAAAAATGCCCAGAAAAAACCTGTGTTATTGGCAGAATCTAAAACTGAACCTAAAATGATATTGAAAATCATACCTGCAACAGCACCAACCATTCCTCCAATACCAACTACCGAAGCAGTTGCTTTCTTAGGAAATACATCTGATGCTAATGTAAACAAGTTTGCCGACCAAGCCTGGTGTCCGGCTGCTCCTAATCCGATAAGGAATATTGCGATCCATTTGCTTTCGGTAAAAGCAACAAAACAGACCGGAAGAATAATTACAGCACAAATCAATAATGTTATCTTTCGGGCTTTGTTTAATGACCATCCTTTTTTCATTAATGCTCCTGAAAGCCAACCTCCGAAAATACTACCACTATCTGCAATTAAATAGATTACCAAGAAGGGTAGCCCCATTTCTTTAATTTTCACATCAAAATTATCTGATAGGAAAATTGCACCCCAAAACAGATAGAACCACCAAACAGCATCGGTAATTTTAGCCAAAGAGAAGGCCCAGGTTTGCTTTTTTAAGATTACTTTTTTCCATGGTAGAGCTTCAACCGATTCAGCCTCAGAATCACTTTGGATGTAATTTAACTCTTCTTTTGTTACCTTAGGATGATCTTCAGGTTTTTTATAAGTTCTGAACCAAAGGTATACCCAAACAGCACTTAATACACCAGTTATTAAAAAAGGAATTTGCCAGTTCATTAACTCACCTTCTCCTTTATCTCCTCCGCTCCAAAATACTATTGCACCTACAACAAAGGGCGCAGCTATGGCTCCAACACTTGTTGCCGCATTAAAAATACCGGTAGCAAAGGCTCTCTCTTTTTTTGGAAACCATTCGGCTACAGTTTTTATGGCAGCAGGAAAGTTACCCGACTCACCAAAACCGAGTCCGAAACGTGCACCCATAAAACCGATTAAACTAAATCCACGACCTACTAATGCATGAGTCATTCCAAAGAAACTCCATAGTCCGATAGATAAAACGTAACCTTTTTTAGTTCCCAATCGATCAATAATTCCGCCCATTGAAATTAAACCAATGGCATAAGCGATTTGAAATACAACAAGAATATTAGAGTAATCTTGCTTGGTCCAACCAAAATATTCGATTAGGTCAGGAGACATAACTCCCATGATACTTCTGTCGAAATAGTTGATACTGGTTGCCATAAATAGCAATGCCAGTATTCTAAAACGATACTTTTTAGCTTTAAACATATGTTTGAGTTTTAATTTGATTCAAGCATTGATTGTAAACCTTGCTCTAAACCTCGTAATTCTGCCAATCCTTTCATTCTTCCATAAAGCGAGTAACCCGGGTTGGTTGATTTTGGAAGATCATCCAACATTTTATTCCCATGATCGGGACGCATTGGAATTTGCCAGTCTTTTCTGCCTGCTTCTTTACGAGTTTTCTCTTCAATAAGTAAAGCTTTCATTACTGCAGGAATATCTATATCACCAGCGAATAGGTAGTTTTCGAAGAAATTCCCTTCTTCGTCACGACTTACGTTTCTTAGGTGTACAAAATTGATTCGTGAGGCAAGCTCTGTAGTCATTTGAGGCAAATCGTTAAAATGACCAGCTCCGAAAGATCCAGTACAAAGGGTAATACCGTTTGATGGAGAATCTACAACTTTTGTTAGTTCTAATGCATCTTCAATAGTGCTAACAACTCTTGGCAAACCAAGTAGTGCACGTGGTGGATCATCGGGATGTATAGCCATTCTTACGCCAGCTTGTTCAGCTACAGGAATAATTTCTTTTAAGAAATCGTGCAAATTATTTTTGAGTTCAGCAGCTCCAATTTCTTTGTAAGTATCTAATACTTTCTGAAAACTTTCAAGAGTATAAGATTCTTCAGCACCAGGAAGTCCTGCAATTACGGTGCGGGTAACTTTTTCAATTTCGTCGGTATTCATGCTATCGAATTTTTCTTTTGCACGATTTACCATTTCAATAGGATAATCATTTGTAGCATTTGGACGCTTTAGTATGTAAACATCAAATGCCACAAAGGTTAGCATATCAAACTTTAAAGCATTTGAACCATCTTCGAACTCAAACTCCAAATCTGTTCTCGACCAATCCAATACAGGCATAAAATTGTAACAAATGGTTTCAATTCCGCATGCACCCAAATTTTTAATGCTTTCAATATAGTTTTTTACAAATTGTTTGTAGTTGCCAGTTTGTTTTTTGATATCCTCATGAACAGGAACGCTTTCCACTACAGACCAATTAAGTCCTACAGCTTCAATCTCAGCTATTCTTTTTTTAATTTCTTCTATAGTCCAAACTTCTCCATTTGGAATGTGGTGAAGAGCAGTAACAATTCCGGTAGCACCAGTTTGTTTTATTTCTTGTAAAGTGATAGGATCCTTGGGTCCGTACCATCTCCATGTTTGTTCTAAGGCCATATTGTGTTTTTTAGAGTGAGCAAAAGGAGATAGAAACTCTTATTTCTAATTTCCTATTAAGCTTCACCAGCGCATCTAATTTTATGAATTAGATATTTTGAATACTATTGAAAATATCAAATTTGATCCAGTTAAGGGAAAAAGCAAAAGGTTATCAGGAGTAGGAGGTGATTAAATTTCTACTCCTGAATCCCCTTAACACGCTAACCTTAACTAACTATATAATATAATTGAAATACTAATTTGTATTGGTATTAGAAGATGAACCTACCAAATTCATCTTTCTAACACCTCTACTTCTAACGCATCTAACATTAGATATTTTTAGTTTTTTTAAACGCCACTATAAGCACTAAAGCCTCCATCAACAGGAATAACTACACCAGTAACAAATGCAGACCAATCCGATAGAAGATAAAGCAAAGTTCCTTGTAATTCTTCAGGCGTTCCGTATCGCTCCATTGGAGTATTGGTAATTATTTTTTTACCACGTGGTGTTGGTTCTCCTGTAGCTTCGTCGGTTAATAAAAATCGATTCTGATTGGTGAGTAAGAATCCTGGAGCAATTGCATTCACACGAACTCCCATTTTAGAGAAGTGTACCGATAGCCATTGAGTGAAATTGTTTACAGCGGCTTTTGCAGCTGAATAAGCAGCAATTCTTGTAAGTGGACGATAAGAATTCATTGATGAAACATTTACAATAGAACCCTCTTTCTTTTCGATCATATCAGTGGCAAAAACCATTGTTGGAAGTAAGGTTCCTTTAAAATTTAGATCGAATACTTTATCGAAACCTTCCATTTTCATTCCAAAGAAAGTCTCATCTAAATTCTCTAAGTCGGCATCAACCATCTGTTCTACACCAGATGTAGCCAGAGGTGAATTACCTCCGGCTCCATTAATCAAATAGTCAACACTCCCCAGCTTGCTATTAATAATTTCTTTAGCTTGTTTTAATGATTCTTTATCTAGTACACTTGCACCAACACCAATAGATGGTACTTTGTATTCATTTTCTATTTCTTTAGCAAGTTTTTCAACTGCTTCTGCATTGATATCGATAAGTGCTGTTTTTACACCCATGGCAGCTAAAGATTTAGCCATAGCAGAACAGATAACTCCTCCTGCACCAGTTACCACAGCAACTTTATTTTCTAAATTCGTATTCATTTTATTCTAGATTTTAGATGTGAGATTTTAGATGTGAGACTCGTAAAGAGAGATTTTCTCATGTCTCGGTTCTAATATCTATTGTTTTACTTCTTTAATTATCGAGATTGCATTTGCTGTAGCCTGCTCAATTGCCTTGTAATTGAACGAACCGTCCTCATTTTTAATCATCAACTGAGATCCCATTCCTACACAGTGAACGCCAGCTTGAAACCATTGCGTTAGGTTTTCTTTCTCTGGCTTTACACCTCCAGTTGGCATGATGGAAGACCAGGGGAAAGGTCCTTTTACAGCTTTTACAAAATCAGGACCACCTACTTGTGCTCCCGGAAAAATTTTTACAACTTCAGCTCCCAACTCTTCTGCATAAGATATTTCGCTTAGTGAGCCACAGCCTGGCGACCATGCCACTTTTCTGCGGTTACAAACCTTAGCCATCTCAGCATTTAAAACAGGAGAAACAATAAAATTTGCTCCCAATTGAATGTACAATGAGGTTGTTCCAGCATCAATTACTGATCCGGCTCCTAAGATCATCTCAGGACACTCAATGGCTGCCCATTTGTTTAATTCTCCAAATACTTCGTGTGCAAAATCACCACGGTTTACAAATTCGAATATTCTTGCACCGCCATAATAACAAGCTTTTACTACCTGCTTACAAATTTCTATATCAGAGTGAAAGAATACTGGAACCATTCCTGTTTCTTTCATTTTTAATGCAACCTCTATTCTTGAAAATCTAGCCATTTATTTATAGATATGAGATATTAGAGGTGAGATATTAGAAATACCTCAGACTCTTAAATCTCTATTTTATATGATTGTCAATTATCGAAATTCGATTTCGCAAATAAAAAATCTCATTTCTCACCTTGAATGGATTTATTTATCTGGCAACACGTCCAGATGCATCACCATCCATTAGTTTCTCTACTTCTTCCACATTTACCTGATTGTAATCACCGTAAATAGTGTGTTTTAAACAAGAGGCAGCAACGGCAAAATTCAATGCCTTTTGATCATCTTGTGGATAGGTAATTAATCCGTAAATTAAACCTCCCATGAATGAATCGCCTCCACCCACGCGATCAACAATATGAGTAATCTGGTATGTGTTGTTTGCTTTAAATAGAGTTTCTCCATCATAAAGTACGCCTGTCCACGAATTGTGATTGGCACTTATAGATCCACGTAGTGTGGTAATTACTTTTTTGCAACGAGGGAATTGTTTCATGATTTGCTGTGATACAGAAAGGTAAGCATCCGCTTCCACATGACCTCCTGTAACATCGACGCCTTCAGGTTTAATTCCTAAAACTTTTTCAGCATCTTCTTCATTACCTAAAATTACATCGCAACCCGCAACCAATTCTGGCATAATTTCATCAGCTGTTTTTCCATATTTCCAAAGATTTTTTCTGTAATTCAAATCTGTAGAAACAGTGATTCCTCTTTTATTGGCTTCTTTTATTGCTTCTAGACAAACAGTAGCAGCGCCCTGCGAAATTGCCGGGGTAATTCCTGTCCAATGAAACCAGTTTGCATCTTCAAAAACTTGATCCCAATTAATCATGCCAATTTCGATTTCGGAAATGGCTGAATGAGCTCTGTCGTAAACAACTTTACTACCACGACTTACAGCTCCAGTTTCCAGAAAATAGATTCCCAAACGATCACCACCCCATGTAATTTGATCTACACCAACACCATATTTGCGAAGATCCATCATGCAAGCTCTACCGATATCATTTTTAGGAAGACGAGTTATAAAATCAACCTCAAGTCCGTAATTCGCAAGAGAAACAGCAACATTTGCTTCTCCACCACCATAGGTCGCATTAAAGTTATCAACCTGACAGAATCTTGAGTATCCTGGAGTTGCCAATCTTAACATGATTTCACCGAAAGTAATTACTTTACTCATTGTATATTTGTTTGAATAGAATTAAAAGTTGAAATAATTTTTTGCGTTGTAATAACAGATTCCCTGTACTACTTCTTTTAGTAACTCTTCGTTGTAAGGAATCAATCCTTTTTCAACATCGTTACCAATTAGGTTACAAAGAATTCTTCTGAAATATTCGTGACGGCTATAGCTTAAGAATGATCTTGAATCGGTAAGCATACCTACAAATCGGCTTAGTAAACCAAGGTTCGAAAGTGCATTCATTTGCTTTTCCATTCCATCTTTCTGATCCAGGAACCACCAACCTGATCCCCATTGTATTTTTCCTGCTATCTCACCATCCTGAAAGTTTCCTAACATGGTTGCATAAACTTCGTTATGTGCAGGATTTAAATTGTAAAGAATGGTTTTTGTCAGTTTGTTTTCGGTTGCCAAACGGTTTAAGAATTTGGACATATCTTCTGCTACTAATTTGTCAGCAATTGAATCGAAACCCGTATCAGCACCCAGTTTATTGAACATCCCCGTATTGTTATTACGAATAGCTCCAATATGAAACTGTTGAACCCATCCTTTTGAGTGGTCCAAAACCGCAAATTCATACAGCATTGCAGATTTAAATTTCAGAATTTCATTAGAAGTTAATTCATTTCCATTACGGATTTTAATGAATATTTCAGCAATTTCATCGCATGTATATTCAGCAGCAAAAAATTGTTCCAATCCATGATCTGAAGCTTTACAGCCCATTTCAGCAAAGAAATCATGTCGTTTTTGTAGCGCTGTAAGTAAATCATCATAAGAGTTGATTTCCATATCAGCGGAAACGGCTAATTTATTAATGTACTCATTGTATTCAGCAGCATTGTCAACCGCCATTGCTTTATCAGGTCTCCATGAAGGAACAACTTTAGTTTCAAATCCAGAATCTTTAATGGCTTTGTGATGTTCTAATGAATCTGCTGGATCATCAGTAGTTCCAATTACCTCAACATTAGCTTTTCGAATCAGATTTTGACATGAAAATTCAGGTGTGTTTAATTTTTTATTACACTCATTCCAAATTTCTTCTGAAGTTTCCGGACTTAAAATCTTTTCAATTTCGAATGGCTTTTTTAATTCTAAATGTGTCCAATGATACAAAGGATTGCGAAGAGTGTAAGGGACAGTTTTTGCCCAATTCTCAAACTTCTCCTTATCTGATGAAGTTACTCCTGTGACACCTTCCTCTTTAATGCCATTGGTTCTCATGGCTCTCCATTTGTAATGATCGCCGTAAAGCCAAATCTGGCTAATGTTTTCAAATTGCTTGTCTTCTGCAATTTCCTGAGGTGAAATATGGCAGTGATAATCTATAATTGGGAGATCGGCAGCAAATTCGTGATAGAGTTTTTTTGCCGTTTCTGTTTCAAGAATAAAATCTTTATCTAGAAAGTTTTTCATTGTTATTATTTTTTAAATCAACATTCCGTTGACGAACACGAATTCTTTGTGAATTATTTCAAATCGATTACTTGTTATTAGATACCTAATAGATTACAAATCTTTAAAATCTTGACGTGTTCGTGCACGAAGATAAATTGTATTTTTGTTTTTTACAAATTTGCTTTCATAACAAAAATCGATTACATCTGAAGTGATTTGCAATTTAAATGTTAGTTAATGAGGGATTTGCTTAAGGAATGACGCTTTTCGGAATTTTAAAATTAGGTTTTAAAGACTACAAAAAACAGTTTATTTATATAAGTTCTAAGTGCTATTTTATAATGTAACACCAGTTTTGAAAATAGCTATTTCTCTAAAACCTGTCTTTTCATGGTTCAACTTTTTACCACTCGCTATATCAATAATGAATTTAAGAAATTCATTGGCTAACGATTGCATATCTCCAGTATCAAGAACCGATCCGGCATTAAAATCTATCCAGTGAGGTTTTCTTTTTGCCAATTCACTGTTTGTTGATATTTTCATTGTTGGAATAAAGCTTCCAAAAGGAGTTCCTCTACCAGTAGTAAAGAGCACCATTTGGCAACCTGAAAAACCTAGAGCAGATGCTGCGACTAAATCGTTTCCAGGAGAAGAGAGAAGATTCAAACCATTTTTTTGAATAACTTCACCATATTTTAAGACATCAACAATTTTTGCGGATCCTCCTTTTTGTGTACAACCTAAGGATTTGTCTTCTAAAGTTGTAATTCCACCGGCTTTATTTCCAGGTGATGGATTTTCGTATATTGGTTGATCGTGTTTAATAAAATATTCCTTGAAATCATTAATTAAGGAAACAGTTTTGTCGAAAACTAGCTGGTTTTCGGATCTTTCCATTAAGATGTGTTCGGCTCCAAACATTTCAGGAACTTCCGTAAGTACAGTGCTACCACCGTTTGCGATTAATATATCAGAAAATAATCCTAATAATGGGTTGGCGGTAATGCCGCTAAAACCATCCGAGCCACCACATTTTAAACCTATTTTTAAATCGGCTAATGAACAATCAGTTCTATGGTCATTTTGCATTAAAGAGTACAATTCTTCAATTAATAGTAATCCCGCTTCAATTTCGTCATCTACGTCTTGACTATTCAAAAATTTGATTCTCGATTCATCAAATTCTCCCAAACTTTTTTTCAATTCGCTGATTTGATTGTTTTCGCAACCTAAACCCAAAACGAGCACGCCACCCGCATTAGGATGCTTAATCATATTACCAAGAACGGTTCTTGTATTTAAATGGTCATCACCAAGTTGGGAACAGCCATAATTATGACCAAAAACATGTATATTTTCAATTACCTCTGTATGGTGTTGTTGTTTAAATAATTCGACGATACTTTTTGCTTGACCATTAACGCAACCTACGGTAGGGATAATCCATAATTCGTTTCTAATTCCGACATCTCCATTGTTTCGTTTGTAGCCTTTAAATGTTTTGTTTAATGGAGAAATATTTAATTCTTGAAATTTTGGATGATATTCATATTCCATACAATCCGATAAATTCGTTTTTACATTTTGTACATGAATGTGGCTGCCAGGTTGAATATCAATTGTTGCATAACCAATGGGATTACCATATTTGATTACATTTTCTCCTTTTTGAATAGCCGTTATGGCGATCTTGTGGCCAGCAATAATATTATCTTCTACC
>Ga0209272_10002627_pt1 | contig 9938 bp, 11 predicted proteins | sample tdDd002_FD_187125 | JGI IMG/M metagenome (GOLD analysis project Ga0209272, IMG submission 187125) | Marine sediment microbial communities from the Atlantic coast under amendment with organic carbon and nitrate - tdDd00.2 (SPAdes)... | ecosystem: Environmental > Aquatic > Marine > Coastal >... | reverse complement strand
GTTATGGACCGATGAAGGTCTGCGTCAGGTCGGTCATTCACTGCCAAAAGGTTCTGAGCAGTTGATTAAGCCGATACCGGTAATGCAGCAGTCTCAGTCTTTGTAAGCTAAAAACTAATCTAAAAACTCCAGGGCCTAAGTACTAGGTTCTGGTTTCTTATATTTGGAGAAAATTAAACGTGATAGCCCTGATCCAACGTGTTACTCAAGCCAAAGTCGATGTGGATGGAAAAACAGTAGGAGCCATAGATAAAGGCTTGTTGGTACTACTTGGCGTCGAGCGTGAAGATGACTCGTTGAAGATGGAGAAGCTTGCTAACAAAGTCATGAGTTATCGGGTGTTCAGCGATGAAAATGGCAAGATGAACTTGAATGTGAAACAGGCTGGTGGAGCCCTGCTTGTCGTGTCGCAGTTTACCTTAGCCGCCGATACGGGACGCGGTTTAAGGCCAAGCTTCTCCGGAGCGGGGTCGCCGGATCAGGCGAAAGTGCTTTATGAAGAGTTTGTGGAGTTTTGCTGGGCCAAAGGCATGCCGACTCAAACGGGCGAGTTTGCAGCCGATATGCAGGTGAGCCTGGTTAATGACGGCCCGGTTACCTTTAATCTTCAGGTGTAGCTGTGACCGTTAACTGTGAGGGAGAGTTGCAGATCGCATCACTCCTGATGGAACTAAAACAAACCTGGCATCAAACGATCCCCGTTAGTGCATTGATGCAGATAGAGCCGCTGGATTACCGCAGTGGTCAACTCTCAGTGTCTGCGCCAATCACGCCTAACATCAATCTTCATCAAACCATGTTTGCCGGCAGCATCTATACTCTGGCAACCTTGACTGGTTGGGGCATGCTTTGGTTGCAACAGCGTATAGCAGGGGTCGATGGAGACATAGTGTTAGCCGACGGCCATATACGTTATCTTGCACCCATAATCGATACCCCGATAGCCAAGTGCATCTGGCGGGAGACAGATCTTAGCCGCTTACCCCAAGGGAGAAGAGTGAAGGTGAAACTTGAAGTTGAGCTATGGTGTGAAGGTACACTGTGTGCAATATTCGAAGGTCTGTATGTGAGTCAGCCACCCGCCGTGTAAGCGAAGAATTGCGCTCTTAAAAGGGGCTCTCAGCCCGTTTTTTAGTGCCCGTTATCATCAGCTATTGCCGGTAACATCCCCCCTTGAAACGACTTTACATTCGATTTTATCGAATGAATTGATGAGTTTTATCCGCTTTTTATCTTGTTTATCGTAAATTACACTGGCTTCATCGAATTGAGAGATGGTTCTCAATCACAAAATGATGTGGAGTCAGTTATGTCAAAAGTACTAATTTTAAAGTCGAGCATTTTAGGCGATTACTCTCAATCCGGTCAGTTGGTTGAGCATCTTAAGCAACATTGGGAGCAGCAGGGAGCCGAGATCAGCGTACGCGATCTGGCGGCTGAACCTCTGCCGGTACTAGACGGTGAAATTGCATCGGGTTTACGAGGTGGTGATGAGTTATCGGCGCGTCAGGAGCAGGCCCTGTTACTGTCAGACTCGCTTATTCAAGAACTTAAAGATCATGACACCATAGTGATTGCAGCGCCTATGTATAATTTCAGTATTCCTACGCAGCTTAAAAATTGGATCGATCTGGTTGCACGTGCGGGTGTGACGTTCACCTACACCGAAACCGGGCCTAAAGGTCTGATAACGGGTAAGCGAGCGGTGTTGATCACGACGAGAGGCGGTGTACATAAAGGTGGTGCCTCAGATCATGTTGTCCCTTATCTCAAGACTGTACTTGGATTTATCGGTATCGAAGAGGTTGAAACTGTTTATAGCGAAGCCTTGAGTATGGGCCCGGAAGCATCTAAACAGGGGATCGAGTCGGCTCAGCAAGCTTTAGAAAAAATAGTGGCTTGATTAGGGTGTCGCTTTGATTGTTTATGCCTTTTGGTGTTAGCAGTTATACCAATTGGTATAAGAAAGTGGTCAACTCAGAGTTATTTTTGGCTGCTTAATTCAAGGCGAAAGAGTGAGGGAATGGTGATCCCTTTTGAACTCATTCAACACAGAAGTAGGCAGCCAAAAACACTCCTGAAAGGCGAGTTTTAGCACTTCCGATACGGCGTTAACGAGCTTAGACGTAGAATAACTATGTTCCTCACTCGTTGCCTTGTCTCACAAGCGCTAAACTCTCGCTGAGTGACCACACCTTTATACCGATTGGTATTAGTTTGAACGCAAAGGGCAGGGGCGAGGCAGAAGCGGAACTATCAACCCCAGATACTGATTGTTATACCTGTCCCGTCCTGAGATAAGTTGACCCTATTGTTCGTCCATCCCCCGGAGCCGGGTCATGATATGACTCGGCTCCGGGGGATTTTTTATATCTGGGTTAAGTTTCAGGTTAAGTCGCTTGATAACTGAGAAGATCTCTCAGTGAGCCTGCATTGATAACATTATGAAAGCCGTTGCATTTAAACTGATCGCAGGCCTTTTGAGCTCTGATGCCCGCGGCGCAGTAAAGCACGAAACTCTGCTTAGGATCTTGGTCGATCAGCCAGGTCGATATTTGGCTCAAGGGTACATTGATGGCTTGTGGAAGGTGTCCGGAGCTGAACTCTTCGGGAGATCTCACATCGATAACCCTGGCGCCTTGCTCTATGAGCTCCCAACAATGTTTATCGGGCCCGGCGCCGGCGAGTTTAGATAGCAAAGATTGTAACATTGATGCACTCCCTCTCACGTGTTCGAATCGTGTCGATTAGATTAATCTTGATAAGGTTAATCTAATCGACGCCTCTGTGCAACAGCAAACATAAGCCGTAAAGCCGGGTTATCTCGTTTCCGGTATCAATAGTAGTTTTTCAGGTACTTCTTTGCATATTTCCGTAACTTTTTCTCTGAGCTGTGCTCAGCGATGTGCTCCAGAGTGGATTTGTACTCCGGCTTAGCCGAGCTTGCCAGCGCTTTTGCCATGTAGGCATAAGTGTTAATCGCCAGCTTTTCATGCTTGAGCAGGCGAGGCTCCTTGAGTTCACTGTCTAATACCGATAACAGGTAGGGGGAGTGCATAGAGCGATTGATCATGCGTTTGGCGGCATAACGCTTTAACTCTAACTCATCGCTTCTCAGAGCATTGGCAATTACGTTGACCTCTCGGGTCTGGGAGGCCTCGTATTGACTGGTGTCGCTTAGGATTGGCGTCCAGCTCTGGTATTGTTTCAGCGTCGGGATAGACTTCTTTGCATACTTTTTCAGTTTGCCAGGGTAGTCGCCAGAGATGATTTCGTTGAATGTTTGCAGGTATCTCTCATCTCCGGAGTAGGCTAACCCTTTAAGCAGCCAGGCGCTGTAGTCGATACTGGCGTTATCGACCGCCTGTGGCAGTGACGCCTGAAATTTAGCGTGTAATGTTTCGAAGACTTTAGGATCCGATAGACCTGCCATCACCAGAGAGTCGATGGCTTGCTTCTGTTTATTGATATCATCACCGTTAAAAATGGCCACATATTCGGCTTCGGTAAATGTTTCAGCAAGAGCCTGTCCTGCAACAGAGCTTAGGGTTAGTACTAAGGCTAATGTGATATTCTTTATCATCCATCATATCCTTTTATTGTGTTGAGTTGGTTTCTGACCAGCGTTTAAATATCAAGGAGGTGTTGATGCCACCGAAGGCGAAATTATTACTCATCACATAGTCTGTATCTATATGTCGAATATCATCCTTAATGTAATCCAGCTCGCCGCACTCGGGGTCTATTTCGGTTAGATTCAGGGTTGGTGCAAACCAGCCGGCATTCATCATCTCTATACTGATCCAAGCTTCCAATGCGCCACAAGCCCCTAAGGTATGGCCGGTATAACTCTTGAGTGATGAGATTGGCATGGATGCGCCAAAGACGGCGTGGGTTGCCTGAGTCTCTGCAATATCGCCTCTATCGGTCGCCGTGCCGTGAGCATTCACATAACCTATGACATCGGGGGACTGTTGACTAGTTTTCAAAGCCTGCCTGATAGCTACTTCCATGGTAGCTGCATTGGGCTGAGTCACATGAAGGCCATCGGAGTTCGTCCCAAAGCCGACGATTTCGGCATATATTTTTGCGCCGCGTGCTTTAGCGTGTTCAAGCTCCTCCAGCACTAAGGTACAGGCGCCTTCGCCTATGACTAAACCATCACGGCCTTTATCAAATGGGCTGGGACTCAGCTCGGGACTCTCATTTTTGGTGCTGGTGGCAAAAAGGGTATCGAAGACCACGGCTTCGGTAGCGCATAACTCTTCACCGCCACCTGCAAGCATTAACTCTTGCTGGCCGTACTTGATCGCCTCATAGGCGTAACCTATTCCCTGACTACCGGAAGTACAGGCACTGCTGGTAGTATGCACACGCCCCTTGAGACCAAAGAAGACGCCGACATTAACCGCGGTGGTATGAGCCATCATACGGATATAACTGGTGGCGGTGACCCCTGACATGTCGCCATTTTTTAGCATATCGCCGAAGGCGATAATGGGATCTGTGCTTCCTGTAGACGACCCATAGGCGATGCCCATGGCGCCCGAGGTCACGACAGGATCATTTAACAGGTCGGCGTCGATAAGGGCGAGCTCACTGGCGCGGGTTGCCATCAGAGACACTCGTCCCATGGATCGCACTTTCTTACGGGAGTAATGAGCCGGCTTTTCAAAGTCAGTAACGGGAGCGGCTAATCGAGTGTTGAGACCGGTATAACGATCCCATTCATCGAAACGCACGACGCAGTTCTTCTGAGCCTTTAAGTTAGCGGCGATTGTTGGCCAGTCGTGGCCCAAGCTGGAAATTCCACCACAGCCAGTGATGACGACTCGTCTGCTCATTGGTTTAAATCTCCGTTTAATCCCTGTTTACATTCCATCAGATCATGCCTCCGTTTACCGAGATCACTTGTCTGGTGATGTAAGCGGCATCCTCTGACATCAGAAATTTAGCCAGACCTGCAATTTCGGAGGGTTTACCCATGCGGCGCATTGGAACGATCTCTTTGACCATATCCTTGGGGATATCCGCTACCATGTCGGTCTCGATTAGCCCGGGTGCGATACAGTTAACGGTGATTTTGCGTTTCGCTAACTCAAGTGACAGTGCCTTGGTCGCCCCGATAATCCCCGCTTTAGAGGCGCTATAATTAACCTGCCCCCGGTTGCCTGCAATGCCGGAGACTGAGGCCATGGTGATAATTCTGCCGCCAAGACGGGTCTGGATCATCGGCATAACCGTTGGGTGAATGACGTTATAGAACCCATCTAAATTAGTGTGAACGACGCTGTCCCATTCATTCTCTGTCATGGCCGGGAATGCGGTATCGCAATTAATTCCTGCGTTGAGCACCACACCGTAATAGGCCCCGTGCTGTTCAATGTCTGTCTCAATACTGGCTTTCACCCCTGCACGATCGGCAATATCAAACTGCAAAGAGGAGACCTTAACACCATGTTCGAGTAGCTCCTGCTTCGTTAGCTCAGCCGCTTCGTGGTTGCTGTGAAAGTGCAGGGCAATATCATATCCGGCCTCAGCGAGTTGCAATGCTATCGCCTTACCAATTCCTCTGCTGGAGCCTGTCACTAATATCCGTCTGTTCATTACGCTTTATCCTTGGCTCTCTGAAATATAGGCGAGGGCATCCTGAGGTTGAAAGACATTCACATTCGCCTCGGCAACTAAGGTATCTCTATGAAATACCTGACAATCGAAAACGGCCAGCCCGGACTCTTCCTGATACAGGCGGGTCACTCTGGTCTGATAGCTCTCACCCAATTTATAATTTGGTCGGTGCATCTTTAACTTTCGACTCCCTAAGAGAAATCCCACCCGGATATCCTCGCCACGCACCTTGGCCTCAACTCCGGCAAGTGCAGCAATACTCTGCGCCATATATTCGATGCCGACGTAATTGGGTACGGCATCAGTCGCGGTTTCGAAGTAGGGGCTCTGCTTGGTAATATTGGTCTGAGTTAACAGAGTATCGGGCCCATGCTCCACCAGAGTATCGATTAAGATCATTGGGGCTCTATGGGGCACAACCTCGGCAACGGGCAATTGAGACAGTGGCTCGGGTAAATGGAATTCTTGGGTCATGATAGTGCTTCTTTGCGGCAAAATATCAGGCTGGCATTACTGCCGCCAAAGGCAAATGAGTTACTCATTATATAGTGAAGATCTGCAGTTTGTCCTTTGTTGACCAAAGGTAAGCCGGGATCGTCAGGATCTTGTTTGCCATCCCAAACCTGTGGCGGGAGAGCCTGTGTGGTATTGAGCGAGCTAAGCAGCAGATAGCAAAATGCCGCCTCGATGGCGCCGGCAGCACCTAAGGTATGCCCGGTCAGAGGCTTAGTTGAACTGCATGGGGGGATGTTGTTGCCAAACACTTGTTGCAGGGCACGACTCTCCATCGCATCGTTTTTGCGGGTAGCGGTGCCATGTAGGTTGATATAATCGATCTTATCCGCACTTATCCCTGCATCAACGATGGCTGCGTTTATCGCCGATATGGCTCCATGGCCCTCGGGGTGAGGTGCAGAAATATGATGAGCATCGCTGGACTCGCCGATGCCTGCTAACATGATTTCCGCATCGCCTTTCTCGAGAGTAAACAATGCCGCCCCTTCACCAATATTGATCCCATCTCTATCGACGCTAAAAGGCTGACACTGGCCCTTTGAAACGGATTCTAACGAGTTAAAACCATTGAGCGTTAGTCTGCAAAGGCTGTCGCTACCGCCGATTATGACCAGATCACATAGGTCTGCCTGTAATAATCGCCGGGCACTGGCAAATACCTTGGCACTGGAGGAGCAGGCGGTGGAAACGGTATAACAAGGTCCGCTGGTCTTAAAGAGGTGGCGTAAAAAATCGCTGCCATCACCGAGCTCCTGCTGGGAATATTGATAACTTGGGGGGAGCAGACCTTGTTCGCTTCTATGTTTTAATGCTTCCTCACCCTGAGCTATCCCCGAAGTACTGGTGCCTAATACTATCCCGATACGTTCGGGACCATATTGCTCTCGAGCCTGTGCGACGCTGTCGGTAATCTGCTGTGCGGCGCAGAGTAACAACTGATTATTGCGGGTGCTGAACTGCATAAGAGAGTCTGGCAGTTCAGGTAGCGGCTGGCTGACCTCTCCCACTAAGGCATTGCTCTGTGGGATCAGATCGCCTCGAAGTTTCATAGCGCCGGTATCGCCTTTTACCAGTCGGGCTAATACCTGTTCCGGACTCTGGCCTAACGGAGTGCAAAGTCCTATATGTGAGATGGCTATTTTAGTCATTATATTTTCATCTAACTAATGTTGTATAATCAGGGTGATAATGCCAGTGTAGGGCAATTGTACGAACTCAAATCGGGGTTATTTTAAGTTCAAACCTGGCTTGAGGGATCGCTAATTCGACCTCTGCCTTCCATGGATCTCTGTTATTAAAACTAATCTTCAAGATGCTCTCTTGCTGATTTTCTTTAGTGTCATTCGTCGTAGCATATATTCTTCGGCATCTCGGCGCATCACACTCGGGAGATGTTAGTGTTGCACCTTGTAAATGCGCATTTACATCTTCCTCCGGCCAGTATATCAGCTGGATGAGCGCAAGCAGGTACTCGGCTTTAAATTCATCACCTAACAGCATACTTTGTTGGCTATTCAGACTCACGCCATCGAAGACCAAGGTAAACAGGGCTTGTCCTAATGGAGCTAAACCGACCAGTGTCAGCTTGTCTCTGTCCAGCTCTAATTGACTCAGGAGTTCATGGCGGGAATCATTCACGTTAATGGCGACCTGCTGGGTCGCTGAACGTATCTGACTGTTCGCGGGAATGGGAGCAAGGCAGTAGGTTGCATCTTTGGCCAGATCTACGCAGGTTTGTCGTTGCAAGGTCTGGCTGCAGCCGCTGACAAGCAGCGCCAGACAGATAAAAACGCAGATCCCTGTGTGACGCTTGACGCTGTCAGTCATGGAGTGGTGAAATTGGGCCATAGTGTACTCTCTACTTCAATCACAGCGTTTAGCGACATAGCTCAACGATTAGGTTGAGCCTTTTCTCTGATTCGGCTACTAAGGGGTTGGCTTCATCCCATGCATAGCCCGCCAGAATTGAACAGACCATCTGTTTGATCTTGTTATCCGGGGCATCATAGAAGATCACGTCCTGGAAGCGACCATCATACCAAGCCTCAACATAGGTGCGGAAGGTATCAACTCCACGCATCAAGGGCTTTGCGTACTCACTCTGCCAATCAATATTTTCTCCATTGAGTTGTCTTACTAAACAGTCAGTTGCCATTGAGGCTGATTGCATAGCGATAGTAACGCCTGAGGAGAAAACTGGATCGAGGAATTCGCCGGCATTGCCCAACAGGGCAAACTTGTTGGTGGCCAAGGTGCTGACATTGGCGGAGTAGCCTTTTAGTACCGCACACTCACGCAGAATTTCGGCGTCGGCCAATAGCCTTTTCAGGCCAGGTTCCTGATTGACCATATCCATCAATAGCCCTTCCAGGCTAAGCTCTGAGCCACCCAGAAGGTGTGGTTCGCCGACGACGCCTAGAGAGCATCTGTCGGGGCCTAACGGGATCAGCCAAAACCAGATATCCTTGTTTTCGGGGTGAACGCTGATCAATATTTTATCACGGTCAAAGGGCCTGTCATCGACCTCTTTATCATCAATGTTATCCCGGATGTGGGTAAATATGGCACTACGGTTGGCCAGGTTAGAAGGTTTTTCCAGTTCGAGTAACTTAGGCAGAACACGACCAAACCCACTGGCATCCAAAAGATACTCAGCCTCTATAAGGTACGTCTCTCCGTTGGCATCAATTACCGTTAGCTTAGGCTTGCCGGTCAGGTCGACTGCTGTAACCGTTTCGCCGTAGCGGATCTCAACGCCCTGTTTGGCAGCCGTATCTGCAAGGAGTTTATCGAAGCCGGCGCGTTCGACCTGAAAGGTTGTCCCCGGTCCCGGTGTGAATTTTTCGCTAAAATCGAAATCTGTGTATTGATCTTTATAACGGAAAGCGGCGCCGTTCTTGAACTGAAAACCTGCCTGGTTGACGGCTTCGAGCATGTTTGCCTCATCGAGCCATTGCATACAGCAAGGCAGTAGACTCTCACCGATGGAAAAGCGTGGAAACTGCTGCTTTTCGATGACAATAACTCGCTTACCTTGTTGGTGAAGAAGACTGCCGGCTATGCTACCCGATGGTCCTGCACCTATGATAACTACATCAATATCAGTCAGAGTCTCTGGCGTCGGCGAAGAGGCATGCATCACTTAAAAGTCCTTGTGAAAGTTTGAATAAAGGGGGATAGGGCAAAGGTGAAGCCAATCCCCAGCAGGAGTGTCAGCCCAAAGCTATGTATGGCCGGCGTACTGCTGAATGCCAGCAAACCGAAGGCTAGAATGGTCGAACAGGCAGACATAAAGACCGCCATCATCACGCCACGGCTCTGCTGTTTCGATTCGGCAAAAAACAAGCTGTAATCGACCCCGATACCAAAAACGAGAATAAGGGCCAGGGCATGAAATAGTGTCAGGGGAGCCCCAATCAGTCCAAGCAGTGAGAGGGTCAATATCGCAGAAAGGGCTGGCACGGCGACGACGAGAGCGGCCAGTTTAAACGTGAAACGGGTGCTGAACATGATGGCCGCCATGACCATGGCGATGGCAAGTAGCCACAGGGTTAATTCCCGGTATTGGCCCATGATGCCTGAGATGTCACCGACTTTATCCACCAACTGAACATAGGGCTGCCCGGTGAAGAAACTTTCTAATTTGTCTATATCGGTTATTCCGCCAAGCAACACGATGGCACCGTATTCATCTTGCTGTGATGTTGGGGCTATCCATAGCGGCTTAAACAGTTTTCCTGCATCGGAACCGATAAAGGAAACTGCATCTATATAGCTTCCTTTCGCCTTCTGAT
>Ga0209272_10002625_pt1 | contig 9949 bp, 7 predicted proteins | sample tdDd002_FD_187125 | JGI IMG/M metagenome (GOLD analysis project Ga0209272, IMG submission 187125) | Marine sediment microbial communities from the Atlantic coast under amendment with organic carbon and nitrate - tdDd00.2 (SPAdes)... | ecosystem: Environmental > Aquatic > Marine > Coastal >... | reverse complement strand
TAAAGATAATGGACCGGGTATACCGACAGAAATTATTGATAAGATATATGATCCTTTTTTTACAACAAAAGAACCTGGCAAGGGGACTGGATTAGGGCTCAATATTGCATACAATATTGTTAAAAATAAGCATAATGGTGACTTAACAGTTACTTCGGAGATAAATAAGGGAACGACATTTACGATTAAACTGCCTACTAACGAAGAGGAGTGATTAGATGCCGGTAAAAATGTTATTTGTAGATGATGAAAGTTTTATTTTACAGAGTGTTAAGAGGGTCATGCGTTCTAAGACTGTTGAAGTATTTATCGCAGAGAGTGCAAAAGAAGCATTTTCTATTCTAGAGAATAATAATATCAACATTGTTGTCACAGATATTCGTATGCCAGATATGAATGGGATTGATTTCTTGAAAGAAGTGAGAAGGCGGTACCCCCAGGCTTATCGGTTGATACTTAGTGGACAAGTAGAACGAGATGATGTATTAAATGCCATATTACAAGGCGTCGCATTTGAATACCTGACAAAACCATGGAAAAAAGAAATATTGAGAGCAAAACTTCATCATATAATCGAAATACAACAAAAGCTGAGTAATGATAATATTATAAATCTCATCAACACGATTTCACAATTGCCTAAGAATATGGAGATTCTTAGAGCGGTTGAAGTTGCAATCAACAAAGATGAGTCTATTGAACGTATTGCAGCAATCATTGTAGAAGATATATCTATTACAACGAAAATACTGCAGATGGTGAACTCTGCATTTTATACAACAAAACGCATATCAAATGTGCAACAAGCGATTTCCATATTGGGGCTAGATACTGTGAAAAGCTTATTATTGACCTCTTCATTTATGGCTGCTGATCACTTGAAGGAGTGGCAACAAGAAGAAAACAAACGTATGATGTCAGCCTCAATACATGTTCATAATGTCTATACACTATTGTATAAACATGTTACAAAAGAAAAATTACCAGATGAATTTTCATCCTTTGGCCTCATTTATAATATTGGAAAAGTGATCAGTCTGAATTTTTTCCCAGAACGTTATCTTAAAATAAAGGAATTAGTGGCGCGTGATAGTTGTGGCTATTACAATGCTGAAATAACACTTGGCTATGAGAATGAAACACATCAGGAGATCGGCGCATACTTTTTGGAGTTGTGGAATTTTTCAAAAGCAAATGTTGAAGCGGCATTGTTTCATCATGATATAGAGAGTGCTTCGGTAGAATATAGACAAGCATTTGAAATATTAAATAAAGCAACAGAAATTGCGAGAAGCATTGATCCGGAAACTTTAAAGGCATCAGATCTGTCGACACTTATCGATGAAGAAAATAGTTGGTAAATAAACGATGCTGACAGACATTTGCCTATCAGCATCAATAAAAGCTTATAATTATCTTTCGAAGAAACTTGGATGATTTGCAAAGAAATCAAATTTTGGTGGAATTCCTTTGATTGTGTGTGTTGATGGATCTGACATATGATCGTATACCGTGTCGAAAATATGATCCCATGACCATAGACTGTCTTCAAGATCTAAGTAATCTTTTACGTTTTCAGCGCTGGTTGGTACAACAGGGTGTAGTAATGTCAATGTTACTTTTACGCCATAGAACATGTCCGCCAGAATTTGTAGGCGATACTCATTGTTGTCATCCGTATCAGCAATTTTCATATGCTTAGACCAGTACTTACTCAATTTACGAATAACACTGTCCAAAGTGATAATTACTTGGTGGAATTCATGTCTAGACATTGCACGTTCATAATCGTAAACGGCACGTTCCATCAGGTTGCGTACTTCCTCGCTCACTTCAAGAGTCGGGATTTTTAAATCGCTATATTTTTCGCTCGTATAGAAACATGATCTAACGATTCGATTAAATACTTTCGTCAATAATGATCCATCTTTAAGAACTGGATCTTCATTCTTGTTTGTGAATGTCTCATCTAGTGCCATTGGATTAAAGCTAACACTTCGCTTGGACAATCCTAAGCTTAAGAAGTGCATACGAAGTTGGTCACTTGTGTAGTAATCCAATAATTCATGGGCCATTGGTGGTTTAATTGCGCCAGAACTACTTGCTTTCTCATTCATGAATAAAATATGATGATTAGCCACAAGGTGTGGGAAATTAATTGGTGCAATATCAAGTGTTGCCATATCTTTATTGTCGTCGTTATTCATTGCTGCGTGGTAACCCATTAACATGGCCATTTCAGGCAGTCCATAAAAATGGATATTGTCCTCACCAATAAATTGATACACTTTTGTTTCTTCATCAGTCCACCACTTTGTCCATGGGTCATCGCTTTTAATTGAGTTTAGATAAGCTTTTGTAAATGAAATTGGCGCCCATAGCGACTCTGGCCATACCCAGAACGTCAGGTCATCAAGACCGTCTGTCGATGGTACAGGAACACCCCAATCAATATTACCCGTTAATCTGAACGGTGTGATTGTTTTACCTGAACGGTATCTCACGTTGTTATCATCCAGTAGTTTTTTAGCAATATCTCTTTCATCTAAATCGTTATAAGTGATTGTAACAGAAGGCTTCTTTTCGATGTCCTCTAAAACACCGCCAAGAGAAGCGACGAATTCTTCTGAAAGAGGTTCAAATTCTTTTCTTTTTATATGAAGTGCAGGAGGGAATAAAAACTCCTCCAATGTTTTAATGACTACTTGTCTTACATTTCTGTCAGCTTTTAATTGCTCTACCAATTTCTTTAGTGGTTCTGCAAAACGCTCCAGATCAAAATACCAGTTGTCAGTATTTCTTAATTCAGGTGCAACATTTGAAAGAACACTGATTGGATCAATTAAATCTTCTGGTGGATATTGATGGCCTAAGTCACATTCGTCAGCGTAAGCTTTTTCTGATTTACAGCCTTCATAAGGGCATTTCCCTAGAACTTGGCGTCCGTTTAGGTAACTGCCATGTGCTGGATCGTAAAACTGTGGACAACTCATTTTTTTCAAGAATCCATGATCGTGAAGTAAGTTAAATACCACTTCAGAAACTTTTTTGTGTACTTGACCACTGTCGCCAAATGCAGATGTTGCATACAAACTTAAATCGACGTCATATGCTTCAAGTGTTTCTTTTTGCATCTCGTGGAAGTTGTGGACATAATCTTCAACTGAAATGTCCTTGTTTTCCTTTTCGCAGTAATCCTTGTGACTCGTAATGATTGGCGATCCGTAGCAGTCAGTTCCTGAAACGAAAATGACATTTTCTTTACCTATACGATCCTTAAGGAATCTAGCGTATGTATCCGCGTGAACGAATACACCACCAATGTGACCGAAATGTAATGCTTTATTTCCGTATGGCATACCGCCTGTAATTACGGCGCGTTTTGGAAATTCTGGTCTTCTTATATGCTTATTCATAATAAATCCTCCTTCGTTTATTCAAAAATATAAAACGCCCCTACAGTTGTTAAACCGTAGGGACGATAAATTCGCGGTGCCACCCTATTTCGCTGATAAGCCTCATCAAGTACATACATACTATAGTTCAGTAACGCGAACGCACGTCATTATATCACCGTAGATCCATAATGAAGCTCCAAGTCTTGCTTCCTGTATACTGCCAATACCCACTTTCACCAACGTGGACTCTCTTTGAATGGTTAGATACAGTACTCTTCTCTTCATAGCCTTTGATACAAAAGAGTATAAAGAAAACTGGAAGAATTGTCAAGATAGAAAAACACTAACGAATGTATGTTCTTGTGTCGATTATGATTACGTGCTAAAATACAACAGTATGTGACAACGTGGAGGGACAGATGAATTCATTTAAACTAAGTGACAAAACAAAAATAATAATAGTGATTTGCATAGCAGTATTTGAAATAGCCTTTATTCAGTTTAATAAGGATAAACCGAGAATCGCTGAAAGGCCAACGGTTACCAGTGAGGTGATCGTGAATGAACATGTTAGTGATAATAGTGGGGAACCAGCACGTGCTGAAGTAATAGGTGATGACAACCAACCGAAGACAGGTGATGTGGTAGTAGAGGAGAATGCTGCCAGTCAAAAAATGTCTGATGGTGTGGGTGAAACCGATTTCTCGATAGAGAACACCTCCTCAGATACAAAGATCTCATCTGAAGATAAAACTTTAGATGTACACTATCTGGATGTGGGACAAGCTGATGCTGTTTATATTGGATACGGTGATTTTGATATGGTTATTGATGGCGGCAACAATGAGGATGGACCGTTTGTCGTTGATTACATAAAGCGACAGGGGGTTGATACAATAGAGTTGTTGGTAGCTTCCCATGCCCATGAGGATCATATTGGAGGCTTGGATGATGTGTTGGAGGCATTTCCAGTAAAAACGGTCATAGATTCAGGAGAGGTGAAGGATACCATAACCTACCGTGACTACATGAAATCAGCCAAACAAAGGGGTGCCACCGTTATAGAGGATGACACGCGTAATTTCAAAATTGATCAATACATGACAGTGGAGATAATTGAAGCAGTGGATGATGACAAGAATACCAACAATAATTCAGTCGTTGTGAAACTGACCTACAAAGATGTCTCATTTCTTTTCACTGGTGATTTGGAGAAAGAAATAGAAGAAAAAATACTGACAAAGGGCATAGATGCAACTATTTTTAAGGCAGGCCATCATGGGTCGTCAACATCAAATTCTGACATGTTCTTAAGACGGATTCAACCAGAGGCTGTGATTATAAGTGCTGGCGCTGGCAATAAATATGGGCACCCACATTCAGAAGCCCTTGCCCGACTAAAGAAACAGACAGACCAAATATTTGGCACGTGGGAAAATGGCTCGATAATAGTGCGGACGGATGGGATCAATTATCAAATTGATGCTGAGGAAATTGTGACCATGGAGGATGCCAATGCTTCAGGCCTTGGTTCTGAAAGTGATGACTATAATGAGACCATTGAGGTTCCCATAGATTCGTGGTTTGAAAAAATAGTTAAACCAGCTAAAAATCCTGTAGTAGATATCAAGATTGAACCGATTGTTATAGAGATTAATTAGCAAGTGTTATAAAAATATGAAAAGACTATTAAAGGATGATAAACAAAGACTGCAATCTGCAGTCTTTACTTTTTTTTGAAGTATAATGAAAGTGAGGTGAGAACGATGAAAAAATGGACGTTGATTATTTATGCCTTGGTTGCATGTGGCATTCTTTATTACGTTGAACAAGGTGTTGGGGTGACCTATGTGATAAAAGCGGGTCTAAAAGGAATTCTGTTTATAGCACTACCTTTAGGTTATTTTATTTTATACAAAAAACACTCGTTCAAAGTATTTCTTGGACTGGATCATATCAGTAGAGACACAATAGTAAAAGGAATCGTTATCGGTGTGGGTGCTTTTGTAGGAATGGTTCTCCTAGCAACAGTCTTTTCACCGATGATCAATTTCAGTGACATCCGACAAGAACTGGCTGATAAGTTACATGTCACCGCAGGCACATACTTAGCTGTCGGTATGTATATAATATTCATAAACTCCCTATTCGAGGAGTTGTTTTTTAGAGGGATTGTGTTCTTGAAATTAGAGGAGTTAGGGCATAGGAAACATGCAATGGTATTTTCGTCAGTACTGTTCGGTGTATATCATATGGCCATGTTCAGAACATGGTTTCCACCGATGCTTGTCGCGTTGTGTGTTGGTGGACTTATTTGTGTTGGTCTGTTGTTTAACTGGATCAATAGTCAATCAAAAACCTTTATCAACTCATGGATTGTACATATACTAGCGGATTTAGGCATTATAATTATAGGGTATAAAATGCTTTATATGTGATAATGGTAACTTTTAGGGTATTGATAAAGCAAATTTGACTTCAAGGAGGAGTATCAATGATTCAACAACTTTTAACTGATTACAGCCATTTAGGGCCCCTGCACGGAAAACAACTGGTGAATCACTTGCCGATGGCACAAGTTGCTTTGTGGAAGATGGGGGCTGATGAAAAGTCTATTAGAACATATTCAGAAGAATATATCAGTCGGTGGCAAATTAAGCCGGCGATTGTATCGACTCATAAAATAACATCGATCGGTGATGCCATTGGTGAAACAGAGGCCTATTGTGCTTATGTTATATATTTCAAGAAACTTCTAAAAACAGAAGGCGTCGATTCAATGTTACGAAAGGGATTGAATTACCTATCGAAAGGACTGGCATCAGGGTTGTTTCACGGACTTATCAGAATTGCTTATGGATTAGAAAGTGGTCATATGGATGAGGTCTGTCGCGGACTGGCCTTGTATGCATCGATTTATCATGAGACGCGATTTGCTGAGAAAACAATTCTACCAGAGGATTTACAAGCTGGATTGTACGCATACCATCAAGATCCAGAAGCCCATTTTTATATGAGTGGGACTATCGAGGAAAAAGAAAAGGCATTGGCACTAACTCTTTCGGAACTGTACTTGAGCACAGGTAATTTCATAGTGCTTCATACAATTACCGGATTTCACGCTTTAAAAATTTTGAGCAAGTATTATGAGGATTACGGCCAGGTGTTGGATCGATATACGGTTTGTGTGCAGCGTGCATTAAGACGATTGCCAAAAGATATGTACAAGAAAATTGTACTTACAGAGGCAAACCATAATTGGACATCCTTACAAAAAGAGGCCATTCAAGAGAAAGACGCCCACACAATCAAGTTCGTCTATACCTGTATGGAATTGAATAAATGGTTTGAATCAGAGGTTTTCTTGAAAAATGCAAATATCAAACTACAATTGGGGTAAAGCCGATACCGATTAGGATTAGTAAAATCAATGCAACTTTGTTCAATATTGTGTTTTTCTATTTATTTACAATATATGTTGTAATATGGTAAAACCCTCCTTATACTTTAGCTTGTGCAGAAAATTATGGGGAGGGCAATAATATGTCAGAATTATCAATGCAAGGGTTATCGAGTGAACGTCGTAAGAAAACATTAAGCTATAGGGGGGTTATTTATATAGTCGCCTGTCTTAGCTATTTTTTTGTCTATTTTCATAGAACGTCGTCTGCGGTAATGGTACCGGAATTATCAACTACGTTTGGCATTTTACCGGCTTCAATGGGTGTCTTGGGTTCAATATACTTTTATGGGTATGCCTTAGCACAATTACCAGCGGGTATTTTGTCTGATCGATTTGGTGCAAGAAAAACAATGTCAATTTTTATGTTGATGGCTGGTGTTGGCGCAATTGTATTTGGAATTTCACCGACGTTTCGGATAGCGGTTATCGGGCGCTTCTTTGTAGGCCTTGGTGTCGGCTTTATTTATGTACCTATCATGCGTCTATTGGCGGACTGGTATAGGAAAAATGAGTTTGCCACATACTCAGGAATTCTATTAGCAATTGGAAATGCAGGGTCCTTAGCATCGGCGGCACCGTTAGTTATGATGATGAGTGGAATGGGCTGGCGAAAAGCAATGATACTTGTTGGTATTGTTTCTATCGTTATATCAATGGTGACGTATTTAGTCGTACGAAATAATCCAAAAGAAATAAATGGGGCAACTATTTCGGAGATTGAAGGACATGATGAAGTACCGAAAAAGGCGACTATATCACTTGGCGCGGGTATTGGACAGGTTGTAAAAAGTTACTCCTTTTGGGCGATTACACTGTATTTATCCTTTCTATATGGAACGATAATGGGCTTTCAAGGATTGTGGGCCGGGCCATATTTCATGACGATATATGGAATGACCAAAGCCACTGCTTCTCAGTTGTTGACACTTATTCCAGTCGGGATGATTATTGGCTGTCCTTTGGCAGGTTTATTAGCAGACAAAGTCTTTAAAACTAAAAAATCAGTTGTTCTTTTAGGTGGTCTTGTTTACTTAAGTATATGGGTTGCATTGGTGACAGTACCAAGTGGTATACCGGTGGGACTGTTAAAAATCATGATGTTCGCTTATGGCTTGTTTGGTGGTTTTTTTGTTGTTATTTATGCCCACTTAAAAGAAAATATGCCCATGAATCTTGTTGGAACAGCTATAGGACTGCTCAATATGATTGTATTTTTCTTTGGTGCAATATTCCAGCAAGTAATGTCGCTGATTGTTGATCGCTATACTGTAGATGGTGTTATTGCGTTGGCAGGGTTTAGAGCAGCATTTATGTTTTGTTTGGGCGCCTTGATATTCTGTATAACATTATATATGACGCAAAAGAATAAGGAGGTTTTATAGATGAAATTTCCGAAAGACCAAATGACGCCAAAAGAAAGAATGACGGCCTATGTGACTGGTAAAGCTTATGATCGGATGCCGTGCACTCCTATGGTCAGTACCGCATTTGTAAATGAATTAGGGTATTCAACCATTGATTATTATCATAGGGCAGACATAATGGCAAATGTGGCCATAGAAGGTTATCGAGCAGCACCTACAGACAGTGTGAGTTTTGGCGCTATTTTACATGGGGTGGCTCAAGGTCTTGGGTGTAAATTTCAATTCAAGGAATCGAGTGTACCAGTCATTGAAGAGCCGGTCCTTAGGTCGTATAAGGACTTGGAGAGAGTAGATGTTGATAAAGTCATGGATGGATGTATTCCTAAAGTAAGCGTCGAGTCATTAAAAAGGGTGATTGATGCGATTGGGGATGAGGTTTCAATTGGAACCTCGGTGTCGGGTCCATTTACAACAGCCAGTTTTATGATTGGTGCAGAAAAGACTTTGAAGGATTTGAGAAGGTCTCCTGAGGATGTTCACAAGGTACTGGAAGTGGCGACGGCGGCAACGCTTAAATATATCGATGCGATGAACGCCTTAGGCTTACGATGTTCTATCGCAGACCCATTTTCATCGTCAACGCTCATTAGTAAAAGAATGTTTGAACAATTTTCTCAGCCCTATTTGGAAAAATGTATGGATCGCATAAAATCAGTTCATGGAAAAGGTGGCACGATTCATATTTGTGGGAAAAGTAAACCCATTTGGGACAACTTGATTGATCTTGGTGCTGGCGCTATTAGCATCGATAATGAAGAGGATCTTTCTGATATTAGAGCAAGTCATGGAAGTAGAATTTGCATAGCAGGTAATGTAAGCCCTGTAGACGTGCTACAAGATGGCACGAAAGACAGCATTTACGAACATACTCGTATAGCCATCGAAAAAGGGCGAGGCAACGAAAAAGGATTTATTTTAACATCTGGTTGTGGTATACCAATTGGAACATCAATAGAGAATATTAATCATATGTTGGACGCGACGCGACAATTTGGACGTTACTAAAGAGTAAAAAAAGGGCTGATTAGCAGCCCTTTTTTCGTGCAACAAACGTACTAATAAATTTTCAGATTAGACTATAACATAAAATGATACAATAGAAGTATGAAAAATTTTAGGAGGTAATATGAAAGATAATCAGCAATCAAAAAAAGCATATGAACTCATTGATGATATATTAGATGCACGAAAAAAATCGGACGTTAAAGCAATGCTCGTGTTATCTTTTGAAGCCATTGAAATTTTTAAAGTATTAGAAGACGATTATGGATGCGCAAAAGTAAATAACCTTATAGGGATAGCATATTTTTATAATGGCATGTATGAACAGGCGATGGATTACCTTCTAGAAGGATTAAAACTTGCTGAGCCACTTAAAAATTATAAATTGATTTGCTCAATATACAACAACATGGGAGAAGTTTTCAGGGAAGCTGAAAGATATGACACAGCAATCATCCATTATCAAAAAGGGCTAGAAGTTTGTGAACAAGGTAATTTGCATATACATAAAGCGTCGTTGCTAGGAAATGTAGGTGAAGTCTACATTGAGAAAAACCAATTGGCATTGGCGTTGGAACACTCATTGAGGAGCCATCAACTATTAGAATGTGAAGAGAATATAATTCTTCTTGCTGAGGCAGAAAATCGTTTGGGCAGGATAT
>Ga0209272_10002622_pt1 | contig 9953 bp, 5 predicted proteins | sample tdDd002_FD_187125 | JGI IMG/M metagenome (GOLD analysis project Ga0209272, IMG submission 187125) | Marine sediment microbial communities from the Atlantic coast under amendment with organic carbon and nitrate - tdDd00.2 (SPAdes)... | ecosystem: Environmental > Aquatic > Marine > Coastal >... | reverse complement strand
GAACTCTTTACACAATCAGAAAGGAACTCGGAGAATTTATGACCATTGTGTTCTAGCATTTTAGGGAACATAGAAATCGGCGTCATACCCGGAAAAGTATTCACCTCGTTTAAATAGATTTGACCTTCCGGTGTAAGGAAGAAATCGATACGAGATAGGTGGCGTAATCGCATCTGGGTGAATACTTTTTCTGAGCTTACTCGAATATTGTCTAATTGCTCATCCGTTAGGTTTGTCGCTTCTACATCGGTTGTGGAATGGCTTGTCGCACTGTATTTCTCTTCGTAAGAATAGAAAGCATCTTCCGGTGCTTTCACTTCACCAGGTTTAGAGACATAGAGCTTACCTTGGTATTCATACGCAGCCACTTCAAGTTCACGTGGTTTTACCGCCTGCTCCACCAAGACTTGATCAGAGTAACTAAACGCATCATTGAGCGACTGTTGCAATTCAGAAACCTGACTTACTTTATAGCAACCCACAGAGGAACCTTGACGCGCAGCTTTTACAAAAATCGTTCCCCAATTTTCCAATGCTTCGCAACTTTTATCAAAAGCAGTTTGATCATTTTCAGAAAGGAAAATGTAAGGCGTATTTGGAATGCCCAAAGCGTCATACCAAAGCTTTGAAGTGATTTTGTTGAAACTGTTCGTGCTCGCTTCTGGCCCACAACCTAGATATGGAATACCTGACAACTCTAACATTGATTGAATATCACCAGTTTCACCTGGATAGCCGTGGATACATGGGATAACAAAATCGAGTTTCGTTGTTTGAGTTTCTGAATTGAGCGTACCGGAATTGGTATCTAGATAAACTAAATCGCCGTTATTTGTGTACCAACCATCTGCTTTCATTTCAACGCGTATAACATCAAATTGCTCTGATTGTTCCAGTTGAGATTGGATGAAGTTAGCTGAAAGTAGTGACACTTCATGCTCAGAAGAGCCGCCGCCACATAAAAGTAGAATTGTCGTATTAGCCATTAAAAGATCTTTCCGTGATACAACAGAATGTTTATGTATCAATGATAATAAAAAAATTAGGTGTTTTATACGGGTTTCGCGAATAGAAACAAAACTTACCGTGCGAATGACGAATAAGTAGACACAAAAAAAGGGGCGATGTGCCCCTTCTCGTGATTAGTTTAGTTTGTTTAGCGTTGGATACTGAGAGTTTTTGATAGTATCGATGCTCTTAACAAAAGGTTTAAGCGACTTGAACTCTGCTGGTAATTCACTTATCGCTTGCTTCGCATCCATACGTGTTGCGTAGTCACCGTATAGTACTGTGTACCACTTAGTACCATTAACCATTTTGTAGTTTTCCCAAATTGGTTGCTCGCCACGTGGAAGCTTACGTGCAAACTGGTCAACTTTAGTTTGTGAACCGACAGCAACAACTTGAATGGTAAAGCCGTATCTAGAGTTCATCGCCTTTTGCTTTGCGCTTGGCGGTGTAATCGCGACAGCTGGTTTTGCCTTAACTGGCTTTTTAGCAGCTGGAGACATTTGAACAACATTAACTGCGACATTATCTTCAGTAATGCCTTGTGTTACTGTCTGATCCGAAACAACAGGCTTTTCAACCTTCGCCGTTTTGTAGTCCTCACGATAGCTTTCCGAACTCACGTCAGTGACATAGTCACTCGATACACAAGCACTCAGCAGTACTGACAACCCAACAATTGCTATTTTTTTCATGAAACTTTCAAATGCCTTAACTAGAAATTACTGTAAATCATGCCGTTAGACTGACTCAGAATCAACCCAACATTTTAATTATATATCAATACTCTGTGACGCAAGGCACAAACTCAGTCAGTTCAGAAGTGATCTGATTAAAACTCCGTCAAATCATTAAAGCAATCGCATCAAAGCTTCTATAGGATTCTCTTATGACCCTTGCCGGAGCAGCGCTATGAACCAGTTAACTCACTTACTGAAACCCAAGTCTGTTGCCATTATTGGCGCTTCAACGAAACCAATGCGCGCAGGAAATATCATTATGAAGAACCTGCTTCATGGCGGTTTTGAAGGCGCTATTATGCCTGTGACACCTCGTTACTCTGCAGTATGTGGTGTTCTAGCGTATCGTGATATCTCGCACTTACCTGTCGTGCCTGATGTTGCCATTATTTGCACCAATGCATCACGTAATACCGAAGTTTTCGAACAACTAGCAGAAAAACAGGTCAAAACGGTCATTGTTCTATCTGCCGATATGCATCTCGCAAACGCCGATGGATCCAGTATTCAAGACAACTGTTTAACTATAGCAAAGCAATCTGGCATGCGCGTACTTGGCCCAAATAGCCTTGGATTGATTCTCCCTTGGGTCAACTTCAATGCTTCTTTTTCGCCAGTCACAGCGCAACGCGGAAAAATAGCCTTTATCTCGCAATCGGCAGCCATGTGTACAACGATTTTAGACTGGGCTAACGATAAAGAAATTGGATTCTCAGCGTTCATTTCTCTGGGCAATGCACTCGATATCGACTTTGCCGACCTACTCGACTATCTCAGTACAGATTCACATACCGAAGCGATATTGCTGTATGTCGATACAATTAAAGATGCGCGACGATTTATGTCTGCTGCACGAGCGGCGTCACGTAATAGACGAATTCTAGTTCTAAAAGGCGGTAAAACTGCAGCAGGACGAAAAGCGGCCAAAGCGCATACTGGCGGCTCAGATACCCTAGATATTATTTATGACTCCGCGATACGTCGAACAGGTATGCTCAGAGTTAACAACTCCCATGAGTTATTTGCAGCGGTAGAAACACTAACCCACTCGGTTCCACTCCGAGGCGAGCGACTTGCCATAATAACCAATGGTGGCGGGCCGGCAATAATGGCCGTCGACACTCTGTTAGAGCGTGGTGGGAAACTCGCAGAACTATCAGAAAGTACTATCGAGTCATTAAGTGCGATATTACCAGCTAGTTGGAGCCACAGTAATCCTATTGATATGGTGGGAGATGCGGACCACACGCGTTACATAAAAACGTTAAATGCTGTGATGGATACCGACTGCGCGGATGCAATCTTGATCATGCATAGCCCGTCTGCCGTCGCTCACTCAGAACAAACAGCGCGTGAAATTGTCGCTGCAGTTAAAGCACATCCACGTCACAAGCGGTTCAATATCTTAACCAATTGGTCTGGCGAACTGACTGCTAAACCGGCAAGGCATATCTTTAATCAAGCAGGAATTCCCACTTACAGGACTCCAGAAAGCGCCGTTGTTGCCTTCATGCACTTGGTGGAATACAGGCGAAACCAGAAACAACTAATGGAAACGCCAACAACGGCAGAGCCGGTTCACATCACCGAACTCAACGAGGCAAAAAGTTGGATAGACGACAAGTTACTGGATAAAAACACAGCAATGCTTGATACCCACCAAATTGGGCCATTTTTAAAACACTTTGATTTCGATGTCCTACCAACTTGGATCGCCTCCGACGTAAGTGAAGCTGTCCATGTTGCTGAACAAATCGGTTACCCTGTAGCGGTTAAACTGCGCTCTCCTGACATTGCTCATAAGTCCGATATTCAAGGTGTGATGCTTAACCTTCGTAACAGTAATGAAGTTGCAGCAGCAGCAGAAGCTATACTGGATCGAGCGAAACTCTCCTACCCGTCGGCCAATATTCATGGGCTTTTAGTCCAAGGTATGGCAAAACTCGCAGGTGGCGAAGAGATCAGAATCAAGGTCAAAACGGATGATGTTTTCGGGCCAATTATTTTACTTGGCCAAGGCGGATCAGAGTGGGATGAATCGCTAGATGCGGCGTCAGCACTGCCTCCGTTAAACATGGCTCTCGCGCGTTATTTGATTGTCAGAGCCATAAAGAATGGCAAGATAAGGTTGCAAAAACTGCCTGAGCCTATGGACATTCAAGGTCTGTCAGAAATGTTAGTGCGCATCTCTCAGATGGTGGTTGATTGCCCTCAAGTACATGAACTGGATATTCATCCAGTACTCGCAAATGGCAGCAACTTTACTATATTAGATGCCGACTTAACCTTAAGGCAGTATCAAGGCGATGCTCAAGAGCGACTTGCCATTAGACCTTACCCAGTCGAATACGAAGAAATCGTCACGCTTAAGTCTGAAGAACAAGTTCTTTTGCGCCCGATCCTTCCTGAAGACGAGCCACTACATGCGGATTTCATCCATAACGTATCCAAAGAAGATTTGTATAAACGCTTCTTTAGTGACGTTGGAGAATTCAACCATGAAGCGTTAGCAAACCTAACTCAAATCGATTACGACCGGGAGATGGCATTTGTTGCCGTCAGACAATTGGACAGTGGTTTCCAGATCATCGGTGTATCTAGAGCTTTAATCAATCCTGAAAATACCGACGCTGAGTTCGCGATACTTATTCGTTCAGATTTGAAAGGTATTGGCCTTGGCAAAATCCTAATGACCAAGGTGATCGATTATTGTCGCCACAAAGGCACAAAGCAGATGTCAGGAATGACGATGCCAACCAATCGCGGTATGTTGATGCTCGCACAGAAAATGGGCTTTACCCTTGATGTCCAATTCGAAGATGGTGTTGCAGATATGGTCTTGCCACTAAATAACTAATGAAAAACAAAAGGGAGCAATTGCTCCCTTTCTATTATATTTTTGCCTGATTCTTAAAGGTTTTCTTTAAGTACTGAATGCACCAGGATTTTGCTTCACCAATCTTATTCCGCTTCCAAGCCAGAATAATTTCAATCGGTTGCCCTTCTGTTCCCGCTATCTGTCTAAGTACACCCTGTTCTATCAGTTCAGACGCAAGTTCTTTAGGTAACGTCCCTATTCCCAACCCTTGCTTTAGAGCCGACACTTTCGCAGCAAAATTAGTCACCGTTAAGCGAGGTTGCTTCTGAATAACATTGATACTGATTGGAGGTTGTTCTCTAGCGGTATCAGCAATCGCAATAACTCGGTACTTCTCTCTCGCCTCATCATTAAACTCGCCTGACCGCTTATGAACGTAGTGGTCAGAAGCTGCAACCCAAACCATTTCCATTTCTCCGATCACTTCAGCTTTTACATCATGAGGTAGCGTTTCGAGTTTTGGGCTAACAAGAAGATCAGCGCGGCCATCACTCAGAGACTCCCAGCAACCCGCCAAGATTTCCTCTTGCAACTTTATTCTGGTTGAACTGACTTTACTTAACTCATCAACCATTGAGAAGAAATTCTCAACCGGGATAATGCCGTCAAAAGCCAAACTAATATCAAGCTCCCAGCCGTTAGCCAAAATGCTCGCATCGTTCACTAGCTTTTGAGTAGCTGCTAAGATTGTTCTGCCCGTTTCTAAAATAAGCTGTCCGGCTTCAGTAAAGCTCGCTTTGTGTCCAGATCGATCAAAGATCATGATATCAAGATCTTGTTCTAGCTTTTGAATTTGATAGCTCAATGAAGAAGGCGCTCTGTCCAATTCATTCGCCGCTGAGGCAAAGCTCCCACGACGATCAATCGCATCTAAGATATGAAGTGCTTCTAAAGTAATCGGACTTTGCATTATTTATCCCTTCTCTCCATACGAATAATTGTGATCACCATCACATTGTAAGCAGTATTGTTTAACGTTGAACTGAGTCAGTTTAACTCTATCTTATTGTGTTTCAAAGAGATTAGCCCAAGCCCATATTTATAAATTACAAAAATCTCAATTATTTTAAATGCAAACAATAGTAATTATCATTTAGATCCAATAAAATTCACCCAGTTTAATGCTCAGCCCAAATATGGATTTAAGGTAACTATAAAATGTATAAGCGATCTTTATTGTCCGCGTCAATCGTTGTCGCCCTTACTGCACCTGTTCATGCAGAAGAATACTCAGTGTTTGATGAAGTCGTCGTTTCTGCAACGCGCACAGAACAAAACAAAGCCGACGTATCTAGTTCTATCGAAACAGTTACGTCTGAAAGCATCAACAGCCAAATGTCTTCTGACGTACAGCAAGCTCTACAATACACCCCAGGTGTAGAAGCCAACGGTGGTGGTCGATTTGGGATCTCTGGATTCAATATTCGAGGTGTTGAGGGCGATCGCGTGAAGATTATGATTGATGGCGTTCAACAGCCGACACCCTATAACCCAGGGGCTTCAGAACAACGAAAGTACGCTAACGGAATTGAAGTCGATACACTGCAAGTTATTGAAGTAAATAAAGGGCCAGCATCAACACTGTACGGTTCTGATGCTATTGGCGGTGCAGTAATGCTTCGTACAAAAAATCCTGATGATTTACTTGTTACTGAAGGCGATGAAAATCGTTTTGGTTTGAAATCCAGCTATACATCAGCAGACCAACAATTCAAAAACACCCTATCTTGGGCAATGCGCAGAGGTAAACTTGAGACATTGCTAATGACAACGTATGCACAGGGGCACGAAACGGCATCTCATTCTTCTGGTGAAGACATTGAAGGGCCTGATCGCGGCGCTACTAACCCTGCGGATAAAAAATTAGGCAACTTGTTAGGTAAGGCTTTTTATCAAGTGTCTGATTCCAATCGATTAGGCTTAACAATAGAGTACAACCAACAACAGTATGATGAGGACGAGCTTAATTACAATGGCTACACGATCATGCCAGGCTTCACCTACACGGACAATTACAATAAAGACACAAATAAACGTTTACGAGTAACATTAGAACAATCTCTAGGTCTTGAAACGAGCATTGCGGATTCTCTGGATTGGTCATTGAGCTACCAAGACTCGAGCACATTGAACAAAAATTTCGATACGACCCCTTTTAACGGCAGACGTTTAAGAGAGCGCGATGCATCAGATGTTACTGTCCAATTCGATACTCAAGTATCAAAAGTTCTAACTACGGACAGTGCCGAGCATGAGTTAACTTATGGCTTCAGTTACCTCAGAAACAACTTCGAGTTGGAGAACACCGACTACAAGTTTGATCAGGGAACGACTGCGCCTGGTAGTACTGGTATCCCAGATGCTGAAATTAGCCAATGGGGTCTATTCATACAAGATCAAGCGTTCTTAATGGATGATAGGCTCATTATCACCGCCGGCTTGCGTTATGACTCATTCGTATCCGACCCATCTACAGATAAAGGTTTTACTACTGAGTATGACAAAAACGAAAACAACGCTTTTACTGCAAAGTTAGGCTCTGTTTACCACATTAATGACAACGTCGCGGTATTTGGACAAATTGGCCAAGGTTTCAAAGCCCCAACTGTATACGATTTGTACTACTTCTATAATCAAGGGGCAATTGTAGAAGCTAACCCTGACTTAAAAGCGGAAAGAAGCCTTTCGTATGAACTCGGGTTGCGTAGTCAGAGCAAAAACACTCTCTCTGAGCTAAGTACTTTCTATACCAATTACACCGATTTTATTAATGAAACCAAAACTGGTCAGCAAGGCGGCAAAGACGTATTTACAAAAGAAAACCTTGATGAAGTAACTATTTATGGTGCCGAGTTCTCATCTAGAGTTAACCTTGATGGGTTGATCGGAGCACCAAATGGAAGTTACACGCGCTTAGCCGTTGCATACGCAGAAGGGGAAGATAAAAAGACGGGTGATGCTATCGACTCTGTCGCCCCATTGACAGGAACTATCGGGCTTGGTCTTGAAAGAGAAAGCTACGGTACTGCATTGCACATTAAGATGGTAGCGTCTAAAAATGATTGGAACGCGGATGATAATGTGAATGCTGCTGGATATGCACTGGTAGATCTAACCGCTTATTATCGCCCTATTGACGACCTAACTTTGAGTGCTGGTTTGTTTAACGCGTTAGATAAGAAATACTGGCTATATAGCGACTTATCAGGAACAGATCATGATTCCAAATTCAACAAAGATATTAAATCACAACCAGGCCGAAATTGGGGTGTAAGCTTAGATTACCAATTCTAAACTTAGAATCGAAAACAAAAAGCCAGCTAACAAGCTGGCTTTTTACTTTCTTAGCCCCAGAAAACACAAAAGCCCCCATTTGGGAGCTTTCAAAGTCATTCATCAAAAAGAAAAGAAAAAATGATATGAATGAACGATTATTTTGAACTTACCATCTCTTTCTTAACCATAACAGCTGCAGCAACGATGAAAGTGATGATTAAAGCTAGTTCCATTGTGAACCCCTATTAACTTGTTGGAAAAACCGAATCGAAACTGCGGTTATTCTAACAGTATTAAAAAACAATGATAGCTCTTAACGAGATTTTTACGTTTTATAGCGACTCAGATCAAAAAATGCGTCCCACCAGCCATTTTCAACAATAATACCCACCTAGATTTGTTGATATTTTGTAAAATACATTATGCTAAAAATTACTTATTTCATAGTGACTTTTCCACCAATCATTTTAAATGAAGGAGTGCCTCGAACCAGTGTATCCCTAGCAAACTCGCAACCGCAGTCAGGACAAATGCAGGGTGTCATCGTATAGTCTTCAACGATGCGTTCTTTGAAACATTTCACTAACGCACCTTTCCCGCCTTTTCTATATCTAAACAGCTGTGTTTTGCACTTTGAGCAATAGATGTTGACGGTTTTAGAGGGTTGTTTTTTATTAGGTTTTGCCATTTCTATTCTTCGTAATTATTACTCTCTTCTGGTTTAATCCAAACCTGACTGAAATCGAACCACCCCAACGCATTGCACTTAGCATTTTGTAGCGATCCACATTGATCTTTGCTCACCCCTAACCAGCAATGGAACATAGGAATAATTTGCAATTTCTCGACCAGAGATTTACCTATCTCGCGTGCAGGGAAATTAGTGTTTTCTTCTGACTGCCAACTTTCTACGACTTTAGTCCAATACTCAAAATCAGTACTTTTACTGAATAGAGAAATATCACTGTAATTCAATAACCAACCAGCTAAGGCATCATCGCGATCGTTGGAAATACCCATAGGTTTCACCCAAATATCAACATTATCAATATCAGGAGCAAAAACTGTGTATTTTACAAGCTCGACTTCAAGGTTATCCTGCCTCAAAAGCGTTTCAATGCACTTTACTAACGTTGGAAACATAGGATGTTCGCTGTGATAAGCAATCGTCACTTTGGTATAGGCCGGTGGAGAACTATAGCTGCCCTGTCGAGTATGATGATACCAACCTGGCTTTAAGCCATGTGCAGGTAATACGCCTAGTTCTACAATCTTATCTTGAGGTAACTGTTGATAGAGATTTAGAGCACCTAGCCTTTGGCTAAAGTACCTCGCCCAATCATCGCTTTTTGCTAAACCACTTTTTCGATTTAGTAGAAGATAAGTACAACCTGGGTCGAGCTCAACTTCATCACTTAAACTACCGGTTTCCGGTCTTATTGGCCCGCTTAAACTAGGAAATACCATAGACGAGTGAACATCATCAATAACCCAAACTTCAATGCTATCGAGTAGTGGCCTAAATCCAAAATAGGAATCAAAGGCTTGCAGAACCAAACGTTTATCATCGTTTTGCGTGACTTTATATGGGCCTGTACCGATAGGAAAAAGATCGTATTCTTCACTACGGGCAGCACTTGGCAACAAAATCTTAGCGCAAGATTCGGCAAGTAGAAGAGGCAACCTGTAGTCTGTTCTTGTTAAGTGGATATCAACAACGTACTTATTAGGTGAATCGATTTTGTCTATATGAGAGAAGAGCTGCTTATCTTTAAGTGATTCTAGAGATTCAATTACCGCTTCGGTAGAAAGCAAATCACCATTGTGGAAACGCACACTTGGTCTTAGGAAAAACCGCCAGTGAGATGGGGAAACCATTTCCCACGTGTGTGCGAGATCAGGCTGAAGTTCATCGTTTTCATCCAACCGAGTCAATCCACTAAAGATTTGCCTGATGATATGTTGCTCTGAACGGCGAATAGGTTTAATTGGGTTGAGCATCGACAGCGGACGATAGTATGGCAATCGAACGACTTGCTGCCCCTCTTGAT
>Ga0209272_10002619_pt1 | contig 9962 bp, 9 predicted proteins | sample tdDd002_FD_187125 | JGI IMG/M metagenome (GOLD analysis project Ga0209272, IMG submission 187125) | Marine sediment microbial communities from the Atlantic coast under amendment with organic carbon and nitrate - tdDd00.2 (SPAdes)... | ecosystem: Environmental > Aquatic > Marine > Coastal >... | reverse complement strand
ATCTACAAATGATATAAAATAAAAAACGTGTAGTCTTAATTTCAAAATAAATACAAAACACATGAAGAAATCAGTCATTATCCTAATTATTGTAGCTGTACTTGCTATTTGGGGAATTAGTAAATCTGTCGGTTTTAAAAACAATATGGTTACCATGGATGAGAACGTAAATGGGCAATGGGCGCAAGTAGAAAATGTATATCAACGTCGTGCCGATTTAATTCCTAACTTGGTTAATACGGTAAAAGGCTATGCTGAACATGAAAAAGAAACCCTTACAGGTGTGATCGAAGCGCGTGCCAAAGCAACCTCAGTGAATATTACTCCTGGTAATTTAAATGCAGCTAGCATGAAACAATTTCAATCTGCACAGGATGGACTAGGTTCTGCCTTATCAAAATTAATGGTAAGCATTGAAAGATATCCAGATTTAAAAGCGAACCAGAATTTCATGAACTTACAGGCTCAATTAGAGGGTACAGAGAATCGTATTACTGTAGAGCGAAAGAAATTCAACGAAACTGCAAAGCAATACAATATCTACATTCAGAAATTTCCTAATTCAATATTTGCGGGATTCTATGATTACGAAAAGAAAGCTTATTTTGAGGCAGTTAAAGGTTCTGCAAAAGCGCCTAAGGTGAAATTTTAGAGCTAAAACAATAGGTCATATATCATGTGAGTTGGGAACTAACATCTCTCAATTATCACTTTATTAATAATATGAAACGAGCCATATCGGACTTCTTTACAATTCAAAACAAGAAGTTCTATGGCGACTTCCATCTGATCAAAACTTAAAATTATAACAGATGAAATCAGCTGCTGATTTTTTTAGTAAAGAAGAGCAAACAGCAATAAAACAAGCCATTGTTGAAGCCGAAACCAATACTTCGGGTGAAATTCGTATTCATATCGAGAATAAGTGTCCCGATGATGTTATGGACAGAGCCTCTTTCCTTTTTGCAAAATTAGAAATGCACAAAACTCAATTGAGAAACGGTGTTCTTTTTTATCTAGCCATTCGCGATCATAAATTTGCAATTTTAGGCGATGCTGGTATCAATGCTAAGGTTCCAGAATCATTTTGGAATCATACGACAGAAGAAATTCTAGGCTACTTTAAGCAAGGCGAGTTTGCAACAGGGCTTGCAGAAGGAATTAAGATGGCTGGACAGCAATTAAAAACGCATTTCCCTTATCAAGCTGATGATGTGAATGAGTTAAGTGATGACATCTCATTTGGAGATAACTAAAAATTAAAGCAATGAGATATTTTAAACATTTATTATTAATACTAGCTCTAGCGGTTTCTAGTTTTTCTCAGGCACAAGATATTCCTGCACGACCAAAACAACAAGTATTGGTTAACGATTTTGCTAATGTTCTTTCAAAAGTAGAGGCGAATAACTTAGAAAGAAAATTACTTGATTTTTATGCCAATACGGGTAATCAAATCACCTTAGTAACGGTTAAAAGTTTAAATGGATCTGATGCTTCGAGTTTTGCGTATGAGATAGGCGAACAATGGCAAGTTGGGAAAAAAGGCTTTGACAATGGTGTTGTCATTCTTTTTAAACCTAAAACCCGTGACAGTAGAGGTCAGGTTTTTATTGCAACAGGTTATGGACTCGAAGGAGCTATTCCTGATGCCACAGCCAAAGAAATTGTGAGTAATGAGATGATTCCCTATTTCAAACAAGGTCGTATTTACGAAGGAATCAATCAGGCAAGTACCGTACTAATGGGCTTAGCTAAGGGCGAGTTTAATCATCAACAATATGCAAAACAACATTCTGGCGGTGGTGGCTTCTTAGGTTTTCTAATCCCTCTTTTCATTATTCTTATCTTCTCATTCATCGGTCGCTCCCGTTCGCGTGGACATCATACCATGGGCAGTACAGGCAGCAGCCTTCCTTTTTGGATGCTATTGGGAATGATGGGTTCTGGCTCACGTTCACATGGCAGTTCTTTCAACGATTTTTCATCAGGTAGTGGTGGATTCGGTGGAGGTGGAAGCAGCTTTGGTGGATTCGGAGGTTTCGGCGGTGGAAGTTTCGGTGGCGGTGGCGCTGGCGGCTCCTGGTAGTTTAACGAATTATTTATCGCATTTCATTAATAAGCATGTAAATTAATATATTTACATGCTTATTTTTTACTATTTTTCAATCCATGAAGAACTATATAATTCAGATCATATCCCTATTTTTTGTAGGTCAATCAGTCCTTATAGCACAAGAGCATACTGATACAATTCCTTCACAAGACAGTACCATCGTTTCAACAGATACGATTCAGGAGCAAGTTGATGAAAAGCTTGTCAGTATTATTGGCGTTGGTGACATCATGTTAGGAACAAACTTTCCACACCCCAAGTATATGCCACCTCAAAATGGTGACAACTTGATGAATAGATTGTATCCACACCTTAGCAATGCAAGCATTAGTTTTGGCAATTTAGAAGGTGCTTTCTCTGATTCTTTACCCATTACAAAAAGATGTCAGGATACGGCGAATTGCTACGCTTTCCGAAGCCCGGATTTTCTCTTTAAGCATATTGTTGATGCAGGTTTTGATGTGCTGAGTATGGCTAATAACCATTCTGGTGATTTGGGTGTTCCCGGTAGGTTAAATACCATAGAACAGATTGAAAAGGCTGGCTTAAGCCATGTCGGTTTATTGGAGTACCCTACTACGGTAATTGAAAGAGATGGGGTTAAATTTGGTTTTTGTGCCTTTGCACCTATTAGAGGCACCTGCGATATTAATGATACGGATGAAGCCGTACGCATTGTAAAATCTCTAAACGATAGATGTGATGTAACAATTGTATCATTTCACGGTGGTGCTGAAGGATCGAAATACGAACATTTGACCAGAGAGCGAGAGATATTTTTGGGTGAAGACAGAGGTAATGTCTATAAATTTGCTCGTCAGATGATTGATGCAGGTGCTGATGTCATTCTAGGTCATGGTCCCCATGTATTAAGAGCGGTGGATCTATACAAAGATCGTTTTATCATCTACAGCTTGGGTAATTTCTGTACTTATAGCAGAATGAAGGTTTCGGGTATTAATGGCTTAGCTCCTATTTTGAAAGTTTACACAAACAAAGAAGGTGAATTCAAAAAAGCAGAAGTCATTTCTTGTAAGCAAATTAAAGGTCTTGGAACACGAATTGATAAGCAGAATAAAGCAGCCTTAAAACTGAAGGAATTAACTCTAAGTGATATTCCTGAAGCTAAATTGAATATCAGTGAAACAGGTTTAATTACACCTTCCGAATAGAATATTTAAACAAATAAGTGCTAAAAACCTTAGCATACAAAAAAGGCCGTCGAATTTCGACGGCCTTTTGTAATATCTAAACTAAAGATTAAGCTTTAGTCTTACGAGTTCTTCTCTTTGGCTTAGCTGCTGCCGCTTCAATATCAGCTTTCTCAAGACTGTTATCGTAATCTACAATATAACGGTCAACCAAAACACGTCCACAATATTCACACACGATAATTTTCTTACGAGTACGAATATCCATCTGACGCTGAGGTGGAATCTTATTGAAACAACCGCCACAAGCATCACGTTCTACAGTTACTACTGCAAGACCGTTGCGAGCATTACCACGAATACGAGTGTAAGCATTAATTAAACGCTCCTCAATTTTCGTTTTGTATTCAGCTGATTTCTCATTCAACTTATCTTCTTCAAGTTGAGTTTCAGAAACAATAGCATCCAATTCACTCTTCTTAGCTTCAAGATCAATCTTCTTATCAGCTAAAACAGCATCTGATTTTTCAATCTGAATTTTCTTATTAGAAACCTCTGCTGTGAATTCTTTGATACGCTTCTCGCATAACTCAATTTCAAGCTTTTGAAATTCAATTTCTTTAGAGATAGAATCAAATTCACGATTATTTCGAACGTTAGACTGTTGAGCCTCGTACTTTTTAATCAACAAATCAGCTTCTTTAATCTCTTGTTTCTTCTTAGTGATAGTATCACCAAGCTCACTTACTTCAGTGTTAAGATTACTAATCCTGGTGTCAAGCCCCACAATTTCATCTTCCAAATCCTGAACTTCTAAAGGAAGTTCTCCTCTTAGCGTCTTAATTCTGTCAACCTCAGCATCAATACTTTGCATTTCGTACAGTGCACGTAATTTTTCTTCAACTGAAATATCCTTTAAATCTGCAGCTTTTGGATTTTGTGTTGTCATATGTTTACAAATAATTTATTGGATTCGAATTTATCTCTGAGATACGAACTGCAAAGTTAGGGAATTTTTTTGTAACTATCTCATAAAAAATTTCTCTAGTAAACTGTTCACTTTCATAATGTCCGATATCGGCGATGATGATCTTACCTTCGGCATCGAAAAACTCATGATATTTAAAATCTCCACTGATATAAATATCAGCCTTAGATGCCATGGCTTTTCTTAGCAAGAAGCTTCCACTTCCGCCGCAAAGCGCAACTTTCCGGATTTTATTTTTAATAATAGGTGTATACTTTATGGCACCACAATGGAATAAATCTTTCAGCTTTTTCATAAACTCAAGACTATCCATAGCAGTCTCTAATTCACCTATCATTCCCAAACCAACTTGTGGGTTTTTATTATCTAAAGAATAAATATCATAGGCAACTTCCTCGTAAGGATGAGATTGAAAAAGCGCATTAATAACTTTTCCCTGCAAATGCTTAGGGAAAATTGTCTCTATTCTAGTTTCTGATTCGTAGTGCAATTCACCTTGCTTACCCACATAAGGCGTAGTTCCCTCATTGGCTTTAAAAGTTCCTTCTCCCTTTGAATTAAAACTGCAGGAATCGTAATTACCTATTTGCCCAGCCCCAGCTTCAAACAAAGATTGACGAAGTTCTTCTGCCTTTTCAGATGGCACGTAGGTTACCAATTTCTTCAAATCTTCACTTACAGGATCTAAAACCTTACGATTGACTAAGCCTAAAACATCACACATCTTATCACTCACCCCTCCTTTTACAGAATCCAAATTGGTATGAGCCGAATATATAGCAATATTATTTTGGATCGCTAACATCACGGTGCGTTCCACATAGTTATTACCATTAAATCGTTTTAATCCTTTAAAAACTATTGGATGATGCGATATAATCAGGTTTAATCCTTTTTCAATAGCTTCCTCTACCACTTCTTCCACAACATCAAGACAAATTAATGCCCCAGTTAATTCCCAATCATATCTCCCAACAATTAAACCGGCATTGTCATAGGATTCCTGATAAGATAAGGGTGCTATTTCTTCTATCGCAGCTACTATATCTTTTACTTTCAAGTCTTAAAATTTTAGGGTTACAATTCCTGAATCGGAATTCTAGATCATTTCTTTCATCTCGAGAAGGAGCGTCTTAATATCCTTAAGTCTGGATACCACATCAAAGTTATTCTGAGTATCCTCTTTATTTTCTTTAAGCTTTAACTTGGCACCATTAAGGGTCATCCCTCTTTCTTTTACCAAGTGATAGATTAAATGGAAATTATCAATATCGGCCTTTGTAAAAAAACGATTACCTTTTTTGTTCTTTTTCGGCTTAATAATATCAAACTCTTTTTCCCAATATCTAATATGAGAGGTATTTACCGAAAACATTTCGGCAACTTCTCCAATGGAGTAGTAGAGTTTTTCTATTTTCGTTTCACGATATGGCACAGCAGACTCGTTTTCAAACAGTATGACAGGAGCTTAAATTGTAAGCTTAGACTAAATTAACAAAAAAGTGGTACGAAGTTAAATTTTCCGTACCACTTTTTTATGTTTGCCAATATCTTTTTGGTGAATCTAATCCATTGTTTGACCAGTGTTCGCAGCGAAGGCAACCATACGATCATATTCGTCTGCATTAAGGTCATTAAAATAATAATTTATTGGATTTACATGTTTACCAGATTTTCTTATTTCGTAATGTAAATGTGGTCCGGTTGATTTCCCGGTGTTACCTAAAAATCCAATTACTTCACCACGCTTTACCTTCTGACCACGTTTCACGTTATAATTACTTAGGTGAGCATACAAGGTGGTATATTTATAACCATGATCAAGAACAATCGTTTTTCCATATCCTCTTAAGGTACCAACCTTCTTAACTACAGCGTCACCGGTTGCATAGAGTGGTGTACCAACTTTACCTGTAAAATCCATACCATCATGAAAAATACGTGTCTTATAAAGTGGGTGAACACGCCAACCGTAACCCGAAGAAATACGATTAAAATCTTTTATGGCAATTGGCATGATAGCCGGAATAGCTGCTAAGAGTTTAAATTTGTTCTTAACCATCATTTCCACCTCGTCATAGGACTTGGTTTGAACGTATATAGATTTTGATAATTGATCTAATTTCTTTGATGTTGAGATAACAAGATCGGCATTTTCTAAATTTTCTAAATTCTCATAACGATTCACACCACCAAAACCAGCTTTTCTGATGTTGTTATGAATGGGTTCTGCTTCGAAAATAACACGGTAGATATTATCATCTCGCTGCTCAAGGTCACCTAAAACAACACGAGCTTTATTGAATTCGTTATTCAATCTTTCGTAATGAGAGAGTAATTCATGGTTCTCTCGAATAAGAGAACGCTCTTTAGGCGAACCAAAATAATTGAACAAAACAACAACCATAATAACCGCCAGTACCGAACTTGAAGCTATATGTTTTAAAAAGCCTAATGCTCGAGTCTTAAAGCTTACTTCAACTTCTTCGTAACTAATAGACTCAGGATTAAACTGATATTTGGTTTTTGCCATAGGTTAGTATTCAATTTATTTTTTGAGAAAAACATACATTTTTCTTCACGCATGTGAGCAAAATTAAGGAAATAATCTAACTTTGCAAGCTAAGTATCAAAATCACATTGATTTAAAACATAATACAAGATGAATTCTAGCGAGATCAGACAAGCCTTTTTGGATTTCTTTGAATCCAAACAACATAAAATTGAATCATCAGCAGCAATGGTGATTAAAGATGACCCAACATTAATGTTCACCAATGCTGGTATGAACCAGTTTAAGGATGTTTTTTTAGGTAACTCTCCAATTAAATTCAAAAGAATTGCCAACTCTCAAAAATGTTTACGAGTTTCGGGTAAACACAACGACTTGGAGGAAGTAGGTCACGACACCTATCACCATACCATGTTCGAAATGTTAGGAAACTGGTCTTTTGGCGACTACTTTAAACAAGAAGCCATTGATTGGGCTTGGGAATTATTGGTAGATGTTTTAAAACTTCCAACTGACCGTTTATACGCCAGTGTTTTCGAAGGTAGTGAAGATGATAAGATGGAGCGTGATAATGAGGCAGCAGGCTACTGGGAAAAATACCTACCTGTAAACCACATTATCAATGGAAACAAGAAGGATAACTTCTGGGAAATGGGTGATGTTGGACCATGTGGCCCTTGTTCTGAAATTCATATTGACCTTAGAACTGAAGAAGAAAGAAAACTCGTTGATGGTCGTGATCTTATTAATATGGATCACCCACAGGTTGTTGAAATTTGGAACTTAGTTTTCATGCAGTTCAACCGTAAGGCTGATGGTTCTTTAGAAGCACTACCTCATCAGCATGTTGATACAGGAATGGGATTCGAGCGTCTTTGCATGGCTATGCAAAACAAACAATCGAATTACGATACTGACGTTTTCCAGCCAATTATTCAAGCCATCGCTAAGATGTGTGGTAAGACTTATGGTGAAAATGAAGAGGTTGATATCGCTTTGCGTGTTATTGCTGACCATATCAGAACCATTTCATTTGCGATTACAGATGGGCAATTGCCATCGAATAATAAAGCTGGATACGTAATTCGTCGAATTCTTCGTCGTGCAGTACGTTATGGCTATACTTTCCTTGATTTAAAAGATCCTTTCATGTACCGTTTGGTTGAGGTTCTTATCGAGGTTATGGGCAAGCATTTCCCAGAATTGATTAAGCAAAGAGATTTGATCGAGAAAGTTGTAAAAGAGGAAGAGAATTCTTTCCTAAGAACACTTGCCAACGGTATCAAGCTACTTGATCAGATTATTGAAAAAACTAAAGCAGACGACTTTAAAGTTGTTCAAGGTAAAGTTGCTTTTGAACTTTACGATACATACGGTTTCCCATTAGACCTGACAGAATTGATTCTTAAAGAGAACGACCTGGTTGTGAATCGCAGAGAATTTAATGAGGCTATGGAAGCTCAGAAGAACCGTTCACGTTCGGCTACAGCAATGGAAACTGGCGACTGGATCGAGATTCTTAAAGATGACAAGGAAGAATTCGTAGGTTACGATTACCTATCAACTGACGTAAAAATTACACGTTATCGTAAGATGAATATCAAAGGAAAAGATTTATTCCAGTTGGTATTCAACATCACGCCTTTCTATGGCGAAAGTGGTGGACAGGTTGGTGATACGGGGTATATAGAAGCCAATGGCGAGAAAATTTCTATCACAGATACAAAAAAAGAAACAGGCTTAATTATTCATATTGCTGATGAATTACCTAGCGATCCGACTTTAACTTTTAAAGCAGTTGTAAACGCAGGTAAACGTCAATTAATTGCAAATAACCATACAGCGACTCACCTATTGCACGCTGCACTTCGTGAGGTATTGGGTGATCATGTTGAGCAAAAAGGTTCTTTGGTCAATCCAGATCATTTACGTTTCGACTTTTCTCACTTCCAGAAGTTAACTGAAGAGGAAATTGCTAAGATTGAAGAAATCGTGAATCACAAGATCCGTGAAAATGCGACGACTGAGATCAAAAACGGAATTCCAATGCAGGAAGCTGTTGATTTAGGAGCGATGGCTTTATTTGGTGAAAAATATGGAGACTTAGTTCGTGTTGTAAAACTAAACGAGTCAGTTGAACTTTGTGGTGGTACTCACGTTAAAGCTACAGGTCAGATTGGTTTATTCAAGCTAACTTCAGAAGGTGCTATTTCAGCAGGTGTACGTCGTATTGAAGCGATTACTGCGGTTAAGGCTGAGAAATACATCAACGATAAGCTAAACACACTTAAAGAGATAGAGCGTACTTTCAAGTCGAACCAAAATCTTCTGAAAAACATCGAAGCTCTTATTTCGGAGAATTCTGAAATGAAAAAAGGTCTTGAAGCTTTCGAGAAAGATCAACTTAAGGTTGTGAAGAATGCTTTAAAATCTGAAATATCAATAACCAAAGGTGTGAATTTCATCAGTAAAAAGATGAATGTAAAATCTGCTGGTGATATTAAGGATATCGCTTTCTCATTAAAAGCTGAAGTTGAGAACCTAGTATTTATTGCTGGAGCAGATCTTGGTGGAAAAGCCAACCTGACTATCATGTTCTCAGATAACCTGGTTAAGGAATACGATTTGAATGCTGGAGCAATTGTTCGCGAAGCAGCTAAAGAAATTAAAGGTGGTGGCGGTGGCCAGGCATTCTTTGCTTCTGCAGGTGGTAAAGATCCTCAGGGAATCGATACGGCAATCAGTACAGCTAAGAAAATGATTCTACATAAAATTGAAGGCTAAACTAAGCTGACAATTTTAGACATATAAAAAGCGACTGCCCTTGGGTAGTCGCTTTTGTATTTTATAGAACTTCATCAATCGATTAAGGTGCCTGACTATAATTATGAACAGAGAATTGTGCGGATGGCAGGTAGTTTACTCCAAACCAACAAACCAGAAGAATCACGAAAGCCAATGCGAGAATCCAAAGTGAGGATTTAAATACCTTCGGCACGTGGTAACGACGGTGGATATAGATCAGATAACCCAACCAGGTAATCAATGCCCAGGTTTCTTTAGGATCCCAAGTCCAATAATGTCCCCAGGCTTCTTTAGCCCAAAGGGCTCCGAAAAGGAGGCCTAAACTTAGAAATGCAAAACCAAGGTATACCAGATTGTCAGCCATCAACATGACCTTATTATCTAGTTTCT
>Ga0209272_10002616_pt1 | contig 9964 bp, 6 predicted proteins | sample tdDd002_FD_187125 | JGI IMG/M metagenome (GOLD analysis project Ga0209272, IMG submission 187125) | Marine sediment microbial communities from the Atlantic coast under amendment with organic carbon and nitrate - tdDd00.2 (SPAdes)... | ecosystem: Environmental > Aquatic > Marine > Coastal >... | reverse complement strand
TAAAACTGATTGCCAATGGTGAGCTGTTTGATATTACCGGCGGAACGCTGCGTGCTGCGGTTGGTACCGAGTACCGTGAAGAGTCATTCTATCAGGTCGTCGATACCGGCATGATTGGTTCGCCTTCCACGTCTTCTGTACGCGACATCGACCGCAGTGTGAAGTCGGTATTTGGTGAGTTGTATATCCCACTGGTAGGCGACGACAATGCCTTGCCACTGGTGCAGCATTTGGATGTGTCACTGTCGGCACGTCACGATCGTTACAACGATGTAGGTTCATCAACCAACCCAAAAGTCGCGGTAACCTGGAATCCAAGCGAAGACGTTACCGTACGCGGTACCTGGGGAACCTCGTTCCACGCCCCGGCGCTGGCTGACTTAGCGGCTCCATTACAGTATGAACTGTTCTTACCGTTCAGCCCGTTCCGTGCCTCAGACAGCCCGTTTGTACCGGACTTCTTTAAGCCAAGCTTCCTGGTTGGCGGTGCGTCTGAAGGCATTAAGCCTGAAAACGCAGAGACCATGTCTTTGGGTACTGACTGGTATGCGACCGACGAACTGAGAGTGTCGTTAACTTACTGGAGCGTGAAGTACGAAGACCGTTTGGATCAGAACGCAGGTTTCTTCTTCGGCCCGTCATACTACGACGAAGAAGTGAACCAGGACTACTTTATTCTGGGCCCGACATCGGCTGACGAAGTAATTGCGAAATTCGGCGATTTACCGGTTGCCGGATTCGATAGCCTGGAAACGATGTTTGCTGTATTTGGTGCGCCCTATGTGGTTTCTGACCAACGTAAAGCAAACATGGGTGCCTACGAGGTTGACGGCCTGGATTACTCTGTCCAGTACTTCACCGACGTAGCGCTTGGTGAGTTAGATGTAAACTTCAGCGGTACATACATTATGAACCGCGACAAAGAGAACGTGAAAGGCGCAGGCTTTAACGACACCCTGACTCAAGGTGACTTTAACAGCCCGATTTCAGCCTTAAACAGTGTAGCAACAGTGGGGCTTCGCAACGGCGATTTCTATGTTTCAGGCACCGTGTTCTACCGCGGTAAAGCCGAAGTTGGCGCTGAAACCATCGATTCGTATACGACGCTCTCGTTGTTTGCCAGCTACGATATCAACATGGACACCCAGGTGTCGTTCAACATTGATAACGTGCTGGATCAGGACCCGCCATTTCGTCTGATTGACGAAGGCGTGGCCTATAAGAGCATGGGCCGGTTTATGTCGGTTAGCTTAAGAACCAAGTTCTAAGCGCCTTGCACTGATAAAGGCTGGCCATAGGGGCCGGCCTTTTTGTTTTTCAATTTCGACGTAAAGGATGCTGTATGCGATTTTCTTTTCTGCCGGTAAGCCGGACTATTCGCACACTGCTGGTGGGCAGTGCTATGACGTCATTGTCAGTAGTCGCGGGTTCTATGAGCGACGCTGAATTCCAGCAGCCACCACAATATGCAAAGCCTTTGGTGTGGTGGCACTGGATGAGCGGCAATGTAACCGAAGACGGCATTGCCAAAGACCTAGCCTGGATGAACCGCGTGGGTATTGGTGGCGTGCAAAACTTTGATGCGCACCTGATGACGCCAAAAATCGTGGATACGCCAGTGCAGTACATGAGCGAAGACTGGCAGCAAAAGTTTCAGTTTGCGCTGACTCAGGCGCAGCAATACGACTTTGAATTTGGTATTGCGGCCTCACCAGGGTGGAGTGAAACCGGTGGTCCCTGGGTGACACCCAAAGACGGCATGAAGAAAATCAGCTGGAGTGAGACTTACGTAACGGGCGGCAGTACCAAGCCCATTACGTTGGCATTGCCACCGCAAACAACCGGTGTGTTTCAGGACTACGCCCAGGGCACCGAGATGTTCCAGGACGACAGTCACGCCAAAGATCACGTGCCGCATTATTACGAAGATATCGCTGTGTATGCGATCCCGCTCTCTGCAGCACCGGTAGAGATTAAAAGCGTAGCTACCAGTTATGGTGAGCCACTGTCGCTGACGTTAATGCAGGATGGTTCGTATACCACCGGTGCCACGTCTGTGTCTGGCCCGGATGAAGCCCTGGCCATTACCTTTGATTTTGGCGACGTACAAACGATACAAAGCGCGTCGTTCGCCATGCCTATTCCGGGGATGTTCCTGCCAGCTGCGTTTGCCCCTGTGGTGCAGGCCAGCGCCGATGGAAAGCACTTTACTGACGTAGCTGACTTTGTGGTTGAAACCAGCGTACAAAAAACCGTGTCGTTCGCACCGGTGCAAGCACGCTATATGCGTTTAGTCATGCGAGCTAACCCGAATGGCAAGTTTGAATTGCCTTCGTCTTCTGCGCCTGGTTCCGCACCACCACCGGGGTTTAAGTTACCAACGGGAGAGCCCCAGGCATCACCGGTCAACCTGCTGGAAGTGGCATTTTATGCACAGCCTCGCGTACACCGTTTCGAGGACAAAGCCGGGTTCGGTATTGTTGAAGATTACTACCCGCTGTCTTACCAGCATAACGCGAACGGCGTACCAGCAAGTGACATCATTGATGTCACCGACGCCTTGCAAGCCGACGGTACCCTGGCCTGGTCCCCGATTGAGGGCAACTGGAAAATCCTGCGGGTAGGGTATTCATTGACTGGTAAAGAAAACCACCCGGCCACGCCAGAATCTACCGGGTTGGAAGTGGATAAATACGACCCTGTTGCCGTGCGTAATTACATCGAGCATTACCTGGGTAACTACGCCAAAGCCAGTGGCAACAACAAGCTTGGGGAAGGCGTAAAAGCCTTGCTGAACGACAGCATTGAGGTGGGACCATCAAACTGGACGCCGGCTATGTTTGCAGAGTTTAAACAGCGCCGCGGTTATGATTTACGCCCTTGGTTGCCTGCGCTCACCGGTGTGGTGGTGAACAACGCCCAAGACAGTGACAAGTTTCTGTATGACTTCCGCCAGACCCTGGCTGAAATGATTGCCGACAATCACTACGGCGTGATCAGCAAGGTACTCGATGAGTACAACATGATTCATTATTCTGAAGCGTTGGAAAACGGCCGCCCTTCATTAGGCGACGGTATGCGGATGCGTCGCACTGCGGATATTCCGATGGCGGCCATGTGGTCATTCGACACCAACAACAAAATTGGTCCTGCACCCCAGTATTGGTCGGACATTCGCGAAGCTGCGTCGGTCGCGCACATCTACGGGCAAAACAAAGTAGCCGCTGAGTCACTCACCGCTGCTGCATCTCCCTGGGCGTTCTCGCCACGGGATCTTCAGCCCATGATCGACATGGAGTTTGCGCTGGGTGTAAACCGGCCGATCATTCATACCTCGGTGCATCAACCGCTGGACAACGGCCCGGGACTGAGCCTGTTTATTTTTGGTCAGTACTTTAATCGGTTAGAAACCTGGGCTGAGTTTGCCAAGCCCTGGGTAACTTACATCAGCCGCAATACCTACATGTTGCAGCAAGGGCGTTTCTACGCCGATGTGGCTTACTTCTATGGTGAAGAAACACCGCTTACTGCGTTGTATAACGACAAGCCGTCGCAAGACGTGCCGCGTGAAAACGGTTTCGATTATGTGAATGCCGATATCATTCGCGATTTGCTGCGGGTAGACAACGGTCAGTTGGTTACGCCCAGCGGTCAGCGCTATCAGGTGCTGTATTTGGGCGGTACCAGCGAGTACATGAGTCTATCTGTACTGCAAAAACTGGCTGAACTGGTAAAAGACGGTGCGACGGTAATTGGCGCCAAGCCGATGGCTTCACCCTCACTGCAGGATGACCCAACTGAATTCGCAGCGCTGGCCGATTCACTCTGGGGTGGCAACACGGGTAAAGGCCGCATAATTGAAGCCAGTGATATATCTTCAGGCCTGAAAAAAGCCGGTGTTAACGCTGATTTTGCTTATAACGCTAAACGTGATGATACCGAGCTATTCTTTGTGCACCGTCATACCGACAGCGAAGAGATTTACTTTTATACCCATCGCCAAAACCGCAGTGAGCCGGTCACCCTGCGCTTTGCCGTTACTGGCAAAACGCCGTATCACTACAATGCGGTAACAGGCGAAATTACGGCTGTCGATTACAAGCAAAAACGCGGTGTCACTGAAATCAAGCGCAACCTCGCACCGTTTGAATCGGGCTATATTGTGTTTGCAGATGACGAGCGGGTAAACGCGAAGAAACCTGCCAAAGGCCGTACATTTGCGTCGCTGGACGACAATTGGTCGGTGACGTTCCAGTCTGGTCGTGGTGCACCTGAAACGCCAATGACTATGCAAGCCGGTAACTGGGCAAACAGTAACGACGAGCGTATTAAGTACTTTTCGGGAACGGCAACCTATCAGCAAACCGTAGAACTAAAACGCCTGCCCAAAGGCAAGTCGCTGGTGCTGGACTTAGGGGATGTGCGGGAGCTGGTGGAAGTGAGCGTAAACGGCAAGGTAGTAGACACCTTGTGGAAGCCGCCGTATCAAACCGATGTGACGGATTTCCTGACATCAGGCAGTAACACCATCACATTGAAGGTGACAAACCTGTGGGTGAATCGTTTGATTGGCGATGTGCAGCCCGATGCCGAAGAAACCTTCACATTCACTACTGTCCCTACTTATATTCCTGACGCACCACTGCGTGAATCGGGTTTGTTAGGGCCGGTTAAGATCCTGACGAAATAAACACGACAACATGAGGGGCAGCTTGCCCCTCGTAATCTCCTGCACTCTACACCGCTTTAATTCGGAGTTAACCATGCACACCGTTACCTTGTATGGCTCGCCAGGCGCTTGTTCGCTGGTGAGTATGATTGCCCTTGAGCATGCTCAGATACCCTACACATTGAACAATGTGATACTGGCTAAGGGCGAACACAAGCGCCCGGAATACCTGGCTGTTAACCCCAAAGGTAAGGTGCCAGCACTGAATCTGAACGGGCGGGTGATCACGGAAACACCGGCCATTCTTATCGCCCTGAATAGCACTTGGCCACAAGCGCGATTGTTTCCTGAAAGCGTAGACAGTATTCAACGCATCAGTGATTTAAGCTATTTAGCCTCCGGCGTACATCCGCTGGTAACCCGCTATTGTCGCCCCGATCTTATTGCTGGGGACGGTGACGTAAATGAAGTGAAAGCACGCGCAGAAAGTGCAATTGCGGGAATATTTAACCAGCTCAATACCATGCTAAGTAACCAAGCTTATTGGTACGGCGATAGCTGGTCTGCCATGGACGCTTACTGGTTTTGGGTGATACGCCGCCTGACGGGGGCAGGATTTCAGCTGGATGCATACCAGCATGTAGCAGCGTATTTTGAGCAAATGCACACACTTGAGCCTGTTGAACTCGCGCTCAAGCATTCCTAGTTGCTAAGCGATATCGCAAGCAAACCGTCGTCCCTGAATCGCGAAGCGATATCAGGGAACTTGCGAAGCGGTAGCACAAAGGCCCGTCATCGCTGAATAGTGCCGCGATATCAGGGAACTTGCGTCGCGATATTAGTGAGCCAATCGTGATATCATCAGCATACTTCGTCATCAATCCATTTCGATATGTTGTACCACGTACTCGGCATACTCAGTGCAGTTCTGTTTATACTCACCTGGCTTGGATTATGGGCTCAGAACAGGCGTATTCATCTTCACCGCCAAAGCAATGCGCATGGTACCCAAAGTTTGTCGCTCAATCAGTTTGGCTCAAGCTTTTTTGCTTTCTACGCTAATTTTATGTTCGGCATTGCCGTCGAGCCATTCAATCATTATCTGGTGTGGACTCGCTGTGGCGCGCTATTACTTACGCTGGTTATTCTTTGGCGCATCTGGCAGGAAAGGCGCACATCAACCACCTTTTTGACGTTGCTTGTCTCAGGTTTAGCCCTGTGCGGTGGATTTATCTCCATGGGTTATCGCCCGTTTCCCGCCTTTGCACAAATAGGGGCCAACGGGCTAATGCTGGTGGTGACAGCTATTCTGATCCAGGGAACAGCACATCAATGGCTGATTCTGCGTCGCTACGGTGAGATAGGCGCACTGTCCTTCGGCTTGTTTCGCAGTATCTTAATAAAAGATGTCAGTACGCTGCTATTTGGCTTAACCATGCCGCTCAGCCAAAGCTGGCCGCTGTTGGTATTAAATGGCGCCAGCGTCATTATGCGTGGCAGTGTGCTGCTGCAGATGGAGTTACTTAAACGGAAAAAGGCGTGACCCCGCCAGCCAATGCATAGGCTTAGAAAGGGGGGAGCTCAGTAATGTTTCGTTACTCATTCTCGGATATCAATAACGAAAAAGTATTCATCTAGAAGTAAAAGCGGGCATCGCCTAAAGAAATATGAATGAAGAGCTTCTTTAAGCAATGGCCGTGATATCAGTGATATTCTTTAATTAACAACCACCTGTGTATGCGACATTAGAAGTGCACTGCTGCTCTCCTTGACTCGACCAACAAGTCTTATACCTAATAGCGCAACTACCACCACGTGGCAGGGTTGCCCCGGGATACTGAGCATCATAGCGTTCTTTGGGAATCCAGCCACTACCATCACCCAGGTTAATTTCGATACTATCGGCCATACCTGCCAAGTTTTCCAACAAACAATAAGAGACTAGTACGTCCACCAAATCTGCGAAGTTACCACTTGAAAACGTCGCATATGGTATGCCATCGACTAAAGATGAGCCTCGTCTGAGACTAAAATTAAGGTTTAGATCTCTATTACCGGCTACTTCAGCTTCACCTTCATATGCGACAGCGAAAACTAATTTGTTGCCAGTGCCATAGTATTTTGTGGCAAAAACGCTTTGCTTTTCGATGCTCCAACTCAGGTTGACTCCGCCACCATCTTTACTGACGCGAAAGCCTAAGCCTGTAAAATCATAATCTTCATTAAAATCCGCCCAGTCAGTATTGCCAATTTTACTGGCAATTTGTTCTCTCATCTCTCTATGAATACGCCTTTGAGCTCCCGGTCCGGTCATGTAATCAGATGGGTGATTAGAACAATCTCCACCCTGCTGATTTGAGCTGAGTGGTGATAGGTTGGACTCATTTATACCAGGCGCAGATGATGACGCACTAGCAGCTTTAAGGCTTGATGCAGAATAGAAATTATTTGCATAAACAACGGTATTGGCTGCTTTTAAAAATTCAGCGTGTATATGGTAAAACGTTTCGAGGGAATCGATTTCAATTGACGTCAGTGACGCATCCGTCGCAGTAATAGATAGCGCTTCACTGTCGCTATTGGCATTAGTCGCAGTGACATTAAATTTATACGCTGTTTGAGTAACTGGGTTGGCAACAATGACATCTTTTGCCGATGTATTGCAATTGAATGTCATGTCATGGGAAAAACCACCATCATTATTCCAGGAACAATTAGGTGTCTCATAAAACTGTTTTACCGCTTCCTTGGCATCGTTGTAATCGCATGAACTACAAATGTAAGACTCAGTAAGTGCTGCGAGGACTGGTTGAGTGAAAGTAATCGCGACTAGCCCAAAGAATAAGCTTTTCCTGTTCATGGTAATTCCTTTATAAATCCTTTTTTGACTACCAGATATCCATAAATGCTGTAATCACTTCCTCGCTGAGGTTCCAAGACCAAACTTAGCTTGAGAAAACGAATACGCAGTCTGATCTAACCTAACAAAACGAATATCGGCCCACAAGTTTGCAAGCCGGCGACTTGGTTTTAAATATAGGTGTAATTTTTTCAACTACAACTACAACTACAACTACAACTAACCTTGCGAACTAATCGACAGCCAACCAATGCATCACATTCAACATAAACTGTTCGTTTTGCTCTGCGCCCTGTGAACGTAAACCATAAGTTTGCCCGGTTTTAGTATCTAACTGTGATGAAAACATCATGCCTTCGGCAAACACTGCAACGCGGCCTTTGCCATATTCAAGAACTGCTCCCTGACTCCAGCCACTGGTTGATATCGTTCTTGAGTCAGCAGAAATCTGAAAAGGAATAGTCGGCTCGTGAGAAACCGTCCCTGTGCCCAGTGTTAGCAACGACGTCGCCTGTTCTGGTGGCTGAAACGCAGATCCGCCGAAGGTTTTGATCTGCGTAATCGAGGCATCAGGCACAGGCTGCATGAATATCGGGGTTTCAGTGGTCTTGTCTTCATCGGAACGCCCCGACGTGATGGCGTGAACGGCAAGGCTATGAGTGCTGCGTTTAAAGGTATAGGCACTCACATGGCCGTTAGTGAAAATAACACCAAAAGCCTTTGCGAGGTTATCTATGACTGCCGGGAAAGGTGCGTGATCCGCTATCAGTAGCAGGGCTCCACCGTGCTTTACCCAGAATACGACCTGATCAACTTCCTGTTGTGTTAACGCTAACTCGTAAGGCGGTTGCCAGTCGCTTCGGTCTTTATCCAGTGCGTTCGCAATCACCAGAATATCCGCTTTTGCTAATTGGGTACCGGTAAAGGGCGTTGTGTTGGCTTTTACAGAAAAGCCGTCACTCCGCAAGACCTGTTTAAATGGGGCGAATCGGCCATCTATCGTCAGAAAGTTATGATGCGCCTCGTCGACCAATACTACCGGGCTATTGGTTGGTTGATATGTCTGGATACGAAATTGTGGAGTGAAATTCGGGTCGGCCTGCTGCGGGCTGTCAGTGCAAGCGGCAAGGAATAGCAGTGACAGCAAAATATAACGGAACAGTTGGGTCATAAAATGATGGGAAAAAACAGGCTTAGTTGGCGACACCATAACCATACCACAATTGGTCGAAGGCTTTGAATGCGCCTACGCTTGGAGCCGCCAGACCCCTTCAGTAGCTCAAGCTATTCGGCGTAATCCCGTAAGGCGAATTGCAATGCAATGTATGACACCACGCCGCCTAATAATGCCCCCCACACTGTTTTTAGTGCCAGCGCCTGGGTGAATGATACGCTGCCAATCAGGGCTGATAGCAACACAAACAAAAGTAGAGAGGCAATTGCACCGGCAACGGCGAACAATAACGCCCGCACAAAAGGATGTGCTGGCAATTTAGACGCAGCGTGTTCGGATGCTTCCACGCTGACCTGACCGCCCTTTATGCGCTTGCGAGTCAGAAATGAAGGGAAAAATGCGCCCATCAGGCCAATGGCGAGTCCCTGTGGAATTGAGTCAATCAACAGGCCGCCTTCTCCAGTCATGCCTATTTGTGATTGGCCGGAAAAAATCAAAAACACAAATAGCACGCTGAATAGGGCATTAATTACTGCACCGATCAGGGTTTCCGTGCGCACGTAGCTTTGTAGGGTAGGTGAGTTCATAGCTTGCTCCATGTAATTATTTTGTTAACAGTAAGCGAGCAGATAGCACAGCAACACCGGAATTTATGCATACCTGCTATAACGGTTTTCGATAACCTTAAAATCAGTGTTCAGCGGCGTGGTTTAGCCGTTGGGTTTGAGAATGTCGCTGATAAAGTCCACGATTTCATCGGCCAGGCGTGTGTCACTGGTACCGAGATGGCCGGCAATGGAATAGTGGTTATGTCCCGACAAGACCAGGGCTCGATCAAGGCGTTGATTGTGAGTGAATCGCTGATGCACCAGGCCCAGCCATTCTTGTTGGAAGCGCGGAGGGTCGTATTCGCTACAAGCAATAAATAGCGGTAGTGGGCACTTACTCAAGCTGGGCAAAGCCATACGGGAATCATATAAACTGTGCTCGCCGTAGTAGAGCGTGTCCCGGTCACCCAGTGGTGTGGCACCGTAAAGACCAGACAGTAACAGGAGCCCTTTAACCGCATGTTGTGCGTTGTATTGCTGATGGTAGGTCGCAACGTGATTTGCGCCTGCTGAGGTGCCCATTAAAAACAGCGCATCGGGGTTACCACCGTACTCAGCAATGTGCTGCTTAAGCCAGGTTACCGCAGCGGCCAGATCGTCTGCACCGGCAGGCCAGGTATGTTCGGGTGCCAACCGATAGTTAATTACGACGC
>Ga0209272_10002613_pt1 | contig 9977 bp, 7 predicted proteins | sample tdDd002_FD_187125 | JGI IMG/M metagenome (GOLD analysis project Ga0209272, IMG submission 187125) | Marine sediment microbial communities from the Atlantic coast under amendment with organic carbon and nitrate - tdDd00.2 (SPAdes)... | ecosystem: Environmental > Aquatic > Marine > Coastal >... | reverse complement strand
GCTTAATGCAAGGGCATCTCAGGTTATGAATGCACGGCTTAAAAACGTAGAAGCAGTGATTAATGCCATGTACGCCGAGTTAAGCCTGCACTGGGTGGCAGCTCGATTAGCCGAGGTGTAGCGGCTGGGGCTTGTTTTTGTTTACTGCGACGAACCAAAGATGAAATTTACAGGCACTTGTATGATTCTCGCAAGATTAGCCCGTTATCCGGCAAGGATACTCATTGAACAACTGCTAGAGTCTCATGGTAATACACAAATTGTTTGACGACGTTAAAACGCTACCAGAAGGTGTTTGAACATCTGACACCAATTAACCATGAGAGCTTTACTTATTTTCTGAATTCAAGACGAGCTTCATACTTTGAAGTCGTTGGGTGATATGGAGAAATCAAACTTCGTTATGTCTTTGGCTGCATGACCCCCGAGTTTGTCTCTAAGTTCATTTTCTATTGCCTTGTATTCAATTGTATTTAAAGCTAATTCTACATTCCGAATATCAATTAATGAATCTGCTTTACTCATAATTTGTGAGTTCGGCTTTGATGAAAATGAAACAAAAAACAACGATAAAGTTACTGGTGAATCATTACAAATAAAACCAAAAATGATTGGACTTCCTTGGTTGACGGCATCTGACCACCATGCCGTTATTCGAGGCTCAGAGGTCAAAGGTTTTTTGCTATTCGAAAGTGTAGTTGCAAGATATTTCAAAAGTGATTTTTGCCATTTTGATGTCGAATAGTTAACAATATATTTCCACATCTCGCTCAATGGATGTGTTGTTGCTTTTTCTGCATGGTCAGTAATTTTTATCTCTTTTGAGCTAGTTACTGAAAAAGCAAGTTGACTAAGTTGATTGACCAATTCTTCAACTGGTGTTGTGTTACATAAACGCTTTTTTTCTCCATTTGCTCTTGATGCGGCTATTGCATAAAGCAAGCAAATATTAATTGCTGAGCTGGATGAAATTGGCTGGGTACTTTGATGAAAAATTAGTACTTGCTCAATTGAGGCGGCTCCGACGTTATAATTCACCTCATCTTTTATTTGAACAGTATTTTTGATTGGCGAAAATACAAGCGAAACCTGTTTGTTGGATGTGTTTTCCATATTTTGACTCCCATTATATTGTTTATAAAGGGCCCTCATGAGCCCTCAACTACACTAGCTGCCAAAATTTAGTTTCTGTTTTTTAATGTGTTTCTTAATTTGATCGCCTAAAGCACTTGTAATATCACCTTTGACTTTATCGTAAACTTCCATATCTAATGTTAGGGTTATGGCTGTCGAGGCAATATTCACATTTTCACTGTGAAATGAGACAAAAAGCGAACGCCAGTCTTTGAAAGCCACATCAATGTTCATATAAATGCAAGTCACTTCTGCTGAGCCTTGGTCAACTGTTACCGGGCCCCATGCAACTTGCGAATTATTTTCATGAGAACTCGCAGAATTCCACCAGAAGTCCAAAAAGTTAGCCACACCTGTATTATCAGGATCTTCTGTTAACAATTTGGCTAGATTTTCGAATTCTGAGAGCTCAGGACCGGCAATATATGCCGAAACTATAGTGGTGACTATGTCTTTTAGATTGATTTCTCCACTATGAGTGGACTTATTTACTTTACCTGCAGATGCTGAATGTACTATGAATCCGAGATCAGACATTTGTGCAATAACTTCGTCATACCATTGTTCGGTAGTAAGATATTTTGACGAGCTAATATCGATACCTTTACTTTGAAGTACAGAGCGAGCTGCAGCTTGCGAGTAAAGTGTTACATTCGCCACTGCTTCTGAAAATTTCTTGTCAATATCAGGGGCTGCATAGTTCATTTGACTATCAATCGCTGTCGCATTAACAGATGTTGTCGGGGAATTGGCTGCCAATGCAGACACTTCTGGAAATTGGTCAGTTGGTTTGTAGATCTCATTATTTGAGATTGAACAACTATTCAATGCAATACTGTAAGCGCTTGGAACTTGTTCTGCAGTAGACGTTCCATCTGCAAACAGTAGTTCCTGATGTGGCAGTACCCTCAATTCTGTCTTTTTGTCTCCAAATGTCTTTTTATAGGCCGCGTTGAATTTCCCAATGACGGAGTCGCAACCGCAATCGGCTGAAAACTCAATTGAGTAACTGTTATCGCCGCTTTGTGATGGTCTTGAAAACTGCCCTCGACTACCAAAATTTGCATAACATTTGGCAAAGGAATGGCCAAACATTTTAAAATCCTGTTCCTCATTAAATTCAATACTGAAACTTCCTGATGATTTCTTACACATAATGTTTACCTTAACGTTGTGATATTGAGCGAACTGCTCATAGTTAAGTTAGTGCAATGAACCTTCTGCCTCACATGATTACCTTGCGTAACATGCAAGAATATGATGTTTCTGTTTGCGTAGTGCTCAACTCTTATTGGAATTGATATGCTCGTTCAGAAAAGAGATTACTTCTAAAGCTGATTTTTCCGACAATTTTGTTGTAATTACATATTTTAGTCGCGGTGGTTCTCCTGCCATATCACCCTCACCACAAATTAACCAATCCAACGAAACAGATAATGCGTTTTTTAGTTTTATAATGTGTTTTAGTTTGATTGCAGATCCACATTTCCATCGACAAATAGTACTTTCTGACACTCCAATTTCAGCGGCTAATGATGCATTTTTGGTGTGGCCAACATTAATCATGGCTTTGGTTAACCTATCTCCAAATGAGAGGCTTTTGTTCGTTTCGCGTTTGATTGGTGCTTCCATGTCCGTATCCTTGGTATTCATGGAGTAAAGAAAGGCAAGCTTTTGTGCAAGGTTGATTAATCCAAATAAGCTTAGTCCAAATTGTTGTCGTTGATGAAAAACTGGTGTTTTAGGAAACATATTCGATCACTTTATAGGAATTACAAAACAATCTACTGGGGCTCGACATCAACTGGCCGTTTTCATTGAACCAGACTTACATTCAGCAATTGCGCACGGCGTTGCGCCAGCACCCGGTTATTCAGGCGCGGGCGGCCGATGTCGCCTCGTTAACCAATGAACTGCGGTTGGCGAAAAACCAATTGCTGCCAACCTTAGATATGAAAGCGGCAGTTGCACAGGATTTTGGCAGTGGCCCGGTTAACCTTGAAGATACCGAAACCAAAGTGGCCCTGCAGTTCTCTTATCCATTGGGTAACCGCAAAGCCAAACTATCGAAAGCCGATGCCGAATTGGCGGCCAGCAAACTGGAGTTGAACCTTGCTGAGCAAAAACTGCGACAAGAGTTTGAGCAAGCCGCAGTGCAGTGGGAGCAATCACAACGCGTAGCACAGCTACAACAACAAAATACCAAAGTTAAAGAAGAGCTGTCGTGGCTGGAGCAACAGCGTTTTGAGAAAGGCGATAGCGATTTATTCAAGCTTAATGCAAGGGCATCTCAGGTTATGAATGCACGGCTTAAAAACGTAGAAGCGGTAATTAATGCCATGTACGCTGAGTTAAGCCTGCATTGGGTGGCAGCTCGATTAGGCGAGGTGTAGAGGTTGGAGCTTGTTTTAGTTTACGACGTCCAACAAAAGAATAGTAAGTTATTAAAGACTTTGCCAATGCAAGATCAATGGGGAGATAAGGGGTTTGGTAGCCTGCTGTGCAATTCGATAAATCCCGCAAAATAGCCTAGCTTAGTCAGTGGGAGTATTTCGGCGGTAAATTCGCGGCTCACTAATAATGGGATATATAAAACACTGCACTTAATTGGGACTTTTCTGCTAGTATGAAAAAATTTGTTTAATTAATAAGCATAAAGAAGCATAAACTTTAATAGAAAGATGGATCTGGATATCAATGAAGTTTAATTCGTCAAAAGCTATACAGAACGCGCTATTTTTAATTACCTCTATTTTAACATTAAACGCTTGTGGGTCTGGTGGAGCGGAAGAGTCAGACACTATAGCTCCAGTTATAAATGTTCAGGTGGCTGACACAACAGTGTGGGCACAGTCAGATGTAAAGTTTGATATCTCCGTTATTGACAATAAAGATAGTACAATTTCATATACGCTGACTTGTAATGCGGGCGAGACATCAGGAGCTACTCTCAGCACTCCTAATGTTAGCGAGATTACCGATATAAGTTGCCAAATTACCGCACGGGACAGTGCTGGGAATAGTGCCACTAAGTCGCAAACTATAACAGTTAATCCTGTTAAACTCACGGTTACCCAAGTCCCTGAAGAGATTACTCAGGGCAAGGTCATTAGTTTTGGAGTTACCGGGCCTGAGGTTTCGGTCGCTGAAGTATTTGGAATGCTAGGCAACACAGAAGTGACGTTGCTCACTTCAGAAGATCCAATATTCGACGGGCAGTTACTGCTATTTATTCCGTTCACAGAAGTAGGTTCAGTTACCCTCGAAGTTACTATTGGTAGCTACACATTTACTTCTGAACTGGAGATCAATGAAGCGATAACTGTCAATAACCCAAACGAATATTTGACTAGTGAAATTGATACGTTCTTTAAAGATTACGGGGATGAGCTCGAATCAGTCGACTTAGACGAAATAAAAAGTAGTGTTGATAGCCTGACCGAAAGTGAAAAAGCCATTTTTGCCATCATTTTTAAACAGAATTTTGGACCAATACTAGACTACATTGCAGAAGAGGAACTGAATAGTAATGGGGGGCAGGTAGCTATCAATGCTATCGATTTTGAACGATGCACGACCTTGGGTTTACGATACGTTCGTGGCGTTATTTTACTAGCTAGTGGCTCTGGCATTGTCGGCGTGGGTGTGTTGTCCACAACGGGAGTTGTTACTGCACCGCTGGGTGTTGCAATTTCGGGTGTTGGCCTGGCTATCGCCTTAAAAGGCGCATCCATCATGGAACAAAAGCAAACAGAGATTCTAAATACTTGTCTAGAACCCTATGACGATTTGTTAAGCTCATCCTCTACAAAACGCAATACGCTACAATATTTAAGTGATAAAAAAATATTTCCTCAGGATACCTCCTCAACCCATCGTTTTGACGAGGATGTTCCAGAACAAATGGAGTTTGAAATAGAACTCACAATTAAAGATGAAGAAACCAAAGGGTATTTCGTTGAGGCAACAAGTATGATTGTTTCTCTATTAAATATGCTTAATGAAACTGAATTTGGAATGGGGAAATTTACATCTTTAATTGCCCGTATAGATATTGAACCTACAAGAACCGAAAGTGTTGAGGGCTCTCTTCTAACGGTTAAGTCTGTTTCCGAACCAAATGTAAGTTTTGATATTTATTCCTCCAGTTCCGCCTGGGTAAGCTTTGTCGCAGATTTTATTGACTACAAAGTAGTTCCAGAGCAAGGCTATTCCGAATTCACCGTAACCCTTTATTACAGTAAATATGATGCTGATATTTCATTCGACGTTCAGCTGTTTGTTAAAGATGAGCCAGAACTGATTAGTTGGGATGAAGAGGGAGAAGTATTTACGCCAAGAACGATTAACTTCGTGGTTGAAGCAGATGAGTTGTTAGTCTTCACAATACAGAACATCGGTTATAGTTCTATTGATTTAAATAATATTAGATGGTCAAACACAGATGATTTTGAATTAAAGCTAGTAGACTCACTTGAGCCATCAGATTTACCAGAGAACTTAGTACTTGGACACAATGAAAATGTTCAGTTTTATTTTGCCCCCAAAGAAGGCCGGATTGTAGAAGAGCAAACTGTCATTATTACCGTGGGTGAGGCGGGTCGCTCACAATTTGATTTCTCAGTAAACGTGAATGTTATTGTAAATAACTACGAATTAGTTTTTTACAATGGCTCTGGCTATCCTTCAAATGACTTGGTAGACGCTTATAAAGTAATTAAACCGAATGATAGCTTAACTGTTTATAATGATGTTTATGAGTTTGTTGGTTTACGTCTGAATGACGAGCCTGTGCAAGTTTGGAATAGTTTGGCTGAAGGTCCTCGAGCAACTACGCGAATATACTTCAGTGGTGAGTTTATTGCGGAAGACATTGAGGATACTGATTATGAAATTGAGGTATATGACGCTACCAACAGTAGGGCTGTCAGCGTACCAGTAAAATTGACAATTTCAAATGCAGGGTATCGCGCTTTCATTGGAAAAACGCTTAAAGTTTCTGGGTACAATTACCCTGAACCGAGTGAAATAACGTTTAACGATGATTTTACTTATCAATTCAGAGGAAATCCTTCATATGGCACTTTTTCTTTAAGTGAAATATCGCACACCCCACAAAAATGCCCTGATGACTCGGTGATATCAAAGTTTAAAGTAGGTGCTTTGAGAATTAATGGGGGCTATGCCCAACTACCTAGTTATATAATTGCTTATGAAGATGGCACTTACTCAGCAAATTCATCCTATGCCTGTGAGTCGTATATCTTTTATTGGAAACTAGAACCAGGAGGCTAATAATCTTGAGATAATTAGCCAAATAAAAAAGAGTAGATACCGACAGGAGCGCTAGCAATTAACTTGGATTGCTTGCGTCACTTACGGCCACACATTCTTTCTGATGCCATATCCCAATAGGCTTGAGCTGTTGTCATTTTCATTTCAAGCCTTCTATTATCAATATTGCCAATGTCCTGAATGGGAAATGGTATAAAGTCTGTACCTTCACATTTCCCTTGCGTTCCATAGAGCTGTGGGCGATGGGTCCTATCATAAAGATATGTGTAATTAGCAGGATTAATTTTTCCTTCCAATGCCAGAGGCCGCATGATTTTCAGCATTCTTTCCTGAAATGCTTTGTCATAATCGGCATGTTGAACAATAATCCATGCCGCCTGTGAAGCCTCTTTTCCAACCATATCGATAGTAGGCCAACCATATTCAGAAACAATTTCCCGAATTCTATTAGCTTGTTTGACGCGAAGCGTTTCGAAATTCAGATCAGTTTTGCCATGTAATGTATTTTGATCCAGTTCCATCATCTGGTTTAGTTCTTGACGCAAACTGGAATAATCTTCGCTGGCAAATGAAAAAAGACTAATTACGCATAAAAAGCCAAGGGAATAAAAGCGTTTCATATTTCACCTCCGTGAGACTTAACTATTAGATTTGGGGCACAAACAGTCCGGTGATTTGGGCGAAACCGCATGCCTGTATTTCTCTCAGCTTGCCAGCAGGCGACGTGATTTTTGTTAGGATGCATCGCCAGATGTTTCTTCATTTTTAAAACCGACTCTGGTTGCTATGAATATAACGATAATCGTAACTAAAACGTCAATCGCAAATTTAGTAGAAATAAAGCTTTCGCCGGCAACATATATAAGTGCAAATATTGATATAAGCGAGCTACAAAAATACACAACAAAAGCATGTAGATAAGGGGATTTATTTACACCTTTCGCAAGCCACCAGTAAATCAAAAAGGCTAATAAAGTGTCGGCAATATGCGATGTGACTGAGAACCAGACACCATATATAGATACGCCCAATTGGCTAAAGGCCAGGACTAAGACTGCGATGACCAACGCTGGCAGCAGAACTGATAAAGGAATAAACATAAAAATCCTTTTGTACTGCAACATTTCCCTTGTCTCCTAGCATCTCAGTAACGAGATCTCACAGTAATACTCAGGTCAACTCAACCCGATTTATCTATATGATTTATTGATACAATACCTTACACCCGACTGTGGTCGGTATGCCAGTAGTTTATTTTAGGTTTACTGAGAATTATCAGAAATGCCACCAGGTTGGAATAAAGGCAGCTTTAGGTAATGTGGTATGAGCTTAAAAGCCATCGTTCTCAATAAAGCGGTAACAAACAAAACAAAGGGGCAATGTTGCCCCTTTGTTATTTGTGTAGGTTATTTCACGTCCTTAGCGGGTTCATCAACCGCTGGGTACGCTTTGGGTTTCAGTGGTTTAACGGGTTTTTTCCGTAGTTGTTTTTTGAGGTATTTCACCGCCGCTTCTAACTGGGCATCTTGTCCGTTGAAAGTGGCATGGGGCAAATTGTCTACTTCAACATTCGGGCTCACTCCGTGGCCTTCCACAACCCAGTTACCTTCCATATCAAACACCGGCAGCTCGGCTACCCGTGCCATGCCGTTATCAGCCAGTCTGTTTAGTCCGCGCAACCAAATCCCGGCACCGGCTGTTTGTTTGCCTATCACCGGTCCCAATTCCAAGGATTTTACTGCAGCAGTAAAGGTTTCTCCGTCGGAGTAGGTGTACTGATCGGCCAGAACAACCAGGTGGCCTCTGAAGGTCTGCTGCATATTTGTTGAGGGATCGGCGTTGCCAATGGTCCAGAACATCCACACCCGGCGCAGTAGCTTTTCAATTAACCAACTATCGATATTGCCGCCGCGGTTGCGTCGCACATCAATGATCAGTCCGCCTTTTTGGTTTGCGGCATAAAACTCTCTGGCAAATTCGCTGACATCATTGCTGCCCATCGCGTAAATGTGCATATAACCTATGTCGTCATCCTGCGCCGTTACTTTTTTGCGATTAGACGTCACCCAGTCCTGATAGCGCAAGCGGAAGGCCTGACCGTTACTGATAGGGTAGGTCACGGTATGGTGTGATTCACCGTCACGCAGAAGGGTTAGCACAACCTGTTTGCCTGCCTGGTTAAGCAGCGCGTTGTGAACCGCTTGTATGTCTTTTACTTCCCGGCCATTAATGGCCTGAATAATATCGCCATTTTGAGCATTAGTGCCCGGCTTTTGCAGTGGCGATGCATTGGCTGGTAGCTCAGTGTCGTACTGATAAATATGTTCTATTACCACGCCTTGCTCAGTCTGTGTCAGCATGGCTCCCAGACTGGCCGGCTTCGGACGGTCCGGCGTGTCTGGCACATCGCCGCCATATACCTGTGAATGCAAGACATTCAGTTCGCCGATGAGTTGCGCCAGCACATCGTTGAGTTCATAGCGGTCGGTAATACGCGCCAGTAAGGGGGCGTATTTGGCTTTTGCTTGAGACCAGTCAACGCCACGCATGGCTTTGTCATAAAAGAAGTCCCGGTGCATCAACCAGGCGTCGTGAAACAGCTGTTGCCATTCCTGCTCCGGTGAAATGCGCAGTTGCCAGTCCTTAACATTCATTCTGAATGGTTTGCTGTCTGACGGGAATTTTTTGCCCGCAGGTACCACGTAAATTTGATCATTGTTGCTGCTGGGTTTTAACACTAGCAGCTGTTTGCCATCGGGGCTCATGTCAAAACCGGTGATAGGAGAGACGACCGTAGATGTTTCGTTTTTCGGCGAGAGACGAATCGCTTTCAGGGCCGTTTTATTGCCTGTTCCTTCACGTTGACTGACGAACAGGTATTTGTTGTTTACCCGCAACTGTGTGTAGTTGTCAGCTTTTGCAGGTACCTGCCACAGTCGTTCTGATAACCCCTGCCAGTCAACCACGGTTTCAAGTGCGGTATCTTCTGTCTCTGTGGCCTCGTCTTCACTGTTGTCTTCTGCGGCCGTTTCTTCAGATTCAGGCTCAGCATCGTCAGCTTCCGGCTCATCCTTTAACATGGCCAGTTCATTGGGCTGCTGAAAATGAAATTTGGCGTCTTGTTTTAAAGCATAGGCATAAATAAGCGTTTTTTTGTCGAAGCTCGTACCCATGTTGCGGTCGCCCCACGGGGAGCGAGTTGTTGGAGTAAACGCTCTGTCAGACAGGAAGTACATCCAGTCACCGTTTGCCGAAAACGCCGGGGAATAACTGTTGTACTTGTCACTGGTGAGTAACACGCCGTCATCGGTTTGTGTATCAAGCAAATAAAGTCGGCTGCGCTGATTGCCCTGTGTATTAACAGTGAGCGCCAATAATCTGCTGTCGCGACTCCACACTACATTAGCATAGGGGTTCATTTCCGATTGCCCTTCAAATACCTTGCGGTTTTCCAATGTTTCCAAGTTAAGTAGCCACAGGTCACCATTGAAGTCATCGTGGGCGATATATTTACCGTCAGGTGATAAAACCAGGTTCCAGCGACTTAC
>Ga0209272_10002611_pt1 | contig 9979 bp, 7 predicted proteins | sample tdDd002_FD_187125 | JGI IMG/M metagenome (GOLD analysis project Ga0209272, IMG submission 187125) | Marine sediment microbial communities from the Atlantic coast under amendment with organic carbon and nitrate - tdDd00.2 (SPAdes)... | ecosystem: Environmental > Aquatic > Marine > Coastal >... | reverse complement strand
AATATGCGTGGAAAAATTTTCAGATTCTTTTAAATGGTGTGCATCCGGCAACTAATTTTTCGGGTTACTATACAGGGAGCAGGTATTCTTACGAATATGAAAAAGGGAATTTGTTAGCGAAGATCAAACACTATTTTAAAATCTATTTATAATGCTTTTTTTACAAAAGATACTTGGAGGAAAGGAAGAGAAGTTACTTGTCTTGTTTGATCAGGGGATAGTGAGTGGATCTAACTTTGTAATTGGAATTCTAATTGCTCGATTCCTGGGAATTGAACAGTTTGGGGTATATGGTTTCATATTCCTAATCTATTTATTCTGTTTGGGTTTGCAGCAGGCGTTTTTTGTTATGCCCTTGTATTCTCTCGGTCCAACTTATTCGCCCGAAAAGAAAAATTCATACCTGAATAGCCTTCTGATTATTCAAGCTGTTTTTGCCCTGTTTTTTTCTTTTTTATGCTTTCTGGCACTCAATTTTATACCCATAAGTGTAAGTTCAGAAATCCAGGAATTAAGTGGATTGATAGCCTTGATAGCTTTATTCGTTATGTTTCAGGATTTTATCAGACGATTATTCCTGTTTCAGAAACTTTTTAAAAGCTTAATACTACTAGATAGTATGGCCTATATTCTTCAAATCATTCTGATATCACTGATCCATGTGTTCGATGAATTTACTTTAGAAACCTGCATGAGAGTGGTTTGTTTCACGCTGTTTATTTCGGTGATGTTTGGCTTTTTTAAGATGAGGAAATTAGAATTTAAGCCAGACATTTTAAGAGAAACCCTAATTAAGCATTGGAACTTTTCGAAATGGTTATTAGCTCGTGCAATATTAACTTATTCATCAGGTAATTTTTTCATTATTGCTGCTGGCACAATTCTTGGACCTGTTGCAATAGGTGCTATCAAAATGGGACAGAATTTACATGGCGTGATGAATGTTGTTTTTTTGGCAATTGAAAACCATGTGCCAATTGTTTCAGCGAATCTGTATCAACATAAAGGGAAATTGGCATTGTATCGATACCTGAAACAAATGACCCTAAAAAGCCTGTTGATTTGTTCGGGTGTAGGCTTAACGGTACTAATCTTCTCAACATGGTTGATCACTAATTTATATGGGAGTGACTATCAGGAATACGCCTATGTTCTAATCTGGTTTGCTATTATTAATCTGTTGGTTTGTGTTTCAATGCCATTTCGTTTTGCCTTACGAACTTTTGAAAGAACGCAATCACTCTTTTTCGCAACAGCCTTATCAGCTTTGTTTGGCTTTTTATTAGCCTACCCTTTGATTGAAACTTTTCAAATGAATGGTCTTTTGTTTGGGTTGATTATGAGTCAATTGATTATGATTCTATACTTAGCTTATTCTGTATTTCTATCAGGGAAACAGATTTTGTTTAAAGCATAAAATATGAATCGATGATAAAAACTAAAGTTATGAAAGCAATAATACATATTATATTGGGAAAAGCGAATCCTAACCGCATGAATGGTGTAAACAAGGTCGTTTATCAACTTGCCAATGCCCAACGTGAGATAGGAGAGAAGGTTCAGGTTTGGGGAATTACTAAAGATCCCAAAAGTTCATCGGACTATGCCAGAGAGTTTCATTTAAGTTTATTTAAAAAGCAGATAAACCCATTTGGAGTTGATGCTAAATTGGTAAAAGCAATTGAAGGCGAAGACCAAGCGAGTATTTTTCATCTTCATGGTGGCTTTGTTCCTGAAATGTACGCTTTGAGCCAGATATTGAGCCGTAATAAAAGAGTTTATGTTTTTACGCCTCACGGATCTTATAATTTGCTGGCATTACGTAAAAGCTATTTTATTAAAAAAATCTACTTGAATTTGTTTGAAAAAAGCTTGCTAAAGAAAGCTGAGTATGTTCATTTAATAGGACAAAGTGAAGCTGACTCAATGGATGCTTTGGAGCTAGATGCTAATCAGGTTCTAATTCCCAATGGTCAGGTAATAGAGCAAGAAACTACGGTGGAAAACATGGCAGATTCTCCAGATATCAATTTTGGTTTTATGGGAAGGTTTACGATTTATACTAAAGGTTTAGATCTTTTATTTAAAGGGTTTCAATTGTATAAGGATGAGTATAATGGCACTGGAAAATTGAAAATGATAGGAGCTGGTGGTGAAGTAGAGAAGATGAAGAAATTGGTTGATGAATTAAACTTATCGGATAGTGTCATTTTTATGGGAGCAAAATACGGCGACGAAAAGAAATCATGTCTTCGAGATTTAACCGGATTTTTTCATCCATCCAGAAATGAAGGCATGCCAGGTGCAGTTTTGGAGGCATCGGCTTTAGGTGTGCCTTGTGTTGTTAGTAAAGCTACAAATTTGATGAGCTATATTGATGATTATCGTGCTGGATTTGGATTGAAAGATAACTCACCAGAATGCATTGCCAATGCTATGGTAAAATTGGAGTTGCGTAAAAAATCAGGTAGTATTTCTATTATGTCATTTAATTCTCAACGTATGATTGCAGAAGAATTTGATTGGAAGAAAATCGCAAAGCACTTCTCCAATGAAGTGTTTGTTTAATAATGGAAATGATCATCGCTCTGATGGTCATTTTTTTCTTACTATAAGTTAATAGCTTAGTTTCAAAATGAAACTAATTGTTTAAAAAGGGACTTGGTGTAAGTTCATTGTTTTTTGTAAGCCTTTATTTATAGGCATTTCCCTTAGAGATGGTTCCTTGGCATAAGATGTGATTTAATTAATATAAATCATACAGCTATGAAATACAAATTATCAATAAACGATCGGGAAATAATTCAAAAATCATTTTTGTCAGATTATTTTCATGGAAAAGAATGTTGGACTCAAGGAGAACTACCAGAAGGTTACGATTACTACTTCTCGGAGAAACCTTTTAAAGTTGACGAAGCAAAAGGGCAGAAGCATGCTTATTCTTACATTAATAATCCTGATGGCAGTGTCAGATGGATATTTGCTTCAAATTCTACATTCCCAGGTTTCTTAGACCTTTATAATACCTCTGGTTTTAAAGGAAGCGCATTGGTTTTACTTTGTAAACTATTATTTCTATTGAGACTCCAATTTTTAATTGTATCGGGGCGTTTTTACTTTTATTCAAGGAGATTGTCATTGCAAGACAGCTGGAAAAGGAAAATGGATTTTGATTCATTCTCTGTTTTTACGGGGACAGTCGGACCTAACAGAAAAGTACTGTTTGCCTTGCATAAAAAGAATGAAACGATCGGTTTTGTTAAGCATCCTATCAGCTATGAATCTTTATGTCTGGTATCTGCTGAAAACACAATGCTCAAAACTTTGAATAAGAATGCATTCGCAAACATGCTTGTGCCAAAATCAAAGTATTTGGTTAATGGAGATATGTTTGTCAATAATGTTAGAGAACCTAAAGTTAAATCGACACATGCTTTTACAAATCTTCACGCATTAGCTCTTAAAGATTTATATGCTCTTGAAAATAGTAAGGCAATTCTTAAAAACTCTTTGTTCTATAAAGATTTGAGTGCCATGATGGCTGGTTTTAAATTACAAAGTCATGTTCCATTTCATGAAGACTTATGCTTCTATAGTAAGAGTTTATTCGATGCTATTGATTCCGATAAGAAAGTAAATATAGCATGGGCTCATATGGATTTTACACCATGGAATCTTTTTGTGCCCTCTAATGAGAATAAACTTGCCGTGATCGACTGGGAATTAGCAAAGCCTGGAATGCCCATGCTTTTTGATTTATTCCATTTTGTATTCCAATCTAAAATTTTAGTTGAAAGACAGAACTATAAAAATATTTATCGAACCATCGATCAGATTGTCTCGGAGAATGTTGTGATTAAACAATTTGTAGAGGAATTTGAAATTGATATAAAACTGAACTTTCGCTTATACTTACTTTATAATATTTCTTACTACATCAATATTTATCAGAAACAAGCTAAGCTTCATACTCAGGTTAATTGGTTAGCTGAAGTTTGGAAAGAAGCACTTGATAGTGAAATTAAACTCATGAAAGATGAATCTTACAGGAAGATTTTTATTTCAGATTTATTTCAATTCCTTATGAATAAAAGGTACGCCTGGTTGCATAGTCAAAATATAAAAATGGCGGATATCAGTACGAGTTCAGACGTGGATATTTTGATTTCAGAAACAGCAAAAAATGAGGTTTTGGCTTTTTGTAAGTCGCACGTATTGGTGGGACGAATTAAAAATTTCTCAAAAAGTTTTATGGTAACAGTAGAATTGTTCTTTTCTGATGGTTCATTTCTAAGTCTTGATTTGATAACAAAACTTATTCGTAAAAACCTTGTATTTATGGATGCTAATCGAGTGCTTGATGAAGCATTTATGAATTCGGAGGGAATTAAGTTGCCGAAAAAGAAGGATGATTGGAATTACCTCATCCTATTTTATTTGCTGAATAATGCTAAGATTTCAGAAAAGTACCAAAGATTCTTTGGACAGTTGGAAAATAAAGATCAAGACAGTTTCCGTCGCTTTGTTTATACGCGTTACGGTATATATGGAGCAAACCTGACTCAAATATTTCATGCTTTGTTTGATAATCTGAGTCTAATAAAGAAACAGATTTTAAATCAAGAGGCCAATTCGGGATTTCGATTCATAAGAAATTCTATCAGCTATACGATTGATACTTTACGAAGTCTATTATTTCAAAAAGGTCTGGTTATTAGTTTCAGTGGAGTTGATGGTGCTGGAAAATCAACACTTATAGCAGATGTTGCTCAAAGGTTGAAACGCAATTATAGAAAAAAGGTTGTCATCTTAAGACATAGACCTTCTCTATTTCCTATTCTTAGTGCTTTTCGATATGGTAAAAGCGAAGCGGAGAAAAGAGCTGCGAATACTTTGCCTCATCAGGGTAAAAATTATGGGGTTTTAAGTTCTGTATTGCGTTTTGCCTATTATTATACCGACTATTTGCTGGGGCAGATATACGTCAGTGTTCGATATGTTTCCAGAGGCTATATTGTTCTCTACGATCGTTATTATTTCGATTTTATTAACGATCAACGACGATCAAATATTAGCCTTTCGAAAAAACTGGTCAATAAGCTCTATACATTGATATATAAGCCTAAACATAACTTCTTTTTTTACGCTTCTCCCGAAATTATTAGAGAACGTAAAAAGGAACTCTCTGCAAACGAAATCTCACAATTAACAAAGAATTACTTCTCTACATTTAACCGTTACGAACAAAAATATTCGGATTCGAAATACCATTGTATCGAAAACATAAACAGAGAAGAAACCTTACAAGAAGTATTTAAACAGGTGCAACACAGCCTGTAATCATTCAAAATTTGGTCACGCTTAAATTAGATATGATGAAAACACTACTCGAAAAAATGATACAAAAAAGAAACCCTCAGTTTTCTTTTGATCCGAATATTAGCCTTATGGTTTTAATTGGTTTAACACTAGACAAACTGATGTGTTTATTGCGTTCTGCAAGACTGTTTTTTTACTTTCAGTTTCCTAAGTTTCTCTTATTAGGGAGAGGCGTGAAATTCTTTAACCTTAGAAATATCCGTTTGGGAAGATGGGTGAAACTCGACGACTTTGTTTATATGAGTGCCTTGGGAAAAGGAGAAATCCGAATTGGGAATAACTCTGGTATTGGGGCCTTTAGTCGGGTGATTATATCTAACACTTTTAATGACCTAGGAGAGTTTATTCATATCGGGAATAATGTAGGTATTGGAGAATATGCCTACCTGGGAGGAGCAGGAGGTTTAGAGATTGGTGATGACTGTATTGTAGGTCAGTATTTAAGTTGTCATCCAGAGAATCACAATTGTTCTTCAGATAAAGAATTAATTCGTCATCAGGGAACCGAACGTCAAGGTATTCGAATTGGTAAAAACTGTTGGATAGGTTCCAAGGTTACCATTCTTGATGGTGTATGTATTGGTGATAATTGTGTGATTGCAGCGGGTGCTGTTGTTACAAAGAGCATGCCTGCAGATGCGATTATTGGCGGTGTTCCAGCAAAAGTTATTAAAGATCGATCTTCTGTTTTGATAAAAAGATCGGCTTGAGTTTAGGGAAACTATAAAAAACACAATCCTATGAAAACAATATTAGCTTCAGTATATGCGATGAATCCTTATAAAGGATCGGAAGACGGGACAGGATGGAATTTTGTTCTTCAGATAGCCAGATATAATAAGGTCATTGCAATTACCAGAGAAAATAACAGGTCATTCATTGAGGCTTTCATGCTTGATAAGCCTAATGGTTTATATCAAAACATTCAGTTTCTGTATTTCGATACACCAAAGTGGATGCGTTTTTGGAAAAGAGGAGAGCGGGGAGCCATGTTGTATTATCTGCTTTGGCAGTTTTTATTACCACGCTTTGTGAGAAAATCAAAGGTAGAATTTGATTTGTCTCACAATCTCAATTTTCACAACGATTGGACACCTTCATTTTTGTCCAAACTTGGAAAGCCTATGGTATGGGGGCCTGTCGGTCATCATCCACGAATTCCAAAGGCATATCTGTCAGATAGTTTTGTTGAACGAACCAGGGAAAGAATGAAATGGTGGATCAAGAATTATTTCTGGAAGTATGATCCTTTTCTAAAGAAGACCATAAATAAAAGCGATAAAATTTTGGTTATGCACTCCCAGGTTGAAGGCGTACTCGATTTTTCTCCAGAAAAGAAAGTGGCATTGTCTCAGGTTGCTGCAACTGATGTGGCGCATCATCATCAGGTTAAAGATAATTTTATCGTGATTTCTGTTGGTCGGTTTGTTACGCTTAAGGGCTTTGAAATAGCATTGGAAGCTTTTGCTCAGTTCTATCAAACTTTAAATGAAGAGCAGAAGGCTAGAGTTAAATTTAAAATGATTGGTAAGGGTCCTGATGAAATGAAACTGAAGACTTTAATTCACAAACACGGTTTAAACGATTCGGTAGAGATTTTGAATTGGATGTCGAAAGCTGATTTGGATGAGGAATATCGAAAGGCATCTGTGTTTCTGTTCCCCTCTCATGAAGGAGCTGGAATGGTGGTAGCCGAAGCTTTGTCTTATGGTTTGCCCATTTTGTGTTTCGACAATTGCGGACCAGGAGAATTGGCAGGAGAAGCTAGTTTAAAGGTTTCTTACGCTGCTCCGGAAAGAACGGTTACAGCTTTTGCTGAGTATTTAAAAATTTTGAATGATTGTAAATATTACAGGCAAAGGTTAGCTCAAAAAGCACGAGCAAGGTTCGAATCATATTTTCGTTGGGATAGAAAAGGAGAAGTTTTAAAGGAGGTTTATTCACAAGTTTTAAATTGATGAGTTATGAAAAATAAGATTCTATGTTTTCATCTTTTGAATGATTATAGCGGTAGTCCAAAGGTTTTATCACAAGTCATTAAGGGCTTTGTGAAATCGGGTAATGCGGTTGATCTGTTTTGTGCAGAAAATGGAGAAGAAGGTTTCTTGTCAAATCTGGATGAGGTAAACTATCAACCTTTCTATTACAAGTGGAGTTTTGTAAAATTACTGACTTTGTTTCGTTTGTTTTATTCACAACTGATTCTCTTTTTGCGATTGTTAAAATATTGGAATCAAGATGTGGTCTTTTATGTAAATACGGTTCTTCCTTTTGGAGCCTTGTTGGCTGGTAAATTAATGGGGAAACATGTCATTTGTCATCTTCACGAAACCTCCATAAAACCTCAAATACTAAAGTGGTATCTTTTTAAGATTGTTGAATTAACAGCTACTGATGTTATATATGTATCAGAATTTTTAAAGGATCAGGAACCTATAAAGCATACCAAAGCTCATGTGGTTTATAATTCTTTATCAAAGGAATTTATGATGACGGCTAAAGAATATGCAGAACAACAAAAGCGGGATACGGTTTTGATGGTTTGCAGTTTGAAAGCCTATAAAGGTGTGTTCGATTTTGTGAACTTAGCTAGTGAAATGCCCAAAATCAAATTTGAATTGGTTGTAAATGCACATAAAGCTGATTTAGATGAATTTTTTAAGGATCATACAATTCCGAAAAACCTAAAAATATTCCCTGTACAAACGAATGTACATCTCTTTTACTCCCGGGCCTTTATGGTATTAAATCTGTCTCATCCTGATAAATGGGTTGAAACATTTGGTTTAACTGCACTTGAAGCCATGTGTTATGGGGTTCCGGTTATTGTGCCTCCAGTTGGGGGTATTGCTGAAGTGGTTCAGGATGGTGTTAATGGTTATCGAATAGATGTACGAGACTCTGGTACGATAAAATCAACTATAAGACGTATGTGGAAAACCCCTAAGTCCTATCAACAATTTTCGATGAATGCTAAAAAACGAATTAAAGATTTTATGCCAGAACTAATGCAAATGAGAATACAGGAAATTCTTGTTCGTACTTAGTTTTAAAATGAAACTGATGTTTCAAATTTAAGTTTAGTTTAAGTTGTAGAAGTTCTGAAAGCCCCATTAATAAAGGGGCTTTCTTTTTGGCATATTGTTTTCATATACATTGGAAAATAGAATAAAAACTAAAAGCATATAGATATGAAAAAGATAGCGATAATAGGAACCGTAGGTGTACCAGGTCGATATGGAGGTTTTGAAACTCTTGCTCATCATCTGGTTTTAAACTTAAATGAGGAATTTAAACTTTCGGTCTACAATAGTAAGTTGAATTATGCAAAGGAAGAACGACACAAATTTTGGAATGGAGCTCGTATTTTTTATTTACCATTTAATGCAAATGGATGGCAGAGTATCATTTATGACATCCTTTCTATAATTCACGCTATATTTTATGCTGATGTTCTGGTAGTGTTAGGCGTTTCCGGTGGACTTATTTTTCCTTTTGTCCGTTTGTTTACCAACAAAAAGATAATCGTAAATATCGATGGTTTGGAGTGGAGAAGGAATAAATGGAACAAATGGGTGAAAAAATTTCTGCGATTTTCAGAGAAGTTAGCCGTTCGTTTTTCTCATGCTGATATTACAGATAATGCTGTTATTAAAAAGTATACAGCCTTAATCTATAAGAGTCTGAGTCATGAGATTGCTTATGGAGCAGATCATGCCAGGGAGCAGTTCATTACTTCGAAGATGAAGAAACTCTATCCCTTTATAGTGGAACCTTATGCCTTTAAGGTTTGTCGAATTGAACCAGAAAATAATGTCCACCTTATTCTGGAAACATTCTCAGAACTACCGTATCGAACGCTTGCTTTTGTTGGTAATTGGGATGGTAGTGAATATGGCCGTGAATTAAGAAAGAAATATGCGCATTGCAAGAATATTCTTTTACTGGATCCGATTTACGATCAGGTTCATCTGGATACACTTCGCTCAAACTGTTACTTATACATACATGGACACAGTGCCGGAGGAACAAACCCTTCATTAGTTGAAGCAATGATGTTAGGTTTACCTATCGTCGCATTTAATGTTGCATTCAATAGAGCAAGTACACACAATCAAGCGCTTTTCTTCAGAAAGAAAGAGGATTTGAAAAATATCATTTTAACAAAGAGCACTCAGGACTATTATGAAGTTGGGGAAAACTTAAAAATGGTTGCTATGCAAGAATATACTTGGGCAATTATTACACGAAAGTATGCCAATATCATTTACTCATTCGATTATAATTATACGAAAAGGAGTGTATTGCCAAAACTTGCATTAATGAATAAAGAATTCTTATTGGAGAATGAGATGGCACACCTTGAGCACTCTTTATTATTCTATCAGAATAGAGATTCATAGATCAATTTTTATTTCATCATCTACAATTTAAAATCTTATAAGATGAATACTTATATTGAAATACCAGTTGTTTTTCTGCTGTCTTTGGGGGTTTGCTTAATCCTAACACCAGCTCTAATTTACTTTTCCAAGAGAAAGGGCTTATTAGACGTACCTAATCATAGAGCCTCACATAAGACACCGACACCAACTCTTGG
>Ga0209272_10002609_pt1 | contig 9985 bp, 8 predicted proteins | sample tdDd002_FD_187125 | JGI IMG/M metagenome (GOLD analysis project Ga0209272, IMG submission 187125) | Marine sediment microbial communities from the Atlantic coast under amendment with organic carbon and nitrate - tdDd00.2 (SPAdes)... | ecosystem: Environmental > Aquatic > Marine > Coastal >... | reverse complement strand
GACTCAATCTCAGTACGGTCGTAAACACTTCCGTGAGCTCCTCGGGGATTAAGGGAAAGTTACGAGCTATAAGCTGTAAGTAATAAGCTTTTAGCTATAAAGAAACGGCGAGATAAGGTGACTTATCCCGCCGTTTTAATCTAGTTTAGACAGTAACAGTCGCACCTCTTCACGGGTATTGTCTACTGCATCAACGATCGCTATTGCGCTCGATTCACTGTCTGTCATCGTTGGCCAGTTAGCCTGCCACTCCTGTTTGAGGTGTTTCGCCGAATCTTTGATCTCAACTTCGGTTATCATGCTTAAGTCGGCAATAAGATTGACCTTAATCCAACCTTTTCTGGGGTTTCCTGCCACAATGTCTTGATCATAATGTGCGGCATATACGATCCCTTCGAGTTCTGAAAGTTGCAGCAGGAGTTCGAAACTTGCCGAGCGCATAGTGCTATTGTACTCACTGATCTCCATACGCCAGACATTATAACTGAATCCCACCAGAGCAAATAACATGCTGAACACCGCGGTGATTTGAAAAATGGAGATTGTTCCATCCCCTTGTATGCTGATCTTCATGGCGTACCTCAGGGTTTGATTCGCTCATCGAATTCAATGTTGAAAACCTCATTACCAGACTCTCAAAAAGTTTCCAGTAACTACTCATTATGAGTCGCATGGGATCTTATGGCACTATCTTATGGCACTATCTCAAGGCATGCGGCGTATTCCGGAGTCGTATCAGTTAAGGTTCCCGGTGCCCCCGAGACCATATAGAAGTCTCTGTGGCTGCCACCGCCGATATCTGAGCTGCTCCAGTAATACTCATTATCCGTTCCCCAGCCCAGTGCATTAGTCGCATGAGCATCTGCAAACTCACCATAATTGGCTGCAGCATCATCATAAAACTGTTTCAAGCCGAAGGGATCTGAGACATCGGTGTTGCCCTCAACGGCGAGTGTCATTGTGCGAGCGGTGCATAGGGCATCGGCATTAGACCAGGTGTATAACCCCCAGAACACGTTGCTGCCATTTTCATTGTCCTGACCATCTGGAAGTGGCGCTGCAGGCACAGTTACATTTAGCAGGGTCGACTCTATTGCGCTTAGTGGTCGATGTAATCGTTTGGTGACCGTAGCTATGGTCAGCTCGATATAATCGACCGGTGCAACGGCCCGGCTTGTTATCTGATTACTGCCATCTATTGTCATCGGTAGGCCGCCGGTGACTGCCGTTACGGGGTATTGTGACGCTAACTTACATATCTCTCCCTCCTCTGTCGTGGTCACACACATTTCGACATCATAACCGACAATATTCATTGCAGACTGAGTGATGGGGGAACGAGCGATAGTGTAGCTGACGTTGCTGGTGGACTTTATTGCATTGTCAGTCGGGTGAGTCGATTTCCAGGTGACACCTGTTTCGGTATAGCCTTTCACGTCTAAGGTTAAGGTTTCACCGAGTTTTAACTCTCCGGTGAGTAAGATAGCGGCGATGTCAGAGGTAATACAGACTTGTGCCCCTGTTTTTGGACTACCACTGACGGCGACAGGGGATACACAAAAGCTTAGGCTTTTACCGCCGCTGTTAGCCGCAGGGGTGTACGAAATATTTTGGCTTACTTCGACATTGTCCAGTTTCCAGCTAAATAAACTGACCCCCTCATTATCACCGTCATCGTCGCTGTAGTCATAACTGACGGTTAAAAGTGTGCTGGGTTTTACGAAGCTGTCCCAACTCAAATTGGAGGCGCTGGGAGCCGATCCTGCTCTTGGCGCTATGGCGCTGCTGGTGCATGTTTGACTGCCTATGTTGTTCTCGCCATAGGCGGCAATGGGGGTCACGCAGAAACTGAGGCTGTTGCCCTCTTGACTGACCGGGAGCGATACCGTGTTTCCGGTCGAATAATCGCTGCCGTCAACTTTCCAGACAAGCGTACTGCTATCTTCCGGTCGATTGTTAGCATCGCTGTAGAGGTAGCTGCCTGTGAGCAGTGTACCGGTAACAGGTGAGGGAGAGATAGACAGGTTACTGGCTTCGGGAGGCGTGTAGCTGCCCTTGATGATTTGGGTGTCACAGACTTGAAAGCCGGTGTTTGGCGCACCTGTAAGCGCAACGGGGGTGACGCAAAACTGCAAGGGTTTCCCCTCGCTGTCTGCAGGCAGCATCATAGTTAAGTCGTTGCCACTGTCAACACCATCTAACCGCCATAGAGTAACACTGGCACCTTCAATATCGCCGTCAGCATCGCTGTAGAGGTAGCTGGCCGATGTACTCTGACCCGGCTGAAGTGGCGTCGTTATTGCGACCTGGCCGGCAACAGGTGCAGCTCCGCTTTTTGGCGCTATGATGAGTACAGGGCTACAGGTTAGTTCTCCTTGATTTGGCTGCCCGGTTTGTGCCATTGGGGTGACACAAAACTGCAGAGTATTACCCTCGCTGTTTAAGGGTAAAGGTAGAGATAAACCATTGCCACTGTCGATACCGTTGATAAGCCACTGTGTGATACTGGCCCCCTCTATATCATTATCGGCATCCTCGTAGAGATATGTGGCAACTACCCTTTGCCCTGGTTGTAGCTCTGATGTCACCATCACATCAATGGCAACGGGGGCGCTGCCGGGTTTGGGGACAATGATGCTCGGTGAGCTACACACCTCTTTCCCGGTGTCGTTATTACCATAAGCTGCAATGGGAGTAACACAGAAGCTGAGTTGGCTCTGCTCTGTGCTGGCTGGCAATGTTATGCTTATGCCTGTATGTGAAGTTATGCCATTTAATTTCCATTTCACGAGGCTGCCTCCCTCATGGCGATTATTAGCATCGCTGAACAGGTAACTGCCTAAGAGCTTAGTGCCTGTGATTGGGGATGGAGAGATGTCTAAATCGCTGGCTATGGGGGAAGTGTAGCTCCCTATGATGAGCCGGGTCACACACTGCTCAACTCCTGTTTTCGGGCTTCCTGTTACAGCTTTAGGGGTGACACAAAATTTAAGTTGATTGCCTTCGCTATCGTCCGGCAGAGTGATGCTAAGTTTCTCTCCTGCCAGCTCCCCATTGATAAACCAACTAAGCAGGCTCTCCCCCTCATGGTCATCATCGGCATCATAATAGAGATAACTTCCCTCTGCTTTCTGACCCGGCTGTAGCTGTGATGGGATGTTGACTTCCAGTGCTTCGGGAGCCTCACCTGCTGCAGGTGCGATCTGTTCAGCCTGGCTACAGGTGCTGGAGCCTGTATCGTTACTGCCGTAGGCGGCTATTGGAGTGATGCAGAAGTGTATTAAGCGAGTCTCATCATTTTTTGTCGGTGTGAACAGTGGAGCGATTGTTTGCATTGCGTTATCAATAAACCAAGTAATAACAGAGCCTTGTTCAGGCCTGCCTCCCTCATCGAAATAGACATAAGTTGGGCTGAGCGTGACATTAACTTCGGCCCGAGGTGTCATACCTAGTTGACTCACCTTTGGTGGAGAAAATATTTCGTTTTCAGGAAAACCGTCACTATCCTCCCCACAGGCGGTTAACCCGGGGATAAGCAAGCTGATGAGCAAATATCGAATGATGTACCATGACTTTCGAAGACGGTATGTGAACTGTTTTTGAAATATGCCTTTGTGTTGAATGTGATTAATATTCAAACGAGGACTCCCAAAGTAATTCAGTTTTTAGTTTGCGTATCAGCTCGAAATCGCTGTATTTGTGGACCAAGGTCAGCCGGGTACAGAGTAAGAATTAATTTTTACTTTGCTAACTTCTATTACCTTATTGTGGACTACCCGCAGACTTAGCAATAATTATAGTTCGCTTTCGTCAATGAGAGAGAAAACTTCCTTTTTCCCGGTGGCTTATACCGACGGGCATCAGATCCAGTATAAAAATATTAATTCAGTTGTTTTTAGAGCTTTGTTGCTCAATGCGCTATTTGAAAGGAGAGCTTTAGCGCTTCTTATGCTGCGTTAACGAGCTTAAACCTAGTTCAACTATGCTCTTCACTGGCAGCGAGCAACATGGTCTTGTATGTTCCCGACATACTTAAGACACTCCCTTCATCCATGGAGGTCAGATGTTGTAAATACCATTTATGCACGACTATATGGATATAGGAGGTAGAGTAACGCAGGGCGAAAATTGTGAAACGATATGCTATTGAGAGAGATATGGATGTCGAACTGGCTTTTATATAGGGACGTAATTACCAGTTACCGAGGAGCAATGAAAGGCCTTGCCTCAGAATCGCTAAACTCTCGCTGAGCGATCACATCTGTACACTGATTGGTATTATATCGTGACTAGAGGGTTTTTCCCGAAATGGTAAGGGGAGTGGCAACAGCATCACATGAAGCGTCCTGTTGCACTGTAAAGTGTAATAGGGTTTAGCAGTCATCGGTGACAGCACGAACATAATAGTCTGTGGAGGGGATCGGAGAGCGGTACTCGACGTGACATTTGAACTTACCGCTTTGAATGTCTGCTAACTTGTCTGCAAACTTTTTGGGGACGGCGGCAAATGAACCGTTATCACCGGTTCCGAATACAAAGTCATCGTCAGACAAGCCCATCACCGATTTGAAGTTATCTCCTACTATGGTATTTGTTTGAGAGGTGCCTTTGGGCTTTGGATAGCCATCAGATACATATAGTCTGGTGCCGGATACATCTACATAGAAGTAACCTACATGTCTATCCCAGTTAGGGTGGTTGTTACATGTACCATCACAGTCTTGTTTATCGGCTATGCCATCGATCTGGGTTTTACTGTGAACTATTTGGTTCATCGAGGCGATAGAGCCTGCTACGCCTTCGAGGCTTGAAGCTTGTGCTTCACTGCCCAATGAGAGAAATTTAGGGGCTGCGATGACACTTAATATGCCCAGAATGATGATCACTATGACTAATTCAATCAGGGTAAAACCTTGCTGTAGTTTATTTGAACTCACGATCTTATATTTTATATTACTAATGATGGGCGAAATATACTCAAGTTCAACGTGTCAAACAAGAGTGTTCGAGAGTTTTTAACGAATAAAACATCAACAATTTCAATATGTAAAAATGGCGTGTCTAGTTTGTGTTCGGTTGGTTTTTGATTGGTTATCACTCGGTGTGAAGGTGATGCTTATTGGTTTTAAATATGTTGTTGATGTTATGTGTGAGCGTTTTTTATCAATAACTTTACCTCAGATTGTGGTTTTAGCCATCACGCGATGTAACCCTTTGATACGTTTGTGAGCCTGAGGTGCGAGGGTGCGAGGGTGCGAGGGTGCGAGGGTGCGAGGATGCGGGGATGCGGGGATGCGGGGATGCGAGATGCGGCTTGAGTTAGGCTGAGCTAAAACAAAAGAAAATGGCATGGCTCATGGATTAACGAATGAGCTATGCCATTGGTATGGGGCTAGATTAGAAGCGCATCTCAGGCACTTCAGTCGGGACGATAAGTTTACCTGCCGTTTTCTCAACTATCTCCTCAACACTAACGCCAGGGGCGCGCTCGAGAAGGTGGAATGCACCGTCTTTAATTTCCATGAATGCTAAGTCGGTTAGCACTCGTTTAATACAGCCGAAACCCGTTAATGGCAGCTCACACTTGGGCAGCAGTTTCGAGTTACCTTTTTTATCGGCATGCATCATGGTGACGATAATATTGTCAGCCCCCGCGACCAGGTCCATGGCGCCGCCCATCCCTTTGATGAGTTTTCCGGGGATCATCCATGAAGCGATCGAACCTTGCTCGTCAACCTCGAAAGCACCCAATACGGTGAGATCCACATGACCGCCACGGATCATGGCGAAGCTTTCGGCCGATGAGAAAAAAGAGGCGCCATCGACGGCCGTGACCGTCTGTTTTCCGGCGTTAATCAGATCTGCATCTATGGTTTCTTCGGTGGGAAATTCTCCCATGCCCAGTAAACCATTTTCTGATTGCAGCATGACTTCTATATCTTGGGGAATATAGTTAGCTACTAAGGTGGGAATACCTATGCCTAAATTCACGTAATAGCCATCTTTAAGCTCTTGGGCTACACGTTGTGCGAGTTGTTCTCTTGATAATGCCATGATGTCTCCCTCCTTTTTAAAGAATAACCGATGCGGCTTTAACGGTGCGTTGCTCGATACGTTTCTCAAACTTGCCCTGAATGACACGGTTCACGTAGATGCCGGGGGTATGGATATGATCCGGGTCTAACTCTCCGGGCTCGACGATGTGCTCCGCTTCTACCACAGTAATTTTACCTGCCGTTGCCATCATAGGATTGAAGTTTGCTGCGGTTTTACGAAAGACTAAGTTCCCCATGGTATCGGCTTTCCATGCCCGTACTAAGGCGAAATCGGCGGTCAGTGAGGGCTCGAGCACGTAGTGACGACCATCGATCTCCCGGGTCTCTTTCCCCTCGGCGATAGGGGTACCATATCCTGTTGCGGTAAAGAAGGCCGGGATCCCGGCGCCGCCTGCACGGATCTTCTCGGCCAGCGTGCCCTGAGGCGTCAAAATCACCTTTAGCTGGCCCGATAACATCTGCTGCTCGAAGGTGGAATTTTCACCGACATAGGAGGCGATCATAGTATCTATCTGACGACTCTTAAGCAGTAGCCCCAGACCGAAATCATCGACGCCGGCATTGTTTGATATCGCGGTCAGGCCGGTGACTTTGGACTTAACCATCTGTGAGATAAGGCCTTCGGGAATGCCGCACAGGCCAAATCCACCGACCATTATGGTCATATCATTACTTAAGCCCTTAAGCGCTTCTTCATAACTGCCAACAACTTTATTGAGTCCTGCCATTATTCTTGTCTCCTTATTTGCCCATCGCTCGAGCGACCTTTGAGCCGGTTGTTCTTCCAAGTGCCTGACTTATTGCATCTCCTGCACTCGCTAATAAGCGCAGATCGATGCCGGTATCTATTCCTAATCCATGCAACATATAGACGAGATCTTCGGTGGCTAAGTTACCCGATGCGCCTTTGGCATAGGGGCAGCCACCCAGACCAGCAACCGAAGAGTCGATAACACTTACTCCGGTTTCCAGGCAGGCCAGAATATTGGCCAGCGCCTGTCCGTAGGTATCATGAAAGTGTAGTGCGAGTTTATCGACAGGCACCCTGCGGCTCACCGTTTCAACCATTTTACGGGCATTGTGCGGTGTGCCAACGCCTATGGTGTCACCCAGTGAAACTTCATAACAGCCCATCTTGTAAAGGATTTCAGACACCCGTGCGACTTCACTCGAGGCGATATCTCCTTCATAGGGGCAGCCAAGCACACAGGACACATAGCCTCTGACCGGAACGTTAGCCGCCTGAGCCCGCTCAATTACAGGGATGAAGCGCTCTATCGACTCTTCGATGGAGCAGTTGATGTTGCGTTGACTGAAGCTTTGAGAAGCGGCACCAAATATGGCAACTTCGTCGGCTCCCGCGTCAAGGGCAAGTTCCAGCCCTTTCAAATTCGGAGTCAAGGCGCTGTAGGTAACATTACTGTTTCGGTTGATGTTTTTAAGCACCTCTCCCGAGTCAGCCATCTGTGGTACCCACTTAGGAGAGACAAAACTCGCGGCTTCGATACGCTTGATGCCGGCATCGGCTAAACCTTCTATTAAGACTATTTTGTCTTGCGTGCTGACACTCTTTTCGTTCTGTAACCCGTCACGGGCGCCAACTTCGAAAATACTGACCTTAGTTGGAAGCATTTCAGGCCTCACTTTTTTCAGTTGGTGTGTCATTGGCTGTGACCTCTACCAATAGGCTACCGTCGCTGACCAGTTCGCCCGGTTCGAAGAAGAAAGCTGAAACTATGCCGTCGAAAGGAGCTTCGATTGCTGAATATGTCATCTTCATGCGTCGCTCTCCTCAGGTGTTACCTCTACTAACAGACTTCCGTCGCTGACGAGTTCGCCAGGTTCGAAGAAGAAAGCGGTTACCAGACCGTCGAAAGGAGACTCTATTGTGTACTCCATCTTCATCGCTTCCATCACCATCAGGCCTTGCCCTGCGGTAACAGTGTCACCAGTTTCTACCAGGTGGGTGACGATGGTGCCGTTCATCGGCGCCTTTAACTTATCTTCCAGACACTCCAGCTCCTCTTCTAACTCGGTTTGAAGCGCGCGGAAGTGATAACTGGTCGAGTTGATAAACAGGGTGAAGTCATCGTTAATCCGGCTGACCGGAACCTTGATTTTATGACCACTGGTTTTTTGCGCGTCACTACATCCGGCGAGGGCACTGTCGGCTATCTCAGCGTGCAGCATTTCGCCCTTTAACTCGCCCTTTAGTACTAAATGGCTGCCATTAAGCTCCAGTTGATAGAAGGATTGCTCACCCACTAAAATTTCGGTGATCTCAAGATGGTTGATCTCATGGTTATCATCGAGAAGTGCCACATTATGCAGACTCGCGCTATTTAGCCTGAACCCACTTACGGCGCCCCAGGGAGAGTAAGGGTCCTTGCTATTTACGGCACAAGCTTTGGCTTCGACCTTACGGGCGCAAAGTTGATAAAGCGCGGCCAAGGTCAATGCGGTCTGTTCATCACTCGATGCGGTGCCTATGAGAGAGTCACCATAACGGTCGATAAAATCGGTACTGAAATTAGCATCGCTGAAAGCCTTGTGTTCGGCGATATTGGCCAGGAACTCAATGTTGTGTTTCACACCGCTGATCTGGTAGGACTCCAATGAATGAATTAATCGTTGTAACGCGCGTGGCCGCGATTCATCCCAAACGATAAGTTTGGAGATCATAGGGTCATAAAAGTTACTTATTACATCATTTTCACGAATGCCTGAGTCGATGCGCACGTGCTTGCTCTGCTCTGGCTCGCGCAGGAAATTGAGTTTACCGCTGGCCGGCAGGAAATCGTTTTGGGGATCTTCGGCATAGATACGTACCTCAAAGGAGTGGCCATGAATGCGTACCTCCTCCTGAGTGAGCGGCAGTTCACTCCCGCTGGCGACCATGAGCTGCCATTTAACTAAGTCTTGTCCTGTGACCATCTCAGTGACCGGATGCTCTACCTGAAGGCGGGTGTTCATCTCCATGAAATAGAAACTGCCATCGGTATCGAGCAGAAATTCGACGGTTCCGGCGCCCCTATAGTCGATAGCCTTGGCCGCGGCGACGGCGGCTTCGCCCATCTTGACTCTGAGTGCATCACTCAGACCCGGCGCCGGTGCCTCTTCAACCACTTTTTGATGACGACGCTGTATCGAGCAGTCACGATCTGAGAGATAGATGCAGTTGCCTTGGGTATCGGCGAACACCTGAACCTCAACATGGCGGGGCTGACGCAGATAACGTTCCATTAAGAGCTTGTCGTTACCGAAAGAGGAGATGGCTTCCCGGCGGGCTGACTGAATGGCCTCGAGTACTTCATCGCTGCCTTCGACGATCCGCATGCCTTTACCGCCACCGCCGTATGCGGCCTTGATGAGCAGAGGGAAGCCCATCTTATTGGCTTCATCGACGAGCCGTTTATCATCTTGTGCGTCACCGTGATAACCCGGCACCAGAGGAACATTGGCCGCGCCCATGATCTCTTTCGCCGCACTCTTGCTGCCCATTGAGTCAATCGCGTCTGCTGTGGGCCCGACGAAGCTGATGCCAGATTGCTCACACATACGGGCGAAGTCGGCATTTTCAGACAGGAAACCATAGCCGGGGTGAATAGCCTGGGCCCCTGACTGTTTGGCGATATCTATGATTGCCGATGCTTTAAGGTAGGAGCCAGCCGGTGCACTGCCACCAAGGTAAAAGGATTCATCGGCCATGGCTACATGGCGAGCATCGATATCGGCATCGCTGTATAGGGCGACCGTTCGTACCCCCATCGCTTTGGCTGTTTTGATAATACGACAGGCAATCTCGCCTCGGTTGGCGATTAGCAGTTTAGTAAACATATTATTTAGCTCCTTGCGTATTATCGGTGCTGGGATTCCATTTGGGGCTGCGTTTTTCGAAGAAGGCATTGAGTCCCTCCTGGCCTTCATCC
>Ga0209272_10002607_pt1 | contig 9991 bp, 11 predicted proteins | sample tdDd002_FD_187125 | JGI IMG/M metagenome (GOLD analysis project Ga0209272, IMG submission 187125) | Marine sediment microbial communities from the Atlantic coast under amendment with organic carbon and nitrate - tdDd00.2 (SPAdes)... | ecosystem: Environmental > Aquatic > Marine > Coastal >... | reverse complement strand
TAATTATTTCAACAGTAGTTGTCTCTAAGTTCTTTAACAAACCATGACGCTCTTCATAGTCTTGAATCGCTGCATGGAGACCTTCAACTGCAAGTACAGAACAATGTACTTTAATAGATGGTAATCCTCCTAGAGCTTCAGATGCTTCTTGCCAAGTGATTTTCTTTGCTTCGCTCAAGGTTTTATTTTTTGCCAAATCGGTGATAATGGACGCAGTTGCAATATTGGATGCACATCCATAAGATTCAAACCTTATGTCTGTGATAATTTTAGAATCTGAATCCACTTTAATATATACTGCCACCATATCGCCACAGGCCGGGCTTCCTTCCATACCCTTACCATCAGCATCCTCCATTGATCCTACATTGTGAGGATGACGAAAGTGTTCTAAAACTTTTTCATTATATGGAAACTTCATTTTTTTCCTCCTTACCGATTTTTATCTTTAAATGTGTTGCTTTTGCCTAACGGACTGATAATACGAAGTTCCTTTACGATTCTTTCGATTGTCTCTACCAGGTCTTCTATGTTCTCCACCGTGTTGTAACGCCCAAAGGTAAATCTAATTGAACCATGCGCTCTCTCATGATCACCACCGATACCTCTTATGACATGACTCGCTTCTAAAGAACGACTAAAACATGCTGATCCTGTACTGACAGCATAACCATTCATATCTAAATGTAAAGTCAATGATTCTCCCTCCACATAATGGAATGTAATATTAACATTTTGGGGTGTTCTCATTTTAGGATGTCCATTAAGCGTGACATCTGGGATTTCCTGAAAAATTCTTTCGATCAATGTATTACTCATATTCTCAAGCCGTATGTTTTCTTCTGGAGTTACTAATTCGATAGCTTTAGCAAATCCCACAGCACTTGGAATGTTTTCTAGTCCACTACGATAATTGAACTCTTGAAAACCACCATCAAGAATCTTTCTGATAGGAGTACCTTTCCTAATGTATAGACCTCCTATCCCCCTTGGACCATGAATTGTATGTGCAGATATCGTAATCAAGTCTACTGCAATCTCATTAACATCAATCGGCACTCTTGTAAATGTATGTGTTGCATCTGTATGAAACAACACACCTCTAGTCTTGCATATTTCACCAATTTTTTTTATATCCTGAATCGTCCCAATTTCTTGATTCCCATGTTGGATTGATACCAAAATAGTATCTTCCCTAATTAACTTTTCTAAGTCATCAGTATTTATTTGACCAACATCATCTACTGGAAGTAAAGAAATCTCATAACCTTCTTTTTCAAGTGCTTTTGCACTTCTAAGTACTGGAAAGTCCTCTATCTCTGAAATGATGATATGTTTACCACGCTTACTATCAAGTGCTAAAGCAACACCTTTTAATGCGAGATTACTGGATTCTGTACTACCTGATGTAAATATCAGTTCATCACTACCCGCACCAAGAAAAGTGGCTACAGCTAACCGTGCATTTTCTAAAGCTTCTTTTGCCTCTATACCAAGTGAGTATCCAAATTCCGATGTTGCTACAGAGTAGATTTCGAAAAAGAATGGTTTCATTGCTTCTAACACTCTTTCATCCAACCTAGTCGCAGCAGCATTGTCCATATATATAGTTTTATTAAACATTTGATTCTCCTTATATAAATAAAGTTATGGATGAATCCTTTGCTTCTTGAATGTAAGTGCCAACAGCACCATAGTCATCGATCATTTCTTCCATCAAATCCATTCGTGATAAACCCATAATCTCCATCGTCATTTCACATGCTATTATCTTTCCACCAAGCTCTTTATAGTCTCTAAGCAACCTATTCAACGAAGCCACATTGGCTTTTTTCATTCGATTCTTTATCATCAATCGTCCTAGACCAAATAAATTCATTTTTGAAAGAGGACCTTTACTTAAACCATTCTTCTTAAGTCTCAACAATCCCCAAAAGGTGAAATATATTGAGGCATCAAGTCCCATTGCTAAAGCACCATTTCCAAGGATCAAAGCACTATAAATCTTATCCATGTCACCACTGTGTACGATAATTGTCATTTTTTCAGACATCTTAACACTTCCTTTAACATTTTATTTTAATTATCCAATAGTCATCCTCGTCTATTATTTCCAATAACTCTAAACCTAAATTTCGAACTGCCATTGGAATCTCTTTTTTTGACGCAGGATGAGTACCTAAAATCTCAATAATATCTCCTGTATTTGCTTTTCTTACTGCTTTTCTAGTTTCTATCAATGGAACAGGGCAATTTTCACCACGCACGTCTACATTTATATTAGCCATTACCGTTCCTCCTCACTTATCTATATACCCACTTAATTGATAATTATTCTCAATAAGCGAAAAAATTTCACTGTTACGCTGTAAAATTAATATTAATAAAGTTTACTCAAAAAAAATAGACAGTTCAGACTGTCTACTAGGTATATACCATCTACATTTGTATTGTTACTCTTTGCTCCATAAAACAATCTCAACCTCTTGTTTATCTATATTTGTATTATAATAATCATCGACTAGTAAAATAGCAATCAAATTATTTCCTTCCCAATATAAGTTGGTGACTCGAACCTCAATATTATTGATATCAATATTCGCATTTGTTAACGCTTCTAAGACTTCTATTCTTTCAATCATTTCCATTGAATTTCCATTAACAATATCCACATATGGTATAACTGAGTCCCCTATTGTGTAATATGCATATGACAGATATTCTGCATCACCAGAGTATACAATATGATCAACTTGTCCATAAAAAGGATTCTCAATAAATCTTATTTCATCTTTTGAAACATCAAAGCTCATGACTATAGAATCAAGTACATCTGCATAAAAAGAATGCATCGATACTGCTATTAGATTATGTTGTTCTAAATAAACCGCATTGTCAATAAAACTGAAATCCTTTGATGTCAAAAGTACATCAGAATACCAAACATATCCATCCTCTGCTACTTCTAATCCCCATACTTTTTCTAGTTGTAGTAGAATACCTGTTAAATTTAAAACCATATCTTTGGTTTCTAAATTGTATATCTTTTCACCATCAATAATTATCAAAGGATATGAAATGGTTACATGAGAACTTGAAGCAGTTTCAATAATATCATTGGTAATATTGTATTCTTTACCATCCAGCAAAAGGTTGTTCAACTTGTCTATTGAAATCCATATGGAGTTTCCTTGTATTTCAATCTTTTTCTCATCTGATGTGTCATCATGCTCCTGACTTTTTTCAGTTACTACTAGTTCATCATTAGTGTTCTGATTGTTATCCGTTGATATTAACTCATCACTATTGTTTTGAATTTCTGAATTGTCATTACGACTTTCAATAGGTGAACATGATATTAATAACAACAGCATTGCCATCAGAATCAAACTATACTTAAGCATTCTATTGTTTCTCCTTTAAGGTAAAATCTATTATTGTATTTCCTATACTTAACGTATCATTATCTATCCATATGACACTTTCACCACCATCTAGAATCATCAAACGCTTCTGTATTGAAAACAAGTCTAGATAATCTCTTTCTAGATATAAGGTAAAACCTACACCTAACGCCCCTTGATCATGTTTATTAATAATATACTCTAGTGTGTCATCTGAATTTGCAACTCTTTGGATCTCACTTATCTTAACAAAATCATTTAAAACAAGGCCTATACTAAATCTGATTACAATTAGTATTAATATACATGAAAGTATTACTCTTACTGAAAATTTATATTTAGCTAGAAAAGAGATTGCCACAAGTAATGCTATAGGTATTAAGACAACCAATTTTGGCGATAATAATACGCCACAAAACATGCATAGTATTGCAAATACTCCTTTGGGATTTTCAGTTTTTAGGAAAGAATATAATCCAATCAATGAAAAAATGTAATAACAAAATATAATTACAAATTCAAATGACTTATTCCATATGAGAAAGTCATATCTAAGTGAAAGTATTGTAATGATAACTATAAATATTGTATATGCGATGTATCCATAATTCTCAATTAACTTCTTCATGAGTATCACCTCTAAAATTTTGACTAACTCAAGCGCATCTTAGATGCTGTTGAACTTACAACTTTTGCTCCTATCACATCCAACTTATTCCATCACTCATCTGTGGACCTCTACGCAGATGTTGTATTATCTAATATATGCAATAATCCTTTCTATAATTTAATTTAGTCCCCACGGACGTGATAATCCTATGATATTTCCATCAAGATCACTAACAGCAAAACCTCTTGTTCCATATGGTGTGTCATGAATTTCTTCAACAATATTGGCAATCTCTTTGAGTCTTGCCCATTCGGAATCTATATCATCTACATCAAAATTAAATCTAGCACTCGAAGAACCATGTTTGTCTACCATTATAGAAAATGTTGACGTATCTCCCTTAGATCGAAAATCAGCATAGTTTGGATTATCTTTTGGCCATAGACTATCTAGTTCAAAACCTAAGATTTCAGTATACCATTTAATTGATTCTTGTAGATTCTCTACATTTGCTCTTACATGTTGAAGATTCGTCTTCATAACTTCCTCCTTGTTTCCAATATATTCTTACTAAGCATTAATCCTTGTTATTATCATTTCAGATAACGGAAGCGCACCTGAGACGCCGCTTAACTTTCAACCTCTGCTCATGTCCAACTCGCTTGGACTAATACAGATGTAGTGTTAGTTGATTTATAAATGTTGATCCTTTTACTTTCATTTATAACCTTTTAAGGCAAGCTGTCTTTTCACCTACACTAAATCCATTTTCCTTATAGAAATTCAAAGTACTTTCACGCTTTGATCCTGTCATTAACATAATCTTATAGCATTTCTTATCACTAGCTATTTCACTTGCTTTCTCCATTAGTTGTGAAGCATAACCAAGTTTTCTATAGTCTCTATGAGTTACTACATTTTCCATAACTGAGTATGGTCTAAGATTATGAGTTAAATTTCTAATTATAGCCAGTGTTACAGAGGATACAATCTTACTATCATTCAAACCTACTAATAAATGATAGTCTTCGTTAGTTATCAATTTTTTTATTAAAGAAATCCACTCTTCTTTGTTTTGCTTTTCTTTTGGTGGATATCTTGTTAAATGATTTAAATAAAGTTCCATTAATTCTTCAACATCTTCAAGTATTACTTCTCTTATTTTCATATTTAAACTCCTAATAAAATTCTATTAAATTTAATTTGCTAGGTTATTTATTAATTAAATTAGCAAAATAAGTTACTTATCTACAAAGCATTTCTAAAACATTTATATTTCATCTAACGGAAGTGCCTCTGAGATGCCTTCGAACTTACAACCGACCTCTCATGCTTGTGAGCCTGCGAACAGCTAATGAGTCGGTGACTCGGTTAGTTTGGTTGCATACACGAGCAGAAGACAGAGTCTTCGACAAGTGGTGAGAAGGTTTGTCCATGATAAAAAGAACATGTAGGTGCTATTTTCAAACCAATCTAATCAAATCACTCACCCGTGGACCTCTGCTCAGATGTAGTGTTAGATGATATTATTCTGCGTTGCTACCTTTCATACCTCCATATAAATCAATCATTTCATCAATCTGTACAAAGGTCTTGTCTAGATAAGATTGATTAGATGAAAATTCGAAATCAAGTTTATTATCCACTTCAGGACAAGCTTTATAGAAACCAACTACATTTAATTGACCTCTATTATTCATTTCTAAACTTATCTCTAAATCAGTTTCAAATAACATTAACTTTGCCTTTCCTAAACAAGATTTATATATAACTCGTAATTCTTCATTGAATTTGATGAGTTCACCTGTTGATAAATAAGCTATATCTTTAACATAATAATTTCCTGATTTAATATCAACTTCCCATTTACCATCATAACCACCAGAGTAGCTCGTTGATTGAGGAAATCCCCATAGATCTATTAGTTTAAACTCAATATGTGCATCTTCACCATAAATGCCTATTACCATTTTGATCTCCTTAATATTATCAGCAGAATAACTTCATCTAATTACAATATCTGCGATTCCGTGACTACATTTCAATTGTCAACGTTTACCATTTAAGTTTATCATCTAAATACCAATAAAGAAACAAAATAGAACAATCTGTTGATAGCAAATATTTTCTGCTATTAAATGTAATAATCGACTCCTTCACATATGGTATTTAACTAAAAAAAATAAGTTTAACCTACTGCACCTAAACAAAAGTGATCAAACTAATATTCTTAGAAATGGATTCTAGACTTTCTTCAACAGACTTTGATTTTCCAGTTTGACTATTTCTTATTACGCGACAAACTTCATTAAATAGTTCTTCATCATTTGGAGGTTAACACTTCAAGAACATTAAAGTTCTGACCTCATATTAGGTACTTCACTTCCTCCTGGATGTCCTCCTGACATAGATCTATGACCCGAATGTAACAATCTCGCTCTGATTATACTTTGGGATCCAAATCGATTTCTGAGATCATCAATTACATTATCAATCTTCTCACCTCTATCATTTGGCATATCTTCTTCAAAGAGGATCATCTGTTGATGAATATCATCTGGTAACAACTCAGCAACTCTTACTTCAATATGCCTTATAGCCGTTTTACCATCCCAGAGTATATTGAATAATCGTCTTGCATGTTTGATGATATCCGATGTTGCTGCAATTGATAATCTCAACTTTTCCTGTTTTCTAACCACTTTGAATTCTGTATCTTTAATAGCTACCGAGATTAACAAAGCTCTCTTATTTCTATTTCTCAGTCTCATTCCAATGGTTTCAGATAGTGTTGTAATCAAGTTATAAGCATCTTGTATTTCTTCAATGTTAAATCGACTGGTTGAACTGTTTCCAATTGACTCTACACGTTTATGATTTGGATTATTGATTATTGAATGATCATTACCTAAACAATAGTTGTAGATCATTAGACCATATGATTTAAAGGCTTCTTGCATGAAGTCTGGACCACGATTAACAATCTCACCAATAGTATTTATTCCGTACCGTCTGAGTTTCTTCTCTATAGCTGCACCTATACCATGTAAATCTCTAATATCCAATCGCCACATTTTCTCTTCAATTTCATGTTTATATAATGTATGAACCATATTGGGTTTCTTCAGATTACTAGCCATTTTTGACAACAGTTTACTTGTACTGATACCTATATTAACTGTGAAACCTAATTCTCTGTTAATCCGATCTTTAATCACATATGCCAACCGTTCATAATCTTCGTATATGAGGTCATGTCCCTCAAATGATATCCAACTCTCATCTATACTATAAGGTTCAACAAACATGCTATATTCCCTGAATATCTCATTCATTGCCTTACTTGATTTAACATAGATATCATACCTTGGTGAAACTATTGATAAGTTAGGACTAAGACTCCTAGCATCTCGAAGTGTCATTCCAGTCTTAATCCCATTTTTCTTGGCTGGATCACTCTTTGCAAGTACAATCCCATGCCTTGAAGCCTCCGATCCACCTATAACACATGATATGTTCCTTATGTCAGTCTCTTCTCCATGTTGTTTAAGATACGCTGCATGCATTGATAAAAAAGCATTGTTAACATCTATTAGAAAGTATATTGCCATTATTCTCCTTTGATTAGTTTATGAATTCAACGATATTATTGTATTATCCATTATAACGAACGCGCGTTCTTTTTCAAGTAAAATCAGCAGATTAAATTATTATTTCAACAAAAATAACACCAGTATCAACTGATGTTATAAATAAGTAAATTTAGACTCATATAGATTACTTCCAATTTGCATCAAGTATTGCAGATGATAAATATTAATAGTTCTATATTGGGAGTGTTTTACCTGAGCTGAGCAAGTTAAGAAATCACATTTTAAATTTTTGTAATATTCAGAAAACCACATTGTGGATGTGATATAATATTTAGTAATTAATGGGAATGGATAAAATATTACAAAGGAGAAAAAAAGTGGATAACTCTCAGATTTCAAAGAATCATAATGGGAAATGGATGACTGGTAGATGGTCTAAATTCTCATATTACATTAAAAACAGGATTCGTAAAATTCGTGATAAGCTTCTCAGTAAATTTATAAATTTGGAGAATAGTAAAGAGTATGATCCTGGAGATTTAGGAACTCATAATCGTAGAATGATAGTTGATGATTGGTATAAGTTCGCATATCATTTTAAATGTATAATGTATAAACTTCGGTATAAATTTTTAAGTTTTCTGATAGATGTAATACTTTTGATATTTATTTCGATATCCTTTATACTTTTCTGTATACCGGTATTTGTAATATCATACATGGCTATGAAGATACTTGCAAATCCTAAATCATTCTCCAAGTTTGGATGATCATTATCGTCAATTTCGTCTTTTGATCTATAATATATCTGACATACTTTTGATGAGTGAGTATGAAGTGCATATTTGCCTATAAGTAAGTAAAATTAGAATCCAATACTTATCAGCAGATTCCATACAATAGTCGAAGTAATTGTGAATACTAACCAATCATAGAGACTTATTATACAAAGTATTCAACTTAATAGAACCTAATAATAATGTGAGGTAGCTAATTGTAGCTACCTCTTTTGGATTGACAATTAATCCTTATTCATGATCAGTATTTGCCTATTACCAAGTTTGAAGAACTCAAAGATAAATTCAACGTTGATGTATCTTATCTAAAAAACTCAACAAGAACCAACTTTGTAAAATTAATAATTAACTGCTTCTCTATTAACATCCTTATATGCAATAATAAGAAAACAACTCACACATTTGTGTGAGTTGTCAGGTATTAGGTAAACATCAAATCTTTTATTTGTTATGAAGTGCCTTTGCTATTTGAGTAGTTTTTTCATCAGAACATAATTCTAAACTAATTTTCCATAATCTATCTTCTGTTTCCTGATTTATAATGTTTATATCTTCTTCAATATCAAGAAAACTGTCTTTCTTCCATGTGATAAATTTCCCGGACTTTTTAAGACTTTCATTTTGCTGTTCAGTAAATAAAGGCGCTATTATCACCCCACATTTTTCTATTGAAATAAATGTGCCTAACCACTTCATTACAGTCGCCATTATCCTCATAAATACCGGAATAATATTAATCTGATTTGTCCACACTGTTTTAGGTATTTGAAATCCAATAAAAGACAGGTCAGCATTTTTCTTTCTGTACAAATCATGTAACTTTACAAGAAACATTCTTTTGGCAACCATCGCTTGATGAATACCTTCTTCATAACTCCAGTCATTTTTCATTTGTAAATCGTCCCAAGTTATTTTCCCACCTTTTGTGGCATTGAAGATGACTCTTCCTCCAAGTTCAGATTTTTCCAGTAAGTTTAATAAATTTAAGGTCAACATAAACTGAGATAAATAGTTGACTTGAAAATGCGAGTCCATTTTATCTTCAGTTTCTACACGTCCAGCAGCATAACCCAGACCCGCATTAATAAATATACCATCTAAGAAACTATGTTTACTTTGTATCTCATCTATTGCATTTCTAACGTCACTAAGTTTTGTAAGGTCACAGAGAACAATTGATATTTTTTTATTGGAAGTGTCACTTTCAAGTTCTTGGATTGTGCTCTCACCGAGTTCTTTTGAACGACAAAGTATGATCACCTCATGAACTTGGTTGTCACTAGCTGCCAAAATCTTTGCAACACCTTTTCCCATACCATTGGTACCGCCAGTTATTAATATCTTCATTGTTACTCCCTCCTCAAATATTAAAAGTTGTGTATTTTATAAATACTTCTTTTATTATTAAACCGAACTCATAACATCACTTATCTGTGGACCTCTGCTCAGATTTTATGTTTGACGAAACTTGTTTTACTTTTTACTAAGTCTATTTTTAAGTTTATCAAGTTTAATTAAGTGTTGCTCTTTATCAATTGTACCCTTCTCCAGTTTATTATTGAGACGAACTATCTTGTTAATCATTAT
>Ga0209272_10002603_pt1 | contig 10001 bp, 9 predicted proteins | sample tdDd002_FD_187125 | JGI IMG/M metagenome (GOLD analysis project Ga0209272, IMG submission 187125) | Marine sediment microbial communities from the Atlantic coast under amendment with organic carbon and nitrate - tdDd00.2 (SPAdes)... | ecosystem: Environmental > Aquatic > Marine > Coastal >... | reverse complement strand
CGGGCCAATCCTGAGCTAGCTTTCCCACAATCAAAACTCGTGTACGCTCTTTTTCCTGCTCCCAATTCAATGCTGTGATTGGATACGAACCAGATGTTGAATGTGAAGCTGTGCTTGAAGATAAAGTACTAACAGACTTGAAACGAGAGCGCTTGGTCAGCTTGGAAAGCCATGAAAACGAGGAACGGGAGCGGGTCGAAAATTCGGTAGAATGGGGATTGGCAGGATGAAGCCGGCCATGCGCCATAAGCCAATCGTAATCATCCCCTAGATTATCTCTGATTGCTTGTAGGTCACTCCGGCAAATAATCCGGGTAATCGAGTCCAGATGAAACCAAGCACACCAGAGTGTCAGCACCTCTTCAAGTATCTGCCACGGCAATAACGCCCAGTACTGTAATTGGCCCAGTTCGGAAAGCAACGGCATTAAACCACAGTGTTCGAGCAATCCTTGATTCAACCAGGCTTGCTGAGGTGCTGATAGATTTTCTGTCCACCACGGCCTGCCATTTAAGTCCGGACTAACCAACCCGGAGCCAGGCAATTCTGAAGCAGGCAATCCAGTATCGGCTAATCCGAGCTTAGCGAGTACTGCAGCTATCTGGGTTGGGTGGATCACTTGATGCAAACGCAAACAATGCGTTAATACCAGTTGCTGCTCTGTGTCACTGGTTTTGAGTAACACGCTCTAGCACCTCCAGATCTCGCTGCTTTTGCTGCCTTCTCTGCCACACCATGACACCAATAAGTATCAGCATCATGGTGCCAAGCAAGCCGATCACACCGTAAAGAATCATTGGCGATGACTGTGGATTTTCTGTAACCACAGGTGCCAAAAGCTGTGCCGAGACCTGCGAGGCAACCATCACGACCTGAACGTCGTCGTACTTGAGCCCTTCGATACTATTCTGGATCAGGCTCTTGATCTGCGGGATCAACTGGCCGACATCGGTATTCTGCGCATGTTTGATAAACACGGCAGCCGATGAGGGCTTCAACACTGCTCCCCTGACGGTTTCCGGCACCACCAAATGTACTCTTGCACTAATAACCCCATCGATCTGATTTAGGGTTTCAGCCAAAGCCTGCGACAGCGCATAAACAAAACGTGCCTTTTCCTGAGTTGGCGTTGCCACCAGACCATCTTGCGGGAACAAGTCTTCCACCGTGGAAAACTGTTGGCGCGGATAACCATTCTGCTTAAGCAGCTCAACCGCGTAGGCAAACTGCGCCTTTTCGACCTTCAGGCTAATTGTGTCGCTACTCGATCCCTGCTTTTCGGCATCGACACCATGATTAAGCAGCAGCGCCAACATCTGGTTGGCATCTTGTTCGGAAAGATTGGAATATAGGTTGTCTTTGCAACCCTGCAGAAGGCAAACAACCAGTGCGACCAGCAACCATCGGTGCCATCGCGGGCCAAGGGGAAAAACAGCAAACATAACTATTGGCTCTTTAACAGGGTATCAATATTCTGGCTCGATTTACTGACGGATCGGGCCAGCGTTTCCTCTACCAGAACCAGACGCGACAAGTCCATCTGGACCTGAATCAAATCATGCAGGGACATTTCCGGGTTGTCGTTCAGGCGGCTCTGGATCTGTTCGGCCTGAACATCCAAATCATTTCGAATTGTCTGAATTCCCTCAACCATGGCATCGCCCATCGGTTGAGTACTTTGCTCAAGCTGTTGGGTAAACAGTTGTTCCAGGTTCACACTGGAAACACTTTGTTGCGGTAATACAAACGATGATTGCAGCGGGGAAATAGGATCAACCATGATTCAGCTCCCTGATCAATTGCTCGCTGACGGGAATTAACAGATCTGCCATTGGCAATACAGCCTTTTCCAGTGTCTCGCCAGCCAGATAACGCTCGCCTTCCAACAGCTGGATCATCGCAATAAGCACCTGATTTTCGGGGCCACCTTCCTTGGCCAACACGACCTGAGCCTGATGCATATCCTTGACTTCACACAGACACATTGCCTGAATAATGGTGGCAACCTTGCGTTGGTATTGTCTTTGTTCACTGTCTGCCGAAGATAGCTCACTGTCGTCGCAATGATTTTCAAGTATCGGAGCCAGCAAGGTCTCGGCATCTCTGAGTCGAGCCTGACCGCCCAAAAACAACGCAAGATTTGCCAAACCCTGTATTACATCTTTTGAATAATGCCCTGAAGAGCATCGCGCACTGATTTTATCGTGGCACTTTGAAGCCCCATCACCATCGACCACTCGCTGACCATCTTCTGAAACTTCATCAGATCTTCCGGTTTTCCCGGATCCATCTCGGTCGAAAAACGTGTCAGCTCGGTATCCTTCGCTTCCATTATCTTGCCAAGCCCCTGATTGATGGTATCGAAATTCATAATTTAGCTTTCCTTTATCGTTGATATTATTAGCTATTCCTTGATCGAGGATATGGCTGACGGCCAACTCTAATGCCTGCTGCCAACGCATCATCTGAGCAAACTGTGCTGGTAGCATTGGCTTGAGCAGCCGAGTTTCTACATATGCCAATGCCCGTTCAAATTGACAAAAGTGCTGCTCTAGTAAAGTGGTATCTGAAAACATTTAACCTCCTGTCGGTAACCACCAATGCTTGCCTTGTTTGGCAATCGCGATCCCTTCATCGGTAATTTTCCGAATCGTATAACCATCCCCGATAACAGCGCTGGTCAGATATTTTTGACCGTCGGACATCACGACATACGGTGTTCTGCTAAGACTCACCGCCCGAATAGATGGCAATGGGCTATCTGGCAATAAAAAAGCCTGATATTTCACGGGAACCTGAGGCCCAAACTGCAACGCCGCTCGCTTGAGTAGCGCGGTAAGTTTCGGTCTCTCCTTCTCTGCCAGCTTCCCCGTCAAATAGATATGCTGTTCGGATTCAGCTACCATCAGCCCCGGTAAACCCTGACGTCGGATTGCTTGCTGAAGCCAGCCGATCAAGCCTGATATACGAGCGGTTTGCCAATCAGTCCGAGTAAGCCCCTGAACATCGTCTTGCAAGCTGTTACTGATTTTGGCGAGATCAAGGCCGTCCTTCAGTACTCCCTTAACGTGGGCTACACCCTGGGTATCAACCGTTACATCCAAGCCAGCCAAACCATGCTGGGCAAACCAGGTCATCACGGCATTTTGTACGCTATCAATGCGATAAACTCGCCACTCAATCGGTTGCCGAGACTCGACAAGAGTGTTTTTCAGCACTTGCAAACTTTCTCTATCTTCGACATAGCCTGACAGCACCAGCCGGTCATTGAGCGGCTGCAGGCTAACGGAGGAATAGTCCAGCTGTTCCAATAGCTGAGCTGCCGTTGTACGCCGTGCTTTGGCATACTTAGTCGATACCGCCAACGATGCCGACAGACTGCCTACCGCCAATAATCCTGACAGGGCAACTCCGGCCCACGGGATACGACGCCGCCTTACGACAGGTACGGTTAGCACCGGCCACACAACATCCGATGGCCCGAAGGCAAATGCCACTCCCCCGACCTGAATAACCTGATAAGGCTTAATGCGGGCAATACTGGCTGACTGGCGTTTACCGTTCAGAAACCAGACTTGATCAACCAAGATTTTTATCACCTGATCGGTATCAGTCAGGGTCAGCTGACAAACAACGGCAGCAAAACCACAATCAGACAGAACGCAATCGGCACGTGCACTGTCTGAACCCAAAACAATATTATTTTGCTCGGTCGCCATCTCGGCCCCGGCATGGCTGCCGGACAGCACCTTTAATTTCCACCTTGTCATGCCCGTTACCTATATAAGTGATGTGAAGAACCAGAGACAAAGGCCTGCTCCAACGCTTCGACCTCGGCAACTCCCGGCATTATTTGTCTTAATTCAGGATATTGCTTCCGGGCCTCGGCCAAATTATTCAAACCGGGCTCCAGCACTTTTGGTCGGATCAGGAAAAGGCGAACCATTCGGCTGGTAGTTGTTTTTTCTTGGCTAAAAAGCGCCCCTATCATCGGTATATCGCCCAGAACAGGTACTTTGTCCGTCCCTGTTGTCTCCGAATCCACAAAATACCCTCCGATCAGCAAGCTCTGGCCTTTTCTCACCATCGCTTCCGTCTTGATGAAGCTGCCCTTAATCGTCGGCAGGTTGTCGACACGCTCATCCGTGGTTTTGCCATCCGTGATCTGGATATCAAGTTTGACCACGTCACCCGCCTTATCCGGAATAACCCTAGGGGTAACAGTGAGCCTTGTCCCGGCGGTCAATGGCACCAACTGTGCGTCTTCCTTTGATGTCACTCGGGCGTAAAATGTCTCGCTGTTATCCAGCACGGCTTCCGTATTTTCTTGAGTCAGCAGGGAAGGCCGCGAGAGCATCCGAGCTTTACTCTGGCTCTCTAAAGCCTTGAGACGGAACAATACACCGGAAATATTGGCCCCGATTATGGTGGAGAGATTCAGTCCATCCCCCAGTACACCGTTAATGACACCATTTTGGTAGCTCAGGCCGCCAGACGAGCCATTGACTCCCCAGTCAATACCGAACTCTTCCAGAGCATCTTCTTTGATATCAATGATCGTGACACCAATTTCAACCTGCTTAAGAGCCCTGTCCATTGCATGGATCATTCGAATATAACGATCAATATTTGACTGGGTGTCTCGCAGCAAGAGCGCATTTCGGCTCTCATCCGCCTCAATCCGACCGATAGAGTCCTGCGAGTTGTACCCCATTAGTTTTCGCAATGTCGTCGCAACTCCCAGCACAGTCTTGCCATCCCCGACCTGGCGATCACCCGCCCAGGCAAAATACAAAGGGACGACATACGTTTGCAGTTCTTCCGCCTGCTTGACCTTGGCCTGCTCGTCCAAGCCGGTAGCCACCTGCTCTACGATGTCAACAAACCGTGGTGGCCCCGACACCAGCAACAGTCCCTTGTCTTGTAATGAACGCCAACCAAAACGATCCAGATCCAAACCAACCTGCCCCATGGCCTGCTTCAGCGCAGCCGGTGACATACGCTTCAAGGTCAACACCTTAGTCTGCATTTCACTACCGCAGTTGAAATAAAGCGTGTTGCCGTAGCGAAACCAGATAAACCCAAATGCCGCCTGTAGCTGGTTTAGAAACAGCTCAGCAGTGGGAGCCTCGACCTGCCCATTAAACTTTTCATTAATACATTCGCTGACAACTGCTGATAATCTGTAGTTGGCTGAAAACCCTTTCAGCACATCAGCCAGCGGCTCGTCCTGTCCGATATGCTGATAACCGCTGCGTGGTAAAGGCTGTGACCAAACCGATGTTGAAGATAAGAGCCCCACGGAGAGCAACAGAAAAAGAATGATGAAATAAACGCTCGGCCTCTTTGAGGTTAATTGCAACCATTCAGGCTGCCATTTAGACCTGGACTCAGACAAGCATTTCAATCCCCACCCAAACATCAAACGAACACCATGCTGCTGGCTGCCACTGAGGTAACTGGCGGCATCATCTGTTGCTCCGAAACAGTCAGTTCACGCATAACATCTACAACCCACAACAACTGCTCTAATCTCCCGCCCAGATCGAATGCCTCCCCAAAATCAGAAGTCTGCACACCGTTGCTAGTTAGGCGTTGCAGCAAAGTCAGCTTGGCGTGATCCGGTTCAACCATCAACTCGACCTGAGTATGCTGCGCCACCCAAGCCATTTTTTTTAATACTGCGCATAACTGTTGATAAAGCTTATCAGGCTGCTGTCTTTCATCCGGCAACAGCATAAACGCTACCGATGCAACACCTTCTCCGACATCAACCTGCACCAGGGTATTTTGGATTAATAGAACCTCCATCCCCTCAAGGTGCTGCGCTGCGATATCATATGTTTCAACAAACGCTTCAAGTTGCGATGCCAGTGTCGCCATTGATAAACCCATCCCAATTATTCAAGAAATCATTGCAACACTGCCTACGTCATAAATCCTCAAAAAAACCTCAAATAAGTTGGAATCATGTTTTGAGAATAAAAAAAGCGACCAATGGCCATGCCTGTGGTCGCTTTGGGCTACAAAGTTAAGAAACGCCTAACAGTACGAATTTGTTGTGTCACGAACAGCTTCCGTTTGATCCGTTAGGGACGCATCCACCCCTCTGATAGGTAGAGCATGCGAAGATAACTTGGAACGCCATCTTTCTTCACATCCTGAAATTGCTGGTTCAGTTCGTCACGAACAAAATGCGGATCCTTGCCGGTGTTCACGCCATCAATAACTCGACCTAGCACACCGTCTTGATCGTTCATCAATGACAGCAAGGCTTTGTCTGATTTACGGCCGGATTTCGAACCAAAATCCAGCTCTTCGGACGGCTCTGATCCCAGCATGGTTTTCAATACCATGCGATTCAGCTCCAGCTCCTTGTCTTCGTCACTCGGCTCAAAACCAAAATCGTCTTTGCTCATATGGGTATTTTCAGCCGGACCAAGATACCGAAGCAGAGCTCGAACGGTACTGGTATCGGTAAGCTCGAACGATTTATCCTTGCCGTTATGGCTCGCTTCCAGCCGAGGTAAAATACCAATCTCCATCCGCTTGGCACTGTCTTCATTGGCTGCGGCTTCCGGTATCACATGGTTTGCCGCGGCTTTTATACCTTTCACCCCAATCGAATAGGCTTGCTTGGCGGCAAAATTACCGACCGTATTGGTTACGGCAGAATCAACGGCACCATTAACGATAGGCTTAATGCCAACCTTGCCGACAGGGCCGAGATTAAACGCCCCCAGCGGCATAAAGATAAAATCAACTGCGGTCGAGAACATCGCCTTGCGCGCCTGTTTCTCATGGCCTTCATAAAGAACATCGGTCAGGTTGTGGGCGAAGGTATTACGGGTCTCTGGCTTTTCTGCCAGCTTCCCAATACGCCCGGCAAACAACTCTTTGTCACACTCTTTGGAGGCCGTTACACACTTATCGACAATACCGACAAAATTACCAATCACCGGCACGTACTTGGCTGCGGTCTTAACCGGCCCGCTGATATCTCCTTTTTTGGTGTCGTTCCAGACATCTGTCGCAGGCTTGCCAACGTGCTCCTTGGCAAACTGCTTCACTTTGCCATCAAAACAACCCGGCTTATACTCCTCCAGCAATGCAATCATTCGCGGATCCCTACCCGCTGTATTAAAGCACTCTGAAAGGCATTTATACGCGTCCGGGTCAATTTTCAGCTGCTGCAGCACCTGCTTCACTTCCTGGACATTGCGACGGGTAATAGGATCACCTTTGCGAAGGTTGTATTCCAGCGGACTAAAAGCGTCCAGACCATCTTTAGAATGCTCCCGTTGCAGCGCCGCCTTAAACTCGCGGCCCGTGGTGATATTTTCATCCTTTAGGGCTTCAGCCTTACTGCTTGATACGAGGCTGGTTATGCTGTCAATTTTTGAATCGGCCTTAACCACCGTGCCATCTTTGGCCAGCAAGCGGGTATCAGAATTCTTGGCATACTGCATGAAATCTTGCAGCGGGACATGTGACGAGGTATTTCCAACTTGTGCAGGGCTCATTGTCGTCTCCTACACCATCATGGTTGTGGCATCAGGTTGCGGGGCTTGGCTTTCTACTGATTTAAATCCGTCGGCCATCACCTTTCGCCAATGCTCGACCACTTCGACAGCCGCTTCGATCATTGCCGCAAATCCTTCATAGTGGACAACTTCCATCGCGTCCTGGCGGCTAGCTATCAGCATGTCGTTTTCTGACGAAAGTGAGATCGTAAAACCTTTGGTACCCAACCAAAAATAGTTAGCCCCAAGGATTTGCTTGAGCTGACTCACCGTGATGTCCTCGGGCAATATGCCAATCTGAGTAAACAGAACCAAATAGCCTTTGTGCTCCTGCAAGTGCAGACGAACACTATCTTGATTAATCGCGAGAGTAACAATGCCCTCTTCGTTAGGCTCAATCAGATCAATACCGTAGTCCTGGCAAAAGTCTGCCATTAATTGTTTTAATTCCATCTAACACCTCCCATAAAAATAAGGCGTTAGAGTAATTAATCGACCTAATCAAATAAGGATAAAAACAGGAAATATTGCTGAATTCTTGATAAGTTTTCTTCAAGCAGTGATACCAAGCCAACTTAAGGTGTTGGTTTACTTTGCTACTAAGCTTTTTGAGGTTTTTTTGAGGGCTCGGACTTATAAAAAAAACCTCAGCACGAGAGCTGAGGTTTATTCTTCGATTAAGCGAGGTTTAGTTAAAACGTAAAGTTCTTGAATACCGTTTCAATAATATTGTCAGCAATATATTTATGTGTTGCTGTTGTCGGATGAGTCACACCCCAGAATACGAAAGAATCAGAACCATAATACGCACACTCGTTTGTTAGGCTATGGCTGTATAGATAGTCTAAAGCTGAGCTACGGTTGATATCCATACAAGGATCTGACGCATTTTGGAAGCCATGCTGCTTAGGGTTACTTGTTATTTGTTCAAACAAGGAATAAGCATCATACAATTCTGCGTTAATACCTTTGTTTTTATAGTACTCAGCTTGTTCGCGGATATATTTATTAAACTCGACGATCTTCTGTCTAACCTTCAGCACTTCTTCCTGGGTCGAATACTTAAACTGAGGCGCTTTGGTTGCATCAGGAAGAGTAAATAATAGGATGTTTTTCGCACCAGCATCAGTAAGGCGGATCATCGCAGCGCTAAAGTCAGCTTTAACCTCTGGCACTTCACGGTCATAGTTCATAAAGTCGTTCAAGCCAAACTCTAGGGTGAACAAGGTATTTTCCGGACGATAGTTTTTGGCCATCTTCATATAAGTCAGATAAGAGGTTACCTGATCATAGACCCCGGTAAGGGCAACGTACTGATTGGTACCTGCCGCACCACCTACAGCCCAGTTATAAAGCGGGATGTTCTTGTTTTTCGCCAGATATTCTGTCCAGACAAACCCGTTAGAGAAGTGGCCGAGGAACCAAGAGTTGCTGTTAGGAAAGATCCACTGAGAACCATTAAACATATTGCCCGTATCCGACAGGCTGTCACCAAACACGACCATTTTATTAATCGCAGATGGTTGGAATACATTATCGTTAGTCCAGATAGAATGGTTATATGAAATACTTCTATCGGACGCAAAGTATGTGATATCTGCAGTGTCGTGAGTGACACCCAAGGTTTCATCACAGCGTTGCTTGATATTGTCCTGAGACTCACTGGTATAGAACATGTTTTTCAACGCAGTGAAAGAAGAAGAATACCAATAGCCAGGAATCGTATAGTAGTCCCCATCTTTATTTAATGCCCATTCCCATTCAGTCGCCGAATCATCATGGGTAGTTGCTGGGCGATACCAACACCGAACATATGTGTAGGTTTCCGAAGCCTGAACACTGCTGACTTGTGCAGCCGTAATTGCCTCAGGAGTAATATTTACATCAGCTGACGCTTGAGATGCAAATGGCAGTAGCATAGAGAGTAGCAAAATGTGTTTTTTCATTATTATCTACTTATAGTTTGTTGTGATGGAATTTCCCCGCCGAGAAAGGTCGGAGGTATATATACAAAACAATGCATAATATATTAAGCAGGTTGTGCTTTTACTCTAAATTAGAGCACTGCAACAGGTATCATTCACGTGAATAATTCTATTTTTTGAATGATACTCACAACAAATATCTATTCGGTATATAGATCTCAGCCGAATAATACGTTCGTCCAGAGAAATCACTCATAACAACAGACCCATAAGTAGAAGTTCGAAAAGTGAGCGAGCATCTCGAAACCACTTAGGTATAATCGTTACAAACGGAAGATAAATGAGTAACGTTTTGAATATTCTAATTATTGAAGATGAACCAGCCATTGCTGACAACCTGATCCATGTACTGGAAATGGATGGCTATCAGGTAAGCTGGTTTGCAACGGCTGGAGAGGGGCTCAATTATCTCAAAGCGAATGATCCTGCATTGCTGGTATTAGATGTGGGCTTGCCGGATGGCAATGGCTTCGAGTTGTGTAAGACAATTCGT
>Ga0209272_10002602_pt1 | contig 10005 bp, 10 predicted proteins | sample tdDd002_FD_187125 | JGI IMG/M metagenome (GOLD analysis project Ga0209272, IMG submission 187125) | Marine sediment microbial communities from the Atlantic coast under amendment with organic carbon and nitrate - tdDd00.2 (SPAdes)... | ecosystem: Environmental > Aquatic > Marine > Coastal >... | reverse complement strand
AAAACCAATTAAATTATACCCTATGAGTTATTTGGAATTTCAAGAAAAAATAGAATACTTAAAAGAATTAATTGATAAAGAAAGAACCGGATCTCCTAAAGATTTAGCTCACAGAATAAACACCTCAGAGAGAACCTTGTATCGATTATTGAATTTTATTAAGGAACAATCTGGAAATGTTGAATATTGCAGAACAAGAAACACTTACTTTTTTAAAGAAAAGATAGGTGCAAAATAAATCCATTTCTTATCAAGCAATACCTCCACATCAATCATTTGCAAATATTAGCTTTTATATAAAACTTAATAAAAATGATTCTACTGCCAAGATCTGGCAGTAGAATCATTTATCTTTATAATCATCACTTGAACTAAGTTGTTAATTCACTTAAGACTAATACAGATTTTAAAGATATGATTATATGAAAAGCAAAATCTTATTATTAATTCTCCTTTTTATAACAAGCTCTTTATTTGCACAGGAAATAACAATATCTGGCAAAATTTTGTCCTCTAAAGATTCGAAGCCCATTTGCTATGCAAGCATAGGAATTGCCAACTCTTATATTGGCACCATAAGTAACGATTCAGGAGATTTTCAATTAAAACTCTCTACAAATTACAGTCAGGATACGATAACAGTTAGCGCCATTGGTTATAAATCACAAAAGATCGCTATCGAAGAATTTAATCAATCCTCAAAACAAATCATTTATTTACAGGCACACACCTATTCCTTAAACGAGGTAATTGTAACGAACAAGAAGCTAAGTGCTAAAGATATTTTAAGGGCTTGTATTAAAAATATTCCTAAAAATTATCCGACCAAGAAATTTTCTTACGAAGTTTTTATGAGGGAGGCAGGTATTTTAGATTCTACCTACGCCATGCTTACCGAAAGTGTGGCTAATGTTGTGGATTACGGATACAGAAGCAATATTAAGAAAAACAAATTCCAATTGTTAGAATTTAGAAAGAGTAATGACAAAAGAAATTTTAATTGGAGAACTTCCTTAAGAGAATGGCTTTACGAAAAAAACGGACTTTACGAATGCATTAAGAATGATCGTCTAAAAATTAAAAAGAGGAACAATAAAATAGAAACCTTTGAATACTATAAATCTCATGAATCTAATCCTTACAGATTTTTAAGTGAAGAATTTCTAAGACAAATAGATGCTAATATTGACAGTCTTTCCTACTACAACAATCAACTGGTTTATTGTATTAGCTACAAAACTAAAAAACACAAATTATCAACTGATTGTATAGGACAAATAATTATAGAAAAATCAAATAAAGCATTACTTGAAATTCGCTCAAGAGCTTACATCAACAAGGATAGACTAAGAAGTATAAAAAAAGCGGATGGGAGCACGAAATACACCGAAAATCAAATAACAAGTAAAGCAAATATGGGATTTAATAATCTTAATTACACCAAATTAATTCTTAAATACAAAAAACAAAACAAGAAATATTATTTATCCTACATAAGAGTACAACACAATGGTACGAATAGTATTGGAACATTTTCGGGTTCTAATAATGTTAAAAAATCACATCAATCCAATTGGACATCTGGTATGCTTTATCAGGACAATGAGCTTTTTGTAACCAAAATACATGAGAAGCCAGTTAAGATAAAATGGCGAAAGAAAATGGACCGAAGCAAAGAATTGTACAAACATGAGCTCCCTTACAACAAAAGTTTTTGGGGTTCATATACCACTATTGTTAGAAACCCTCTGTCTAAAAAAATGGCTTCTGACCTTAACCACGAACAAAACCTTGAAAACCAATTTATCGAAAATGGAAAATAAAATATTAATTGCACTGCTATCCATCCTCATATTTGCTTGTGCCACTCCAAATAAGTTTGAGAAAAACTATCCAACCTATCGTGAAAATAGAAATACCCTGGAACAATTGGAACATGTTAACGACTCAACCTTACATGTTACCTCCACATCAACCGATCCTAAATATGGATATACCGAATTAAAACCAATTATGCTGGGTGTTTACGATTGCGATGATGGAGCAGATAATAGAATGAAGTTTTTCAATGCACTTTTAGGTCCCAATGGAGAGAAGGTCACTGCCAAAAGAATTAAAACCTGCTGCCCTTTTCACACCCTAAACAGTCAAACCGTAGGGCGCGATCAAAAATTCGGCTTATTGGATGTATGGGAACTTAGTTACGAAGGGATTGAAACGCCATTAACCATTTATATTAATTTGTATGACCAAGGCGAGTTTTTGGCTCCAATGGGTTTTACTTTAAAGAACTCTACAAATGAATAGCACAACATTAAAATCCCTTGAGCAATACAAGTGGTTCTATTTTTCTGTATTGGTAATTCTATCCATTGGCTTAAGTTATATTATTCACGACATAATTATAACCGATCCAAAATATTTTACAAAAGGCAATGACAATAGTGTGGGTTTGTACAGACGAATATATGGTATTATATACCTTGTAAAGCCTTTAAGTTTATTTCTAAAAGTTGGATTTATTTCTCTTTTGCTTTTTTGGGGAGCAAAATATTATCTAAAACTAAAAACATCTGTTTCATTCTGGATGTGTTTCACAATAGTGTGTTTAGGTGAATTTATTTTGCTTATTCCTGATCTTTCGGAAGTTGTCTACTTCTTAATCATTAAGACTAATTACACAATGCATGATGTATCTAATTTTAATTGGTATAGTTTACACTCTATACTGGGACAGGAAGATATGCCCAAGGCATTTGTACACCCCTTACAATTACTTAATATATTCGAATTTTCATATTGGGCTTTATTAGCATTATTGTTCTCCCGATTAGCTAAGCTCAAATATGTTATGGGTGTTCAGCTAATTGCACTATTTTATTTACTCCCTTTATTTACCTACACCATTATCAAATTCATTATCAATCTCCTTATCTTCAGCTAACAATGCTTCAGATTTCAGCAATTCAAAAAAACGCCTTTATCTATTTTATTTTATTCATTACTTTGTATATCCTTTTAAAGGAAATTACTAATTATTGGTTCTTAACAGATGATAGTCTTTACGAATATTATAAAGATCGATACAATCAATATAGGCTAGACAAGTTTGTTGAAAACAGGAATAGATTTCAATTCTTAAACTACATCTTCCCTGTAATTTATCATCTCTTAAAGTTTGCAATAATTGGTGGTGTAATTGCAATTGGAATCTACTTTAACAAAACTGAAATTTCTTTTGCAAAAATATTCACCATTGTCTGTATTGCAGAGTTGAGCTTCTTACTTCCTTCAATTGTAAAACAAATTTGGTTTGGATTTTGGTCTCTTGAATTTACCGTTGAAGAATACAAAGGATTTGGAAAAGTTTCCTTGTTCAACCTCTTTCAGTTAAGTCAGGAAAATAAATTAGCACACCTATTTAAAGCTCTTAACTTATACGAATTAATCTATATTCTTCTTCTGAGCATGGGAATTAAATTCCAATTTAAATTTTCATTTTTAAAAAGCTTAAGATTGATTCTGACGACCTATGGCACTCTACTTTTATTCTATTTCGCCTTAATCATGTTCCTTATCACGCTTAAGAATTAACAATTTATGAGGGCATTTTTAAGAGTCATTTATATAGTAATAGTTAGTTTCTGTTTATTTCTGATTTGGTTTTCTCTGAACTACAAGCCAGATCTTACACCTAAGAATATCCCTAAGTTTAGTTTCAAGGATGTTTACAATGATACAATAACTAGCCACAATTTAGATCCAACAAAACAAAAGCTATTTATTCATTTAAATCCCGATTGCAACTATTGCTCATTGGAAATTGAAAATCTAATTCATTGGGAAAACAAGAGTCAATATCAAGTTTTACTTGTCTTTCAATATGGTACTGATAAAAATTCCCTGAATCATTTTATAGAAAAGTATCATCTATTGGAATTCGAATCAGTTCAGATACTGATTGATGAAGAGGATGAATTTCCAAGTCAATTTCACGAAGACAAAGTTCCCTGTTCATTTTTATTTGACACAAATAATAAACTCATACGAAAAAAGAAAGGATTAGTAGATGTTGAAGTTTTTTGCAAAATGGAAAAACAATAATTGGAAAAAATACCATACTCTTCAGAAAGATCAGGCAGACTGTGGACCAGCTTGTATTGCTATGGTTTTAAAATACTATTCTCATCAGTATAGTTTTGAGAATTTAAGAAAACTAAGCGGAACAAATGCTTATGGTTCCAACCTTTTAGGACTGTACCAAACATTTACAAAATTAGGTTTTGGTGTTGAAGGTGTAGAAGCTTCTACCGAGGACCTTGAACAAATAACTTCACCATGTATTTTACACACTACAAATAGCGATAAAACAAACCACTTTATTGTTTTCTTTACCTTCGATAAAGGCAAATATATTTGTGGTGATCCTGCACGTGGAATTATAAAATATTCCAAAGAAGATTTGGAATCCATATGGAAATCAAAAACATGTTTATACATTACAACACCTCCAAAAAATAAGTGCGAAGAGGAGCAAAACAAACACAATAAATGGATTATTGCTTCACTCAAACAAGATTCCGCAATATTAACTCTTAGTGTATTTCTAGGCATAGCCTATTCGGTATTAGGATTAATCATGGCTCTTTTCTCTGAAACACTAATTGATAAAATTATTCCTGAAAAAGATTTTTCATACTTATTAAACATTATCATATTAGTTGGTATTCTATTGCTTTTTAGAACATTTATTTCCGCACTTCGAAGAACCTTTCTATTAGATCACAGTAGAAACTTCAATATTAGCATTATTGAAAAATTCTATGCTACAATTTTAGAGTTGCCTGTTAGTTTTTTTCAAAGTAGAAAAACAGGAGATTTTATAACACGCTTTAATGATACACGAAGAATTCAGCAATTGATAGCACAACTTGTTGGGAATTTTATAATAGAAATTCTTATCATTATTGTTACCACAACTTTTTTATTTTTCATTCATCCACTAACCGGATATATAGCGATAGGATTTACTCCTATTTATTTGATACTAATTGTTCGATTTAATACACCACTACTAAAGGCGCAAAGAAAAGTAATGGGGACTTATGCAAGTTCAGAAAGTATTTTCATCAATTCCATACAATCTATTCAATCCATAAAGAATTTGAATGCTCACAATCATTTTAAAAACTCAATTAAATCTAAATATGGAGAGTTTCAGGAGCAATCGGTTAATTTAGGGAAGCTAAATATCAAAATCTCCATTGTATTAGGGATCCTCAATAGCATATTTATATTGAGCATTATTACCGTAGCTTCAAAGGATGTTCTTTTAGACAATTTAAAAACAGGTCAATTAATGGCAATACTCACAATAAGTTCAACACTATTGCCTGCCATAACAAAAATAGGAAGTATATATATTCCTTATAGTTCTGCCAAAGTTGCCTTCGAAAGAATGGTAGATTATTCTCTACAGCCAAATAAATCTGAAACTCAAAATCCGCCCTCTAAAATTGATCGTGTAAATCTTGAAAAGGTTTCGTTCCGATTTCCTGGTCAAAAGACACTACTTAAATCAGTTAGCATTCAAATTCCAATTGGAAGAATTACCGGTTTAATTGGTGAAAATGGTAGCGGAAAAAGTACTTTAATTCAACTAATCTTAAAATTCTATGAGCTTGAAAATGGCTCAATAAGCATCAACAATAATCTAGATCTTTCAGTTGTTAATGAACACGAATGGCAAAAACGTGTGGGTATTGTTCCCCAGCAAATTGAAATATTTGATGCCACCCTAATTGAAAATATCGATCCTGAATCAATTAAAAACAAAAGAACAAAAGAAATCATTGAATTTTGTAAAAAATATGGGTTTGATAAATATTTTGAGGCACTCCCTCTTTCCTACCTTACACAAATTGGAGAGTCTGGAATTCAATTATCAGGTGGACAGAAGCAATTACTTGCACTTGCACGAGCACTTTATAAAAAACCCGAATTACTCTTATTGGATGAAGCTAATTCAGCCATGGACAGAAATACCTTACTCTTTACCAATCAATTGTTACAAAACATTAAGAGTGAAATTGCTATTTTATTTATATCACACAATTTAGAATCTATTACTAAATTATGCGATTACATCTATATTCTGGAAGAAGGAGTGGTTAGCACATCAGGAAATCAAAGCTCTCTTCTTGAAACCGATAATTTATACAGTCAACACTATAAATATTTAACCAATGCTTAGTTTTTTTGCTATACAGGAAAGCTGGGAAGTAATTAAACAGCACAAAAATCGAAATTTACTTACCGGATTTGGTGTTGCATGGGGTATATTTATACTACTACTACTCGTTGGCACTGGTAGCGGACTTCAAAAAGGAATAATGGTAATTTTCCAGGATTACTCACAAAATAGTATTTGGGTTTATGGAGGTAGGACAAGTTTGGCAAAGCCTGGTCAACATGCCGGTCGCCAAATCCGGTTTACCGATAAAGATCTAAATCTATTCAAGAAGCGTTTTGATGAAATCCGTTACATATCTCCAGAAATTCAATATTCTGGCGAACAAGTAAATAGCAAGCTGCAATCCTATCACCGCTTTAAATGCTACGGTGTTAAAAATGAATATTTTCAGATTAAAACTTTTAAAATTGAAAAAGGCAGATTGATAAATCCTATTGATAATCAAAAACACAATAAAGTTGCCGTTATCGGTAAAAAAATTGTGGAAGGTTTATTTGAAGATACCAATCCAATTGGGCAATACATTTGTTTAGATGGAGTATGGCTACAAGTCATAGGAGTATTGTCACAAAATTCACTTTTTTCAAGTAATCCAAGTCACATTTATATCCCAATTGAAACTTTAAAGGATCAGTTTGGTTTAGAAAACAATCTAAATTGCTTTTCAATTGCCTTGAATAGTGATTCTTCTCCTGAAACTTTTGAAAAGAAACTTAAGAATTTTTTGGCGCGTAAATACAATTTTAATTCAGAAGATAAAAATGCTCTATATGTTGAAAATATGCAGGTTAGATCGAAAACATTTAATAACCTTTTTAGATGGATCAATTTTTTTCTGTGGATTGTTGGGATTAGCATTTTGTCAAGTGGAATTGTAGGCGTAAGTAATATCATGTTGGTCATCGTTAAAGAAAGAACCGTTGAAATAGGCATTAGAAAATCAATAGGTGCGAGCCCTTGGAGTATTCGATTAATGATTTTAAACGAATCAATATTAATCACCTTCTTAGCAGGTTTGGTTGGCATTATCTGCTCAACCGGCACAATTTGGATTATTAATGCATTAATCAATGCCTTTTCTAACAATGACAATGCTCTCTTTAAAGGCTTAGAAATCAATTTTACCATAGCACTAACAGCCTTACTATTATTAACTATATCAGGAACACTTGCAGGTCTTTATCCTGCCAGAAAGGCTTCTTCTATGCTGCCTGTAAAAGCTCTTAACTCCATAAATAATTAAACAAAGCTCATGGGAAAGAAATTAAATATTATCGCTCTTGTTGTCTTAGCTATTTTTTTAGTTGGGTTCTTTCTTGCTAACACTCAAAAAAAAGAATTCTTCTCCAATGAATCCCCCTGCATTATGAATATCGTTCATAAAAATTATATCTCTGGAATTTTAATCCCCGAAAAAGAGGTTGAACTAAAATCCCAAATCTCAGGTATTCTAAAAAAGATGTATGTAAAAGCTGGCGACACCATTAAACGAGGTGATCTTGTTGCTGAAATCAATGTTCTTCCTAATCCACAAAATATTGAAACGGCATCAAAAAACGTTACAACTTGTCAAATCAATTACAACAAATGCAAAAAAGAATATGAACAATACAATAAGCTCTATCTCAAAAATGTAGTTGCCGAACAAGAGTTTGACCAATACAAAGAGGCATTTCTAATTAGCAAAGAAGAATTAGAGTCTGCAAAAAAGCAATTGGAAATTATTAAAAAGGGCTATTCAAAAGATCAGGATAACATTCCAAATTTTATCCGCTCTACCGTATCTGGTACAGTACTTGAAATACCACTAAAAGAAGGAGCAAGTATTACAGAACGAAACAACTACAACGAAGGCAGTAGTCTGGCGAGCATAGCTAACCTACAAACATTGATTTTTAAAGCCAAAGTGAACGAATCTGATGTTACTTACCTTAAAAAAGGGATGATTTTTAAGATTGAAATCAGTGCCTTAAAGGGTCAAATGATTACAGCAGAATTAACACACATAACCCCAAAAGCAACAGAGGAAAATGGCATCATGAAATTCGATATTGAAGCTAAAGTAAAAAATGATAAAAACATTCAACTCTATCCTGGCTTCTCGGCTGTTGCTGAAATGATTTTGGATCGCAGAGATAGCGTACTAACGATTCAAGAAAGAAACCTGATTTTTAAAAATGACAGCGTACTAGTTGAGTTAGTGGATGAAGATTTTCACATTACTAAAAAAGTAATTAAAACAGGTCTCTCTGATGGTTTAAGAATAGAAATATTGGAAGGACTGGCTATAAGCGACAAAGTGAAAGTACAGAATAACTAAACAAATACGATTGCTGAAATGAATTACGAAGATTTCTTGAAACGCATCATCTATCTCATTGACTTGATAGAAAAAGAACGCACCGGAACACCTCAAGAACTTGCAAACAAACTGCACATTTCGGTTAGTTCTGTTTATCGTACCATTAATCTATTAAAACAGTGTAACATTCCGATTGCATATTCAAGAATTAGGTGCACATACTATTTTCGTGAGCATGAAGCACCGAGGATTATTAAGATTTAATTTAAACTAATTCACTATCATCTGTTGCGAGTTGGCTTTGTTACTTTCCCTCTTGATAATCAATAATTCTTGAATCAAAAACAATCCAAAATGAAAAACAACGATTTAATACAAGTAGTTTTTACTGAAGAAGAATTGACTGCAAACAATACAAATTTGGATGCCATATTAACCTTTGCAGAAAAAAATGCTCCCGAACTATCCACTGAGGATCGGGTTAGTTATGGTTCCATTAACGAAACCAATAAACTATTGGTGAATAAATCAAAATCGTATATGGAACAAAATCCCGATTTGATTCCTTCATTTGTAAACATGGAAGAGTTTGAACGAGATTTTAAAGCCAGAAATGATATCGAAGAAATCATTCAAAAAATAGATATCATTAAGCGCAAACTTAGCGATACCAAAATCCTTCTGGATCATGATAACTATCAGGATACATTAGCATTTTATCGCGCGGTTAGATACTACGCAGCCGAACAGCAACAAGGAGCCATTCCAATTTACGAAGACTTGAAGCAATTCTTCCCGCATGGTAAGAAAAAAGAGGAAGAAGCAGTTTAAGAATAAAATGATAGATAGATCAACAGAAGCGAAACTCAAATCAATTGGGTTTCGCTTTGTTTTTCTACTCTCCTTCGATAATTAAAATGCATAGAGAAGGTTCAAAACTGAGTCCACTCTTGAAAAACTAGCATGTAGCCATAAAAAGAACACATTTTTTAAGTGATATAACGATTAAAAGTAGTTTGATATGGAATTGATACACCTTTTTAAAGAGTAGAAGCTTGAATTTATAGAGTGGATGCACCTTATACCTGCTTATATGCTATATTTTGATACTTCAACACGAGATAAACTTAAAAGTATTAGCATTAGACCTACTTTGAAGCACTATTTCCCTTAAAAGTTTTGCCTCTGAGGTCAAATAATTATCGTTTACTAAGCATATCAAAACTAAATTAATAGTTAAAATTATTGATTTAACATTATTTAGTATTAATGTTTAGCACAAAAATCATATATTCATAGAGTTATTTTATTAGATTATACCATTTTCATTTAAGGGTGAGCAAATAAAAATTGAAATATTTTGTGCTTATGCAAGGAGAAAAAGTAAGCCATAGCAGAGTTACGGTGAATCTTTTTTAACGAAGCAGAAGCGCAAAAGAAACAATTTTAA
>Ga0209272_10002596_pt1 | contig 10023 bp, 9 predicted proteins | sample tdDd002_FD_187125 | JGI IMG/M metagenome (GOLD analysis project Ga0209272, IMG submission 187125) | Marine sediment microbial communities from the Atlantic coast under amendment with organic carbon and nitrate - tdDd00.2 (SPAdes)... | ecosystem: Environmental > Aquatic > Marine > Coastal >... | reverse complement strand
ACCTTCCGCCAGCCAACAGACCGTGGCGACTGGCGGAGGCACGGGGATCAGAACTTGTAGGACACGCCTACCATGTAGACCCAGGGGTCGATGTCCACGTCGATGGTGCTGGTATCGGCAACCGCATTGCCCGCGTAGGCGTTGATGGTGGCTTCGGTGTCGATGTCGATCCACCAGACCGCAGCGTTGATACCCACGTTTTCGGTGATCATGTAGTCAAGACCAATTTCGGCTGCCAGACCAAAGCTGTCATCCAGCTTGATGTCTGTACCGTCAATACCCGGGTTTCCGGCTACAGCGTCATAGGTGTTCGTCAGTGTCTGAGTGGTCTTCTCTTCGAAGAAGTTGGTGTAGTTCACACCAGCGCCGACGTATGGCTGGAATTTGCTACCACTGGGCATCGGGAAGTACTGCAGCGTGATGGTCGGCGGCAGGTGCTTGGTTTCTGCCAGCTTGCCAGTGCCACCTAGAGCTGCGCCGTCACCCTTGATATCGTGCTTGAACGGGGTTGCCGCCAGCACGCCAACCCCGATCTGGTCGGTCAGCATGTAGGTTGCGGTCAGTCCCAACTGGCTGTTGGAATCGACGCTGACCTTGGCGCCATCAATTTCGCCAAGCGCGTTGGAGTTCAAGTTACCACTGGAAGAATCCGGATCAACCGTTGCTACACCAACGCGGCCGATAAAATCACCAGCTTCGTACGCCTGAACAGCGGGAGCAGCAGCCATTACCGCTGCAGCCAGAACACCAAGTTTGAATGTACGGGACATATCCATCTCCTTAACCTGAATCGTTGATGACTGCAGATTAATGACATCGGGAAATGGAAACTTGATTTAGCGCAAGAATGCCCGGGCAGGTGAGCGCGTTTGATCAGCGGATTGATTCAACTCAAAAAAACGGACGGTGATTCGATTGCTGCGGTTATTGCGAATAGTCAGGCAGAGTTCTTTTTCCGCACGGGCAGGCTCTCGTCCGGGACAAACACGTCTCTGATGGACAGAGCCTGGCCATCGGCGTCCTGGACTTCCACCGTGTGAATCGGCCGGCCGGTGGCGCGGTCGCGCAAATCGAGCGGAGGCTCGTCCGGGGCAGGGTTCCACTTATCTCCCCACTGACGAAGAGCGATAACCACCGGGAAAAGATCCCTGCCTTTTTCGGTCAGGCGGTATTCAAAGCGTGACCCATGTTCGCCCACATCCACCTTGCGCAGCACTTCATTGTCCACCAGCCGTGCCAGTCGATCACACAGGATGTTCTTGGCAATGCCCAGTTCCTGCTGGAAATCCACGAACCGGCGGGTGCCATACATGGCGTGCAGCACAATCAGGAGGGACCACCAGTCGCCCACTTCATTGAGGGCGCGGGCGACGGAACAGCTGGAGTCATCAAAACGTTTTCTGGCCATAACGGGAGTGTACCGAATAGGGTTGCATTTTAAAACCAGATTTAATAGGGTTGCTTTACGAAACCAAATTAGTGAGGTTGCATACTACCATGAGCATGAATCTTGGCCCGCTTTTCGAACCGTTTGAACTTCACAACCTCAAACTGCGAAACCGGGTGGCTATGGCGCCCATGACCCGTAATTTCTCGCCGGATGGCGTTCCGGGAGAGAACGTGGTGTCCTATTACCGCCGACGGGCCGAAGCAGGCGTTGGCCTCATCATTACCGAAGGCACGACCGTCAATCACGCGGCCGCCAACGGCTATCCGAATGTACCGGCGTTTCACGGCACCGACGCTCTTGAGGGCTGGAAGCATGTGGTCGACGCGGTCCATGAGGCCGGCGGCGCGATTTTCCCGCAGCTCTGGCACGTGGGTGCGGTCAGGAAGGAGGGCACCCCGCCGGATCCTTCGGTACCCGGTTACAGTCCTTCCGGCTTGTTCGCACCGGACAAGCCCAACGGCAAGGCCATGAGTAAAGAAGACATCGAGGATGTTGTCGTCGCCTTTGCCGATGCGGCTCAGGATGCCAAGGCCCTGGGTTTTGATGGTGTCGAGCTCCATGGCGCCCACGGCTATCTTCTGGACCAGTTCCTCTGGGAAGGTACCAACCAGCGCGACGATGAGTACGGCGGCAGCCTGGAGAACCGGCTGCGGTTCGTGGTGGAGATTGTTGAAGCGGTGCGTCATCGGGTTGGCCCAAACTTCCCGATCATGCTCCGGTTCTCCCAGTGGAAGCAGCAGGATTACGAGGCCAAACTGGTTAATAGCCCTGAGGAACTTGAGCGGTTCCTGAAGCCTCTGGTGGACGCGGGTGTCGACATTTTCCACGCCTCCACCCGCCGGTTCTGGGAGCCGGAATTTGAAGGCTCGGATCTGAACCTCGCAGGCTGGACCCAGAAGCTTTCCGGTAAACCGACCATGTCCGTGGGCAGCGTCGGGCTGACAGAAGATTTCATCAGCGGCACCTTTGCCAGCAAGCAGGAAGCCGTTGAGAAAGCCGGCATCGATGAGCTGGTGGAGCGAATGAACAACCATGAGTTTGAACTGATCGCCGTGGGTAGGGCACTTCTGCAGGATCCGGAATGGCTGATCAAGGTGAAAGAAGGCCGACTGAACGAGGTGGAATCTTTCGCCAAGAAGTCCCTCGCCAAGCTTTATTGATTAACCCCTTTCGATCGGACGATCGAAACCTGCCGCAGTGTCTTCGGGCCTGCGGCTTTTTTGTGCCCGGTGAATCTGTCGTCTTCGTAATCGCGTCTGATCAGAGACACGTTATGATGGGTGAAACTCACCCGAAGTAAGAGGGATCAGCATGTCGATGATGGGTTCAATCAAAACACTGGCTGTGGCTCTGATGATCTCGGCCATCGTGGGCTGTGCGACCGTTGGGAAAGACTTCGCCACCCACAACGTGGACCAGATCCAGATTGGTGAAACCACACGGGCGGATATCCAGGAGATGTTCGGCGAGCCGTGGCGCACCGGGATCGAAGACGGCAAACGCACCTGGACCTATGGCAAGTACAAGTGGTCTGCCTTTGGTGATGCAGAAACCACCGACCTGGTTGTTCGATTCAACCAGGACGGCACAGTCTCGTCTTACGTCTACAACACCACGGAATAAACTGGCAAAAGATCAGGCGCGGGGCTGCCTTCAGCCCCGCAAACCTCCTACCAGCTTGTCGATGCTGTCCTTGGCGTCGCCGAACAACATGCGCGTGTTGTCCTTGAAGAACAGCGGGTTCTCTACGCCGGAATAGCCGGTGGCCATGCCTCGCTTGAGCACGACAACCTGTCCAGCCTTCCAGACCTCCAGCACCGGCATGCCGGCAATCGGGCTACCGGGATCTTCTGCTGCCGCAGGGTTCACCGTGTCGTTGGCGCCAATAACCAGCACTACGTCGGTATCCGGGAAATCATCATTGATTTCGTCCATTTCCAGAACGATGTCATAGGGAACGTGGGCTTCCGCCAACAGTACGTTCATATGCCCTGGCAGGCGGCCGGCCACCGGATGGATGCCGAAGCGCACGTTTACGCCACGGTCCCGAAGGATCTTGGTCATATCGCTGACGCCGTTCTGCGCCTGGGCGACCGCCATGCCATAACCGGGCACGATGATCACCGACTGGGCGTTGCGTAGCTCTTCACAGACCTCATCCACACTGGATTCATGCACGGTCTGGTCAGCATCGGCGGCAGCCGAGCTGCTGCTGGTCTGGCCAAAGCCGCCGAGAATCACGCTGATGAACGAGCGGTTCATGGCTTTGCACATGATGTAGCTGAGGATGGCACCGCTGCTGCCCACCAGGGCACCAACGACAATCAGCAGATCATTGCCCAGCATGAAGCCGATGGAGGCTGCGGCCCAACCGGAGTAGCTGTTGAGCATGGAGACCACCACAGGCATGTCTGCACCGCCGATGGCCATGATCAGATGGATGCCGAGGACCGAGGCAATGATGGTCATTAGAACGAGCGCCACGATGCCCAGGGCCATGCTGTCGGTACCCAGGAACCAGGCCCCGAGGAAGACACAGACGATAACGCCTGCCAGGTTCATCAGGTGCCGGCCGGGCAGGGTCAGGGCCTTGCTGTCGATGCGACCATCAAGCTTGCCGCAGGCCACCAGCGAACCTGTAAAGGTCACCGCACCAATGAAGATGCCAACGAAGACCTCCACCAGCTTGATGGTGTGCTCCGCGCCGGAGGTTGCAATCAGAGGCTCGATGTAGCCTGAAAAGCCTACAAACACGGCTGCCGCGCCCACAAAGCTGTGAAGCAGGGCCACCAGCTGTGGCATCTGGGTCATTTCCACCTTGTTGGCGATAGCAATGCCGATGCCGGCACCCAGCAACACGGCCACTAGGATCGAGACGATGCCGCCGTCAACGCTGGCCAGGGTTGCTCCCACGGCGATGATAATACCGGCGACGCCGTAGAGATTGCCCCGTCGTGCCGATGTCTGGTGGCTAAGGCCACCAAGGCTGAGAATAAACAAGATACTTGCGACCACGTAGGCCACGCTCACCAGTCCTGTGCTCATATCGGGCGTCTCCTACTTGCGGAACATTTTGAGCATGCGATGGGTGACCCGGAAGCCGCCCCCTACGTTGATGCTGGCAATCAGCACCGCGACAAAGGCCATGATCCCGACGGCAATGTTCTCCGCCTGTGCCAGGTGCAGAATCGCACCGATCACGATGATGCCACTGATCGCGTTGGTTACGCTCATGAGAGGCGTATGCAGGGAAGGCGTGACATTCCAGATGACCTGCCAACCGATAAAGCAGGACAGAACAAACACGGTAAAGTGCTGCAGGAAGCTTTCCGGCGCGTGTGCGCCAACCCCGTAGAGTGCCAGGGCGGTCACAGCCAGAAGGACGCCTTTACCGATCAGGCTCTTGCGATCGGCCTCTTTCTTCGCGGCGGCCTTGTCAGCGGCCGACGGCTCCTCCGTACCCGGTGCCGGCTTGGGACTGACCGGTGCCTCCGGTTGTGGTGGTGGCCAGGTGATGTCGTCCTCATGAACCACGGTAAGACCACGGATGACATCGTCTTCCATGTTCACCACGGGTTTGCCGTCTTTCTCGGGTGTCAGCTCGGTCAGCAGATGCACCAGGTTGGTGGCGTAGAGCTCGCTGGCTACCTTGGCCATGCGGCTGGGCAGGTCGGTGTAGCCGATCAGGGTTACGCCGTGCTCGTGCGCCACTTTGCCAGGCTCGGTGAGCTCGCAGTTGCCGCCCCGTTCGGACGCCAGATCCACAATCACGCTGCCGGGCTTCATGGATTTCACCATGTCTGCGGTGATCAGCTTCGGTGCTGGCTTGCCGGGAATCAAAGCGGTGGTGATGATGATGTCCACCTCTTTGGCCTGCTCGGCGAACAATTCCATTTCCGCCTTGATGAACTCGTCACTCATCTGCTTGGCGTAGCCGCCGCTGCCGCTGCCGTCCTCGTCTTCGAAGTCCAGCACCAGGAACTGGGCGCCCATGCTTTCAACCTGTTCTTTCACTTCCAGGCGAGTATCGAAGGCCCGCACGATGGCGCCCATGCTGTTGGCAGCACCAATGGCAGCCAGGCCGGCAACGCCGGCACCGATCACCATGATCTTGGCCGGTGGCACCTTGCCGGCAGCCGTGACCTGGCCGGTAAAGAAACGCCCGAAATGGTTGGCCGCTTCGATCACCGCCCGATAGCCGGCAATATTGGCCATGGCGCTGAGGGCGTCCATCTTCTGGGCGCGGCTGATGCGGGGCAGGCTGTCGATAGCGAAAGAGGTAATCTTTCTGGCGGCCAGCTTTTCCAGGAGTTCCGGGTTTTGCGCCGGCCAGATGTAGCTGACCAGAAACGCGCCCTCTTTCATCAGATCCGCTTCGTGTTTACCCAGCGCCGGATTTTCCATGGGCGCGCGGACTTTCAGAATGAAGTCGGCTTCTTTCCAGAGCGAACTGGTGTCTGTTGCTATGGCTGCGCCCACTTTTTCATAGGCAGCATCGGAGTAGTTGGCCGCCTCACCGGCGCCTCCTTCCACGATGACGTCGTAACCAAGCCCGACTAATTTGTGAACAGAGGGTGGCGTTGCAGCCACCCGCCTCTCATCCTCGAAGATTTCCTTGGGGATACCGATTTTCATGTTAAGCGCGTCCTCCGGAACGACCGACTCAATGGATATCTCGGTTTTTACGTAGCCGGGGATGGTACCAGATTTGCTCAGAAACACCTAAATGAGAACCTTTACGGTCAAATGACGGTACCGAAGGCTAGGGAAGGCGGTGGCGCAGAGACTGAATCGACGATTCCGACAGGCCGTCCAGAATGGCGCCCCGGAATTGTCGGTTGATGAAACGCTCGGTTTCGGCCTGGATGGTTTCCCGTTGTGCCGGTTTCTCGATGTAGTCCATCGCCCGGAACAGAATGTACCGAATGGTCATGCGGGATATTTCATGAATGGTCTCCGGTGGCACGTCGCTGACCAGTTGACGCTCGATAATATCCTCGGCCATCTCTTGGGCGCTGGCTTCCAGCTGGGATTCGAGCGCCCGGCGCAGTACCGGCGAGGGGCCATGAAGTTCCCGGACAGCGACAGTGGTGGCCGCCGGATTGGCCAGGAAATAGTGGTAAACGAAGGCCACCGTATCCCGCGACGCCTGTTCCGACGAATCGGCCATCTGGCGCAAATCCCGTACGCCGGCTTTCATCTCCTCGGCAATGTAACCCAGTACCGTTAGCCCGAATTCATCGAGGCTCTTGAAGTGCCGGTAAAACGTGTTCGGATTCAGCCCCGCCTCCCGGGCAAGTTCCCGCAATCCCAGCGATGTCAGGCTCCGGGTTTCGGTAATCAGCCGAAGTGCAGCCTGAATGAGTTTCAGCTTTCCGCCGGTTATTACGCTCATCTTTTTCTCATTTTTGGAGGTTGGGCCTGCAGGCGGGGCCAAGTATTAGTCAACGCAGGCCATTCACTGCTCCGTTGGTATACGGCTGTATACCCACCTGTGTATACATGTGTCTACCGGCCATGATGACCCGCCGGACAACAACAGACAAGGCCGGGCAGGCCAACGCAGGAGTGCAGCAATGACACAGAACACACAGATCGCCATCATCGGCACCGGCTTCTCCGGCCTGGGCATGGCCATCAAACTCAAGGAAGCCGGTTACAACGACTTCGTGATCTTTGAACAGAGCGACGACATCGGCGGCACCTGGCACCAGAACCATTACCCGGGGTGTGCCTGTGACGTTCAGTCTGCACTCTACTCCTTCTCCTTCGAGCAGAACCCGAACTGGAGCCGGATGTACGCCCAACAGCACGAGATCAAGGCCTACCTGAAGCACTGCGCCGAGAAATACGGGCTGATGAAACACATCCGGCTGAATACCCATGTGGCCGGCGCGAGATTTGACGAGAACCACCAGCGATGGACCGTTGAAACCTGCGAAAGCCCGGCGCTTTGGGCGTACATGCAAGCGAAGGGCGTGAAGCCGGGAGACCGGTTGGATCGAACCGATAGGGGGCTGCCGGAATTCACTACCTTGAGGGCCGATATCCTCGTTTCCGGGATGGGGGGATTGAGCACGCCGGCCTATCCGGACATCAAGGGGATCGAATCCTTCACTGGCAAGCGTTTTCATTCCCAGGACTGGGATCACGACTACGACCTGAGAGGCAAGCGGGTAGCGGTGATTGGCACCGGCGCGTCGGCCATTCAGTTTGTTCCGGAAGTGGCGAAGCAGGCGGCGAAGGTAGACCTGTACCAGCGCACCCCTCCGTGGATAATGCCCAAGCCGGACCGTGCCATCCGGCCAATGGAGAAGCGGCTGTTCCGGATGTTCCCACAAACACTCAATGCGTTCAGGCAGAGTATTTACTGGTCGCTTGAGGCGCGGGTACTGGGCTTTGTTGGCAACCCGCGTATTCTGAAGCTGGGTGAACTGCAGGCCCGCCGGCATATTCGCAACCAGATTCCGGACAAGACCTTGCGCAAAAAGGTTACCCCGGATTTCCACTTCGGCTGCAAGCGGGTGCTGATCTCCAACAACTACTATCCAGCGCTGGCCCAGGACCATGTGGATGTGGTGACCGAGGGTATCCGCGAGGTGCAGGGCAACACCGTGATCGATGGCCAGGGCAACAAGCGGCAAGTGGATTGCATCATCTACGGCACCGGTTTCCGGGCCCAGGACCCGATTCCCGCGGGCATGATCTTTGGCCGTAATGGTCAGGATCTGCTGGACGCCTGGAAGGATGGCGCCGAAGCGTATAAAGGCACCACCATCAGCGGCTTCCCGAATTTCTTCATGCTGATGGGGCCGAATACCGGCCTCGGCCACAGCTCAATGGTGTACATGATTGAGAGCCAGATTCAGTATGTGCTGGATGCCCTCAAACAAAAGCAGCGTCATCAATGGAGCACCCTGGAAGTGAGACAGGACGCCCAGAGCCGCTACAACGCCTCCATTCACGCAAAGCTTGGTGATTCAGTCTGGCAGACCGGCTGCAAGAGCTGGTACGTGAACGAAAACGGCAAGAACACCACATTATGGCCAGGCTTCACCTGGCAGTTCCGTCAGCAGACACGACGCTTTGATGCGGCTCAATATCTGGTTCGTGCACCAGAATCCGGGGTTAGCGAGAGCGAATCGGCTCTGGCCGTTTAACGGTTGGCAGCAGGGGACTTTCGGGCAGCTTTCGGGCGTGTCCAGGTTGCGTTTTGGCCCTTTTGGCCAATACTGAAAGGATGGTCTTGCCGCTCTCGGCCAAGGATGTCCCCTGATGAAGCTGTTTCACTGTGGCCGATGCGCCAACCTGCTGTATTTTGAAAACAGTCGTTGTACCAGTTGTGGGTCTGGCCTGGGCTTCGCCCCGGATGTCATGGACTTGCTGGCTATCGAGCCAAACGATGATGGCACCTGGGCGGCCGTCGCCCAGGGCGACCTCTACAGGCTTTGTGGCAACTATCAGAACCAGGGTGCCTGCAACTGGCTGATCCCTTCTCCGGACTCCCACACCTTCTGTGTCGCCTGCCGACTGAACCGCACCATCCCCGATCTCAGCATCCCGAAGAACAACGATCTCTGGCGGCGTCTGGAGAAGGAAAAACGGCGTCTGGTGTATTCGGTGTTGCGCCTTGAGCTGCCCTGCGAACCCCGTAATGAGGACCAGTACGGGCTGGCGTTTGATTTTCTGGCTGACCAGCCGGCGATGTTCGACGAACGCGCGAAAGTAAAAACCGGCCACGCCAATGGTGTGATCACCATGAACATTGCCGAGGCCGACCCGGTGGAACGGGAGCGGATGCGCAGCCAGATGGCCGAGCCCTATCGCACTGTTTTGGGGCATTTTCGCCACGAATCCGGCCACTACTACTGGGACCTGCTGGTGCGGTCCGGGCCCTGGCTGAGCCCGGTGCGGGAAGTATTTGGTGACGACACCAGGGACTACAGGCAGGCCATGGACCAGCATTATCAGTACGGCCCGCCCGGTGACTGGCAAAGCTGGTACATCAGCGCCTATGCCAGCAGCCATGCCTGGGAAGACTGGGCCGAGACCTGGGCACATTACCTGCATATGGTGGATACATTAGAGACTGCCTGGCAATTCGGGATGCGGGTGAATGCCCGCCAGCGCCCGGTAATGAACAGCGAACCAGACCCTGCGTTTGATCCCTACCAGGCCGACGATTTCGATGCACTGATCAAGCACTGGTTACCCCTGACGCTTGCGCTCAACAGCCTTAACCGAAGCATGGGGCATGAGGACGCCTACCCCTTCGTGCTTGCGGCTCCGGTGGTGGAGAAGCTCCGCCTGGTACACCGAATAGCTCACGGTGGTTAACGAAAGGACCCCAAATGAAAAAGAACAAATCGATAGACTGGAAAAACTACGATCCCAACGACTTCTTCGATGAGCTGATTGCCGCCAAGGGCAAGCCCCGGCCGGCGGCCACGGCGATTACCGACTACCTGGGCAACCTTGGTTCCGAGGAAATCCAGGCGCGTCAGCAGGCAGCCGAACTGGCGATACTGGAGATGGGGATCAGCTTTACCATTTACAGTGAGGGCGAGAACATC
>Ga0209272_10002594_pt1 | contig 10030 bp, 5 predicted proteins | sample tdDd002_FD_187125 | JGI IMG/M metagenome (GOLD analysis project Ga0209272, IMG submission 187125) | Marine sediment microbial communities from the Atlantic coast under amendment with organic carbon and nitrate - tdDd00.2 (SPAdes)... | ecosystem: Environmental > Aquatic > Marine > Coastal >... | reverse complement strand
ACAGCCATAGGAGCACACTCAGGTGTGTTTAATGAAGGTGACGATTGGGTTGCGATTGGTGATCATGCAGGATATAAATCTAAAAAAGGTTCTAATTGGATTGCTATAGGTAAGGATGCTGCTAGATACTTCTTAGATGGCACAGAGTTCAATGATTCTCAAACAATTTCGTTTAACAATTCTACATATGTAGGAACTAATACTAAAGTATCCTCTAATAGGGTAGAGAATGAAAGTGTATTTGGCTTTGAAGCCGAAGGTAAAGGTTCTAACACAGTATCTCTTGGTAATAATACCGTTACAGATGTGTATTCATATGGTACTTTTAATTCATCTAATGTTTCGCCTTTGGGTTCTTCACCGGAGGGAATTAATGCTACGGCTGGATATGTTTTAACAGCTGATGGTTCGGGAGGGTCATCATGGGAGGTTGCTTCAGGTGGAGGAAGCACTCCTACTCTTCAAGAGGTAACTTCTGCTGGTGCTTCTACTGATATATTTACAACTTTTACAGGTGGTATAACAGTAGGTACGACTGGCGTAGCTGGTTCTATTTCATTAGGACGATTAAGTGATGGCTCTGATAGAAGTTTCTTTGAGCAATCTGATGCGAATACATTAATTAGAAATACAGACGGTAATGGTAATATAGAGATATTACCACAATTTGGTGATACGAAATTAGGATACAACAACCTTACAAAACTTCAAACAACAGGTTCTGGTACTAAGACAACTGGTAGTCACGTAGTGACTTTAGATGCCGCTAATGGTAATACCTTGCTTTTGCGTTCTGCTGGGAGGCTGACTTCGATGGGTAGCTTGAACGGGGATTTTTTCCATATGGGTACTGAGGCTGCTCATGGTTTCTATATGTACGACTCGTTAAGTGCTGCAAAGTTAACTTCGAGAGGTGGCATTTCTGCAGTGGGGGTAGTAGAAGCGTCTGGCGGTAGTTCTGAAGAATGGAATGCTGCTCACGGTTGGGGTGATCATGCTGGATTATACTCTCGTAGGGGTCATTCACATTACGGTTACGTAAATGCTTCTAGTGCTGTTGTTCGCAATACTTTAACTATAGATACCTCATTAAATGATGGGTCTAGGAGGTCTGAAATAATTCTTGGTGTTAGAGCTTCTAATGGGATGGTTAACTCTACTGCAAGTATATACTCAACAAGACCTGGAGTTAATGTCGCCTCGTATAAAGATACAGAGTTGCACCTTGAGACTTCCAATCGTGCTGGCGATGGCGTAAATACTTTAACGTTTGACGCACATGGTGACTTACTTGTACCTAGAGATGTTAAAGCTGCAAATGTTTACGGGAAAACAACACAAGTGAAAACGGGAGTTTACGGTAATACAACTATTAACACTTCTGTCTCGACTAACGCTAAGGTAGTTCTAACAAAGGATTTAGATGTGAGATTTGCTGGTTTGACTGATGGCATGAGCGGTAAACTTAAGTTTACGCAAGATGCAACTGGGGGACATGCTCTGACCATGTCTCCAACACCAAAAGTGTCTAATGGAGGTAATGGGGAGATTGTTCTTACAGGAACTGCAAATAGTACTGATGTTTTGTCGTGGTGGTATGATGGTGTAGATCTAAATGTATCCTGTGAATTGAATTACAATTAACTGCAAATGTGTGAATAGGTCAGTTTAGAAATCTGCAATAATATTTTAAATGATGATGATAGTGGTGGAATAACGATATCAACCTCTACTGGAACAGTTAAATGACTTCTCGTTACTATCGCCTAGCGACTTATTTGTAATGACAATGCCAACTGGAACCAAGAATGTGGTTTTTGCTGGAACGACAACAGCAAACAACTTTATACTTAGTTCTAATGACCGCAAGAAGGACTTTATCGGCAAGTCTATTGTGGATGTTGATTCTGTAACTATCAGGAAGTTTATTTATAAGAATGATGATACTAAGCGCACACTCGTTATGGTTTGAGCGCACAGGAACTTCAGAATGTTGCACCAGAAATGGTATATGAGGATGAAGAAGGTTTGTTGAGTGTAGGGTATACCGACTTCCTTCTAGCAAAAGTAGATAAGCAAGATAAAGAGATCGCAGAATTAAAATCACTTGTACTTAAATTAATAGAGAAATAATATGGGTATATCTAATACAACATCATTCAGTTTGCAGGATGTCGTAACAGATCTTGGAGGGGGAGAAGCCTCTCTCCAAGAATGTTTCAATAATGCACAAGCATCTGGATTTGATCCAGCATACAATCAGGACTCTTATGCTCCTGCTAATAGTTTATTGAGGTTCAGAAATTATACACAATACTTCCCAATGATAATAACGTATAACGTTACATCAAATGATACGGTATCTATCCCAATGTTTGAATATGGCACATATGATTTTTCAGTAGATTGGGGAGACGGTTCTGCATTAAGTTTTATAACAGCACATGACGATGTAGCTAATACTCATACATACACAAATGCTGGATCTTATAATATAACAATATTAGGACATTTTTCAGCATTTAGATTTTCAACGAATGTTGCAGCTCACCCAATGGCTGAGAAATTAACTGCTATAGTAGATTGGGGTTATTCAGGTCTAATTTATTTCGCTTTTGCTTTTGCAAGGTGTTCAAACCTAATAAGTATTCCTCAGAAAACAATACCATGTGTACCTACAACAGCATTTGTTAATGCTATGTTTTATCAGACAGGAATAACAAGTATCACAGCAGATATATTTGATAATATACTTAACCCTTCGACTTTCAACCAGACATTTCAAGGTTGTACCGCTCTTACAGGAGTTGCGCCTAGTCTATGGCTTACTCATCCATCAATGTCAAGTCATAGTTATACATTTCGAGACTGTACAGGACTTAGTAATTATGCTGATATCCCTAGTAGTTGGAAATAACTGGTCAATTAACTAAAAAAACTATAATTAGAAAGGAGGGAAATGTCTCACCTTTTTATATGATCTCTCTTCATTTCAAGGGATACGGTTATAGACTACCTATCCTTTTAAGATAACCTGAAAGATAAATACTGTTTTATAGAGATCATTATTCGTTTGTCATACTAATGTCATTAGTAGTGTTGTGTCTTCTTGTTTCAAGGGGTAATTGTTTTTCGGAGCTCTGGGAATTGCAAAATTCAATATGCTTGTATTAATTATTAAAACTCAATAAATGTCAAAACAATCAAAAAACACCATACGAAAGTGGTGCTGCTATAGGTGTTGGTGGAATGTTTTATATAATAACTGATATTGCAGCATGGTCTGGAAAAAAGTTATATCGAAATGAATAATACTAATCAGAATAGTTCGGTATTGGTTATAATGCAATGAAAGGTAGTGAAGGAAGATATGGAATAGGTCTTGGTAAAGATGCTGGATTTTGTAGCAAAAGCACTGCGACGATGGGTATTTCTCTGGGATAAGAAGTTGGTATGAATTCATGTGGAGCTCAATTTATTGGTATTGGTTTTTATGGAGCTAGAAATAATAAAGGAGACTATGCAATTGGAATTGGAGGAAATACATTATACAATAACACTGGAAATCTTTCTGTTGGAATTAGTAAAGAATCTGGATGTAGAAATGTAGGTGAATCTGTAGTTTCTGTTGGTGCTTGCGCTAACAAAAATAATTGTGGAGTTTATTTCGTTGGAATTGGGCAGGCTCCTTAATTAAATCTTTAAATAATGTACAATTAAGCGTAAGGTGCTGAAATAGCCCTTACGCAACTTAAAATATAAGCAATGAGTAAAAATCTAATTATTCAAATTATTGGCGGCATTGGAAAAAATATTGCAGCCACAGCAGTTGTAGAGAATTATAAAAAACAATTTCCCGATAGCAGCGTAAGCATTGTAACCGCATGGGAAGATATCTGGATGAATAATAATAGCATTGATGATTTGTTAAATATTAATTCCTTGGAATATTTTTACGACAAGTGCATTAAAAATAAGGATGTCGATATTGTTATTAATGACCCTTATAATCATTCTGATTACATTAAAGGGACAAGGCATTTAATTGATGTGTGGTGCGAATTGTGTTCTTGTGAGTATGATGAAAATATTATGCCAAAGATTGTATTCAATAAGTCTGAAATTATGACATTCTCGAGCAAAATACAATCTGACAAACCGATACTTTTCCTGCAAACCAATGGAGGAGCCGAAGGACAAGGTTATTCATGGTCTAGAGACATTCCAGCCAATGAGCTTGAGTCGATTGTGAAGGCGTATACCAGTACGCATAATATTATGCATATGAGAAGACCCGATCAGCCCAAATATTTTGAGATGGACTATACCTTTTCTATACGCGAATGGTTGTGGATTTTAAATCTGTCTGACAAAAGAATTTTAATCGACAGCTTTGCACAACATGCCGCTGCTGCATTCAATTTAAAAAGTGATGTGTATTGGATTGGCGGTTGTCCTGATGTGGTGGGTTACACGATTCATAATAATATTTTGCCTCAGAATAAGGAACTTCTTGAGAAACCAAACAAATACAGAGTATCAAAGCTGTTTAATATTGTTGGTGATCCAAGGGAATGTCCTTTCCAGAATGAGACTATTTTTAGTCCAAACTGTTAAATTCATTTGTAAAGAAGTTCTCTTGCAGGTCAAAACATTCTCTTTCTCATGAATCAGTAGCCAACACCATATTGATTTATCTACCCAAGCCCTTAGGCTATTTTTCTGTCTTTATCTTCTAAATTTTCTGTCATATTAAAGATAGGTGTTTAGTTGACTTCACAGGGTTTAAGTAAAAGGCAATAACATCTTTTTTTGAATTACTGTTTACTAGTAAAGATATCGATTCTAATCATTAGAAACGCGTGTCCTTAGTTCATTGTGCCTAATAATTCAGGTCATCATTCATAATAAAACCATAAATAAATGTCAAAACAATCAAAAAATACAATAAAAAACTGGTTTAAAAACGGCGCTTTTCCCAACCAGCACCATTTTTGGGACTGGATGGATAGCTTTTTCCATAAGGACGAGCAAATTCCTGCCTCTCAAATCGATCAACTTCAAGACTTGTTAGATGCTAAAGTCGACCGTAAAGACTTACCCGATGGCGAAATGGCTATGGATGATATCTCAGGATTAAATTCGGCTCTTGATGCTAAAGTAGACAAGGAAGATGGGAAAGGCCTGTCGGCCGAGGATTTTAGCTCGGAGCTAAAAACAAAACTGGATGGGGTGGAAGATGGTGCTAATAAGTACGAGCACCCATTGACTCATTCAGCTAATATGATTGAGGAAACAGCCGATAAGGCATTTACCTCAGATGCTGAAAAGCTAGCCAATGCCAATCATATTGCTAATACAGATCTTCACAAAACATCGGAGCAAATCCGTTCCGAAATTGTCGATGTGGATATTCCCATAAGTATTGCGCGACAAAGCGATGTAGCAACAAGTGCCGATGGCGTGTTATCGGCTATTCTTGGAGGTGTAAGTGAATCGTACGATACCTTAAAAAAAGTTTACGATTGGATTTTTGTGCATGATGGAAATACTGATATTCATAAAACATCAGAACAAATCCGTTCCGAAATTGTTGATGAGGATATTCCTGTTAGCCTGGCAAGGGTGAATCAGCTGACAACAGAGAATATTGCCGGTTCGGTATGCGAAACCCTGGAAGAGGCACAAGACAAGGCTTATGATGGCTATACTTGTTACGTAAAGGCTGATCAGAAATCCTACGTCTTTAAATTAGAAGAGGAAATCGTTTTAGACGAAGAAAATAATGAGGTCGTCAATCAAAAGTTTATCCCTTACGAAAGTGGTGCTGTTAATCAGGATGATGTTGCATCACCTGGAGGCTTATATGATTGGAATGTAGCAGAAAATGCAGGAGCCAATGCAGCTCATAATCAAATTATTGAAGTAAAGCCAGATATAACTCCTGATAGAACTATCTCAATAAAAGGAGATGGATACACCACGCTTAATTTTCTTTCTACAAATATGCATAACGGACTTAGTGGAAAAATTCTTTTTACTCACACTAAAGATCCCTATGTATCATTGTATGTCAAGGTGGATGGTGATAGCAATTCTGTATTCTTCAATAGCGGAGACAGTAAAGGATGGGTTGATGCTAAGTCATGGTATACTATTATTAGACATAATGAACGTAGGGTAATAGAGTATAGTTATATTAATGGAGAGCTGATATTATTTTCTAGATCTATTAATGAAGCTTCTACAATATCTTCAATAACTGACTCTGCAACAAATGCTGGAGGTAATTATGATTTAAGACTGGAGCAAGGAGAAGTTTTTAGATATAAAATAAATACAGCTGATGATGTTATTCTTACTGCAACAAAGGGTGCTAAACTTAGAAAAGGTATGGTTCTTTTTGTTGGTAATGGAGGCGTTGGCACTAGCACTAAAGTTACAATATCAAACATGAATCTTCCTGGAGGATCAAATTATTTTATGTTGGATCATGGCAAAACTGCTTCTTTAAGATATTTGGTTGATGGTAATGGAGCATATTTAGTTGATTCATTCTCAAACACCAGTACTCCAGTAGCAGTATCGAGTGGTAGAGGTATATACGATTGGAATGCAACAGACAATTCAGGAGCTGAATTAGCAACACTTGGGCAATTTGATGCTTCTAAAATGAATGGTAATATTACGAAAGTATCATTTAATAATTATTCTCAGATGAATTTCACCAACTTAACTGATGGAGATTCTGGAACGATAGCCGCTACAAGTACATCATCTTTTGATCAATTCCTATATTTTAGTGTAGATACTGACTTTAATAAGGTGTATGTAAATACTGGAGTTGAAGTTGTAACTGCTACAGGTGGAAAAAGGATATATATCCCAGCATACGGGCTATCGACAATTGAATGGCTTTATGATGGAACTAAATTACGCATAACATCTAGAGGACTTGCTTCTAGTGGAGCAATTGGAGATGCAACTTCATTAGATCACAATAGTTCTGGAACAGTCAGTATAGATCTTAAAAAAGGCTTAAGCCATTCTATACGATGTAAACACTCTAGTAATATCGCAGTTTTAAATCCTGCTTATTATCAAGATAATATTATTTATACTTTAAGACTATATAATGAGAGCCCAGATAATTCTAAGATGAAAGTGCAGATAAATAAAATAATAAATTTCCCAGGAGGGAAAGATCATTTTTATCTTGATCCAGGAGTAAAGGCAACAATACAATTCTACATGAGTGGCGGTAGTGCATGGGTTACTGGATATGCAAATGCTTCAGCAGTAGAATCAGGAAGCGCTCTTTCTTCCGACTCAGCATATTTGCCATCTAAATTAGAATTCACTGCAGATACTCCACTAATATCTAAAGAACCAGGACAAACAGTAACTTTATCTTACAATGTATGGGGGAATCTCAAATCTATATCGAAAGTAGAGATTTTAGATAAAGCTGATGGGATGGTGAAAATTGACAGTTCAATAGTCAACAATCATGATACTGGAACTCACGCAATAACTGGACTTGAGGCATTAGATGGTGCTCAGAAATATACATTAAAAGTAACTTATGCTGATACTACTAGTGAAACCAAAGAACTTGAAGTTGAGTCAGTGGAATATATTCACATTGGGCCTAATGGAGATATATCAAATATGAAAATAGCATATAGTCAAAATTATCAAGAAAAATTCTTAATTCCGATAGCACAAAAGGAATTTGAAGTTTCAATGACACCATCACAGCAAGCATATTTCCTACTGACAATACCGTCCAATAGACCATTAGATAAGTTATGGATTAATGGAAGAAAGGTATTATTACAAACTACAGTCTCAAGTTCATGGTCAACTGCAACTTCTGGATGTCTTCTTACTTACAATAAAAAGAATCTAGAGACAGCGACTGGAAGTGGTAGATTTGTAGATTATGATGCAAGAGGAAGTTATCCAACTAAATTTTTTGTTGGACCCAATGCAGTGGAAGACTTAACAATTAAATTAAAATTTACTTAATGAGTACTAATTATAATAAAGTAACACACATAGATACATCCCTAGGGATTATTGGAGACGCCCCTCTCGATGCGAGGGGGTATGTGCAATATACTAGCGACTTAACAACACTATTTAATGATAGCCCATACAGAGCTTATTATGGAATGGAAGTTATTGTTGGTACATCAGGGGCTAGCACTAAATATAGATATACAAATTCCTCATATTCCAATTCTTGGGATATATCAAATTGGATGAAGGTTGATATTGCAGATGCAATGACTGAATCTAAAGGAGGAACAACAAGTCAGCCATTGAGATCTACTGGACCAATAGTTGATGATGACTCAGTAATGACTCATGGAAAATATAGGGACGATGTAGTAATAGAAGGGTATGGAGCACCATACAATGTAAGAAAAGAGTTTGATACTGATGCAGAGATTCATGGATTTGGAATGAGTAGCAAAATGCTGGTATTTTATAGTGGAACTGCAGCAAAGGTATATATACATAATTTAATAACTAACAAAAAGTATGTGTATAAACATACTCTTATGACTACTAATATGAAATTAGCAGTTGTTGGTGAATCTGCTTATATTCAGAAAATTGATGCAACAAAAAATGCTTATGGCATATATATTACTGATGGAGGAAAAACTATTGTTCGTAGAGCATTGACATCTGCTGTTGGAGATTTTAAGAACATTCATGCAACAGATGGATATTTCTACACATTAGGAACCACTGGATGGGCTAGAGTAGAGCCTGACACATTTACTATCAAATACCAATCATTTACAAATTCAGATAGAGATGTATTTATTCAGTCCGGAGCATTTTGTCTAGGAATAAACTCTACGACTAAAGGTATAACAGTTTGGAGAGCTAATAAATATACTACTCATGCAGAGGAAGTGTATAGCGGAAATCATAGTTACTTTACTGGAATGAACAGTGTTGATGATATAAATTTTTATGCTAATAAAGATCATGCTGTTGTGTTTGGACTTCCTAACGACTATTTAACGACAGGAAAATTAAATACATTTTACATATATGACTCTAATTATAATGGAATAATAACAACAAAGTCTGAGTATGAAACAAATTCTAATCTTAAGCAATTTCCTACTAAAACTAAATTTATTCCTGGATTAACTAGTAAAGACGGAGGATTTGTAACTGCAGTTAATGGTGGCTATAATTTAATCTTTAATATAAGATCAAAATCAATCACAACATATGATACTGATGGTTCATATATAACTGTTGACGAATCAAATCTTTATAATAATTCTGGTGATGTTCTAATGCAGAGGAGTGAATTCGATAGTGGAATTTACTATATAGTAAATAAATATAGTGCTCCGGCAACAAGACCATTACCAACTGTATTTAATATTAATGAAAATAAAGGATCTAGCAGGTTAATAGATTCTAATGAGTGGGATGGTGGAATAGATACTGTCGTTGGCACCGAAGATTATCAAGCAGTTTTAGGTAGGATTGGTGCTAATTCAGTTATTAAACTATATGAGTCGAATGGAACAATAACAACATTACATACAGAAGTATATAATGCTAATTTAAAATTAAGAACTAGTGATGAAAGTATCATGTATTGGTGGAATTCAACACATGCGTATTTTAAACAATTGAAACCTGGAAGTTCCATCATAACAACTGCTCTTGCTGGTATTAGAGATCTGCAAGTTGGATCTAGAGATGCTAATGGCCTATATGCTGCATTGATTGGAGATAGTACTTATCTATCAAGAGATGGTGGCGTTACATTCACATCCACATTTACGGTTGTAGATACATATGGTATAGTATTAAATAATACCAGTCAACTAAGAATACTTTCTAAATCTGATACGAAAGTTGGATACATTAAAGTACATATGTATAATAATAGAAGTGGCGAACTGAAATCTGCAGATAGTAATCACAAAACAACTGATATAGATAATGTTGATATAAACTTTAATAAAACTTATACATTTGCATC
>Ga0209272_10002589_pt1 | contig 10041 bp, 12 predicted proteins | sample tdDd002_FD_187125 | JGI IMG/M metagenome (GOLD analysis project Ga0209272, IMG submission 187125) | Marine sediment microbial communities from the Atlantic coast under amendment with organic carbon and nitrate - tdDd00.2 (SPAdes)... | ecosystem: Environmental > Aquatic > Marine > Coastal >... | reverse complement strand
CTACAGCAACCAAATTATTTATTTTAACTATAGGTGTTTGACCTATTAACTCATATATTTTATTTACTTTTCTCATGGTAGACCTCCATCCTTCTTCTCACCAACATTATAACGCTCTATCTATTAATAGACTACTCATATACACTGTATTCTTATATATGATTCTGTCTATGATTATATTAAGCAATTCTCAAATAAAATACACAAAAAAAGAGTTTAATAATTTTTAAATTATTTTTATTAACTGATATGACTAGAACTAAATTATTTTAAACTAATAATATAACCAAATAAGTTGTAGAATTCAAAATAGATTTAAAATAAAAAAGGTTCTGAACAATTCAGAACCACAAAAAATTATTATTAAAAATTTTAAGCTCTTTGCTTCTCTTTTTTATTCAAAACTGCACCTATTAAACCAAGTATTATTAATAATGCCCCCAACAGTAATCTTGCTTCTACTGGAATGTTTTCTAAATGTCTGTCGTTATTCCTACCATTGATTTAAAAATGACAAATGGACCTATAATCAAACAATATACAATTTATTTCATTAACTCTTTCTCATAATTTTCAATGTATTATTAACTGTTAGTCTATCGTTGTTGGAGACCAAAAAAATTAAGAATTTTAATTGCCATAATAATCTATCCAATTCATTTTATAATTATCCTCATTATTCATTAAAGCACTACAGTATCCAGTATGATACATCAGGTGTCTAATCTGCATTGTAATTATCTCAATGTTAGAAAGTTTAGGATATAATGCTGAATTTTGTGATAGCCACTCATCAGTCTTATTATCAAAAAATTCATCTACTTGAGCTCTAATTAACAATATAAATCCTAGAAGTTCCTCTCTTGGCATAACATTATCAGGTTCCTGTTGAAATTCTGGAAAATATTCTCTATCAAGAAATGGTTCTACAAAAGGTTCATTATTCAGTCTAAACCAAAAATGACTCCCCATCAACGCATGTAATAATTGTTGCCAAAAGAAATGGCCTCCTATTTTTTTATAATATGTCTCTTCAGATATATCATTTACTATTGTTTCCATCATTTGAAAAACGAGCATATATTGAGTCTTCATATTTTCAATCACTCTATCACCTCTTATTAATCTTAACACCTAGATATTCTAGAAGTTGTTGGATGCTTGTATTTTTATCATAATTATCATTTATTTAGATGGTTATAAATTGTTGCTTATTATAAGAATCTTCTGCTCAATTTTTACATCAGTTTTGAATTTTTAGGTCTTGACCTATGCTTTCTAGTTGAATCGTACTTTTCCCAATAAACTCTTGTCTCATTATATTGAGTTCTAGGAATTGGTTGTCCAGCAGGAAATCCGATGTATGCTATTCCTAAAGGAACTACGTAATCAGGAATTGACAAAACTGATCTTACCGGTTTTATTACGGAAGGCAAAGGATGAACGCCTATCCAGACAGACCCAAGCCCAAGTTCAGTAGCAGCAAGTAATATATTTTGCATTGCTGCACTACAATCTTGAACCCAATAGCGCTCCATTCCACCTTTTGCAAGCTTAAGGTTTCCGCAAACTATAATCGCCGAGGTTGCATTATAATTTCCAAATTTTAACTGTTCTTTTAAGTTTGTTAGTACTAATTTATCAGTAACTATAACAAACTCCCAAGGTTGATTGTTGCACGCAGATGGTGCTGACATTGCAGCCTTCACTAGTTGTTTTAAATCCTCTTTTTTTACTTCTTTATCAGTATATTTTCTAACACTTCTCCTATGTAACATAGTTTCATATACACTTTTCATATTTTACTTCTCCTTGTTAACTTCTAAATTCTACAAAATTATTATTTCCATATCATTAATTATACAAAGACAATAATTAAATTACTTCTTTCCTAAAAGATAGATTAAGCCATTGGAGAAGTTAATTTTGGCATCCATATATGTATGACCACCAGTAAATTCTTCATATAAATATTCATAACCTTTATCTTCTAAAATATTTTTAAACGAAATATTTGCATTATAATGATAATCAAAATCTTTTTCAAATTCACCGATAGTTAGATAAATTTTTAAAGGAAGTTTTACACATTTTTCAAATTCCTTAACAATCAGTCCAGTTTCACATTTCTCATCATCATTCCAATAGAAAGCACTAGAATGACAGAATAATTTTCCGAATAAATTATGTTGTTTTAGGGCTATATAAGCAGCGTTAAGTCCACCTAAACTAAATCCCCCTATCAAATTTTTCTTAGCTTCTCTTGAAACATTATATTTATCGAACACCCACGTTAACAATTCGTTAGCGAGAAAGTCATTAAATTCCTCACTACATGTAAGTTCCTTTTCTCGATTATCGTGTGTCTCAATAAATAATGCACACACACTTGGAATTTTATTTCCATAAATCAAATTATCTAAGACAGTCTTTGCTTCTACAATGTTTAGATACTCCCATCCATCAGTAAATACCGCTAACCCGTACTCATCACCATTTTTTTGATAATCATGAGGAGTGTAAAACCATATTCTCCTCTGATTTCCTAGTACCTTGCTTTTAAACTCGGTAATCTCAACAAGTTCCCCTTGAAGAGTTCCTTCTTTTTCTATTGTCCACTCATTTTCAATATAGTTTGGTAGTGCAATGTATGATTCTTCTTTAAAGGATAAGTGATATTCATTTGGATATTTCTCATCATCAGGACATATATATTTGTTTGGGTTTAGTGGGTCGATTCTAAAGTCTAATTCTTCCCATTCTTGTCCATCAGTTTCGTTTATAACAAACATGTATACAGAATGTGATTTTCCTGATACCTTCCAGGTTCTATACCAAAGATCTGTACTTAAAAGTCTTTCCAATTTAGTTTCATCCGTATCTAGTCCAAACATTTCCCCAAAGACAGAAACACAATTAGTATCACTATTCCCTCTCCAAATTAATGTTACATAATAATTATGATTATCATCTTCTATTCTTTCGATAAGTGGAGATCCTTTTTCTTCAATCATGTTCCAAAATATGTTTATCTGGTTTTCATCACCACTCAAAATTTTTTCTTTTAATTTTTTTATTTTATGACTCTTAATTTCATCTATAATTTGTTTCATTTTAATACCTCACTTTATGTAATATTTTTATGTATTAATACTTATTTATTAATTTTTAATTTCGTGTTTTATGAGTTATTCTCTACTCAAAGATAAAAGGGTCATCATTATGAAGTTAAACTCATAAGGTAGTTCTTTAGCTATATAGCGGTACTTAAAATCCATATTTAATCATTATGCTGCATCCCCCTTTACACTTTTCGTTTTTTGGACCTTTTGATTTACCATAACCCTTTTGAACCTATGCTAAATTACTTATCAAAATTATATGTCCTTTATTAGCATATCACATAAGATTGTGCAAAAAAAGATTAAGAATCTATACTCTTGTTATTAGTGATCGATGAAAAGGCTATTAGTGTCTAAACTTTTTTTGTACAAATTAAAAAAGGCATATGAGCCTTTTAAAAAAGCAAGGGAACAGGAAATCTATCCCGCGTAGATGGTGTTAAAATGTGAGTATGTATATTTATCTACATTTGTTCTTAACTACCCTATTTATTAAATTATAAATATTCTTCTACGGCGTACATTTGTAAACAGTTATCTATAATAATCCATGTTTATATAATATCTCAGCTTCTTTCCAATATTGAGAAAAGTTCTCTTGATAAAATTTTAAGTTTGGATGGTTAGGATTATTTAACAAATTATCTGTCTTAATTAATCGAAGAACATGTCCACGAATAATATCTTTTCTATACTGTGGTAATGTCTCATATTTCTCATAGATAAATTTGCCTTGTTTTTCATATTCCATTATTTTCTCGAACACATCATCAATGTATTCAAAGTCAACAATAGGAACTAGAGAATCTGATGTTACACAAGTATGAACACCAGTGGAATCATTAAGCTCATATTCTCCATCGCAGTGATAAATATATCCGCTTAATCCCTTATAAAAATATTCCAATGCCCCACTAAACATTTCTTGAAAAACTAAAACGCCATCTTCGCGAATATCGAGCATAGGCATTTTTGTACTTAGTTTTTCTGTATCCCATATATAATGTAGTGCTAGCTGCTTACTTGTAGTTAAATATACTACCGCTCCTTTTAAGTTAGAATAAAACGATGCAAACGGAATAAGTTCATTAAGACCTTCTTTTGTTGTTCCATGATAATATTTCATATAAATCCCTCCTATATAATTATCATATATTTTTTCATATTAAATTAACAGTCTGTTAAATAATGTTAAAATATGATATAATATATATATAATAAAGAGGACAAAACTTGTCCTCTTTTCATTTTTTTAATAGTTTTTTATACTTAAATCGAGTTTAAAATGTTCTTAATTTTATTATTCTTGCAATAATTGAAGATCTCAACAATTAGTAGAACAAATATTAATATGTCTCTAATAATATGAATTAAATAATAATCTAGAATAGTTAAACCTGCAATTATTAACACAAATCTTAAAATTTTAATCAACGCAAATATTGCAATTACAGTAACAGTATATATTCTAGAGTGCTTATTGTTAAAAATACACGCGACAATTACTATGATATTTCCAGTTATAATGAAAATATTATTTATTATGTTATATACTGTAATTGAGTTTAATTGTGTCATAATATGAGCACATAGAATACCACCTAAAATACTGTAAACTATCGGAAGCAGAAACAAAAAGGCGATTCTTTTATGATTTCCTAGACCTATAGTATATATTGTTAATGAAGCCCAAAACGCAATATTAACTAACTGATAAATTGCATATATAATATAGTAGTCGATTGATGCAGAAATATTTCTATAATAGAAAAATACACTATTAAATAATATACTTAGTATTATTACTATTAATAATGTTAATTTACTTTTCATATTATCCTCCCCAAATCCCAATTGTTGGTATATTATTCAAATTTAATATAATTTACCTTCTTCTTTCATTTGCTTTTCCCTTTGAGTTCCGATAGCACTTCCAAACACAAGTCCTAAACTAATACCTATTCCCGTACCCTTTCCACTACTTACCCCAGTTCCAACAGAAAGTCCAATCATCATCCCAAAAGCTGTATACGTAGTTAATATTGACCCCTTCTCGTGTAAATCAAATTGACTTTTTACCAATTGTTTAAGAAGGGCGAAATCTTTTAAGTACTTTTTTTGTTGTTTTTTATCATCAAAATTTAAATTTTCAAGTGAATTTTTTAGTTGTATCATTAAATCCTCTACTTCTTTATTTTGATATTCGTAAAGTTTGATAGATAGATTTATTAATGTATCTATACCTAGCTTCTTTGTCTTCTTTTCATTAAATTGACTTGTAATATCTTTTATATTTTTGTCGTAATCTATAAACATATAATCCCTCTTCTTTCTTTATATTAAATCTATATGTAACATTTCAACTGAAAATTATATCTTTACTTAAACCTTTGAATTTTAAGTCTTCTCATTAATTAATTTACCATAACCTTTGTCAATGTTAACTTATAATCCATGAGTATTTCCTCCCATGTATTCCTTTAAATCTAGTATACATTATATATTTATTAAACAGCAAAAAAAAAACTATTTTATATACTCTTTGAAAATTTTTATGGCAGGGGAGACAGGAATCGAACCCACATAGACGTTGTTGGAGTACGAGTTTACATATATTAGTTAAAAAAACACTGCTTTTAATCAGTGTCATTCAAATATCAATGATATTTCTTACTTATACATCAATTCTTACACTTTACAAATCTAATTAGCTAAACTACGTTAAAAAAAGTTTAACTCTTAGTAAAATATTTCTATAATAATCTGAGAAAGTTGATATGCTGAATAAATTAATACCCAACTTATTAAATAATGAATAAAATTTATTTTCCTCTTAATAAATTTGGATGAACCATAAAATGCCCACCAAATCGTTATTATGTATACACCGAATATGGCTACTAATGAAGTAACCATCCAAAGTGCAAAACCTGATCCAACTACTATTGATGCAAGAGAATCAGACATTCCATTAATAAATGTAAACCAGTTATCCCTTCCCCCAACCCTCAAGATAACACTAATCATAGAGCAACTAAGGTAAGAAATTAAAGTAATTAGTAGTTCTTTCATGATCTGTCCCCCCTTATTTGATTGATTTGTAATATCTTCTATTTCTTTATCGTATTTTACTAACACATAATACCTCTTCTTACTTTTCATTACATCTAAATGTAATACCTCATCTGCCTAAAAATTATATCATTACTTAGACCAACGGCGCTGGTGTATGGAATTTTGATTATTTTTGTCTTTTCACATAGATATTATTAAGTCAATCAGTGTTGAAAATATTAAGTTTTTTGTGATATTAAGTTATTTAACCAAACCATTTTCTACTTCAATTGAATACCAATCCCATGTGCCTAAAACTTTATCTCCTATTCTATAACCTAATTTAGTTGAACTCTTTTGTTTTGGTTTTCCCAACAATTCAATTACTTCTTTAACTTCAACACCTTTATATATGTAATTTTCTTCTAGATCTTCAATCATATATTTTCTTACACCTATATCTTCCATCCATATGGACTGATTGAATGTAGTTAGTTTACATCTTATTAAGTTAATATATAAAATAAATACAATCAAGAATAGAATTAATATATAGAATTGTCTTTTGAAGAAGACTATTTTGCTCTTTTTATATTTGAACAGTATTAAAGAACTAAATAGAATTATACAAGGTAATGTGCAAAAAATAATTATATATGATATATGATACGGCATCCCTTTATTTATTAAGACTATTAAATATGAAGGATTTGACAAACTTTTCCAAAGTTGTAAAATGATAAACAAGCAAATATTATCCTACAACGACAACAAATTTTCAAAAATTCTTCATAACGAAATCCCCATAATTTATATAAATAATTATATAGACTTATATAAAATATAACCTAAGAATAAATCATCTTGAAATAACTAAATTACAAAACCTGCAAATAAAACTATTGACCAAATTATAGTAATTATATTTAATATAATCCCGTATTTTACATTTGTTTTTTTTACATTTCTTTCGAAAATTCCCCAAAATCCAAATAATAATCCTAAAGGTTTAGTTAATAACTCTATCCCTCCTCCAATATTAATAATTCTTACTTGTAGAGATATAAATTCAAAATAATTTCCTTCTATATACGAATGTAATGCCCAATAAAGAGCAATAGAAAGTAAAACATTAAAAATCCCAATTAAAATTGATATACTTCCTTTAGTTGATTGCTTATTATTTTTATTGTTTAATTGAACTTTATTCATCCTAATATTGGGTTTAATGTTTTGCTTTATCCTAAACATCTCCTTAACATCTTTTGAGAATACAAGTAAATATATGTTTAGTAACAGAACTAGAACAAATAGCATATAGAAAGCAATTAAATATATCATCAAATAATATAAACTAAGTACTAAAGATATCACTAACAAAAATACCAAGATGTCTTTTATTATTTTTGAACCTCTATAAATAAAAACATAACCTAAAATAGTTAATGATACTCGTATAATCCATTGAATAATATACATTGGTACCCCAGATGTAACCCCATCATTAATTCTTATAATTAATCCCAGAAATAATAATCCTAACTCAACGATTAAAAACAAAAATCCTCCAATCAATATAAGTCTTTCACCTTTTTTACAACCTTCAATATATATTTCAACTTTTTCTTCCATAATGTTCTTCCCCCATTTATTTAATGTTTTATATACTTAATTATACTAAATTAAATCAAGGATATCTAGAAAGCCGTATCTAACTAAGGAGTCTATCGTTGTTGGAGTACGAGTGTTTGAATTATTGTTAAATTATAAACGTTACTAAGTTAGCTAATTCCTTCAATATTGTCTTTTTTTTATGATATAATTTTTTTAGAGAGGGAGGGAAAATTTATGCCGTTAGAAAGTGAAGTTCGCCCATTACTTGTTATATTTTTTAGTCTCGTTATGATAATATTTTTATTATTTATTGTTTATTTATATTATAAAACTAGGAATAAAAAATTGGGATGGTTCGTGTTACAATTTATTTCTTTAATATTATCATTTTACAGTGTTTTAAATATGGTAGATTATAATTACTTGATCGAATCAGCTCTACATTCAGAACATTTTTCACCTATTTTAGCATCTGCTGGGTTATGGTGGGGAATAAGTACGATATTCATGATTATAGGTATAGTAGAAATATCACTAAATAAAGTTAAAAAAATCTAGTTGTAAGCTAGGTATGACTGCAAATGAAGGCAGTCTTTTTTCGTAATTAAATTATATAGAATGGTTAGGTGTTGGAGTACGGATTTATGTATTTCACTCTAAACTATGGATATAACAAGTATATTTCAAGGTTTAAAATTTTTACTTTTAATACATGATTATTCATTTAACTTTTAATATATTTATCTTAGAATCTATCATATGAAAAGTAACTTGATCTCCTCATCACTAATATTTTTATTGGCAAAATATTTCAAACTTCCTCTACTTGGACTAAACCGAAAATATAACTACCTAAATAATTCAAATAAACCTCACTCTTGTGAGGTTTATTGTTAATAAAACTTTATAAACTATTTCTTCTGCCAGATTAAATCTGCTTTTTCTATAACAGACTTAAAATCATCATTCGACATTTCTATAATATCCAATTCAAGGTAATCACCAACAAAGTAATAAACTTCTGTTATATTTTCCATAGATGGTATAGCTAAAAATAAAACCTTTTTTGTTGTAATTTATATTTAATCTAATTCGAAAAATCATTATATATTACTTTTTCTATATTTTAAAATTTCAACAATTAATAACGCAAATATTAATATATCTCTGATAACATTAATTAAATAATAATCTATACTAATAATTAACCCTGCACTTAATAAAGGTACTCTTACTAATTTAATTAGTGCAAACATTAAAATTATGGCTATAATTTTATCTCTGGATTCTTTGTAATTTAAAATACTTGGAATAATTACTATTAAATATGAAGCTATATAATAAATATTATTTATTATGAAACGTACTGTAGGTGATGCTACACTGGATAAAAGTGCTGCAAATATAATATCCAAAACTATGTACAGTAGAGGAAGTAGAAAAAGGTAGGCAATTTTCTTGCGATTACCTAGACCTATAGTATATTTTGTTAACGAAACCCAATAGGCAATATAAACAATTGAAGTAGATAAAGCAAATTTATGATATAGTTCCTCTGTGAAAATAATATCTCTATAGCAGAGAAATAAACCGTTTAATATTATATTTAGAGCAATAACTAATAAAAATATTAGCTTTCTTTTCATAATACGTTCTCCCATTTTTTTATATTTTATATATAATTATACTAAATTAACTTTTCATTATCTATATATTGGTATACAAATAAGCGGTCTATCGTCGTTGGAGTACGAGACTTTGGATTAACGGATATCTTGAATAAAGGAAGAAAAAAATTTATATAAGAAAAAAGATGTTAGCTTAGAAAAAAGACACTTATTTACTCATTGTCTTTTCAAGTTTCTTCTACATCTTTTTTTGATTCTTATGTCAATTTTTTTACTCTTTATGGTATAGGAACATATGGATTTACAATCCATTTATGCGATATTGGAGTACGAGTCTTTGCAAATTTTAATCAAGTTGATATTTTTCCCTAATATTATTGTTAATTAACAATACTTCATTATGTAATTCATCAATAGTCATAGAATCGGGATATCTTAAGTAAGATTCAAGAAATGAAGAAAGTCTTTGTAAATCTGCAGAAACATCTTGGTTATTACGCAAAAGTTTTTCATAAACAGAAGCTGTATTAATTATAAATTTTATGTCTTCTTGTGAAAGTTCCTCTTTATTTAATATATAGTCATCTAGATGATATAAGTAAACTTTCATTTTTTGTGTTAAA
>Ga0209272_10002585_pt1 | contig 10049 bp, 7 predicted proteins | sample tdDd002_FD_187125 | JGI IMG/M metagenome (GOLD analysis project Ga0209272, IMG submission 187125) | Marine sediment microbial communities from the Atlantic coast under amendment with organic carbon and nitrate - tdDd00.2 (SPAdes)... | ecosystem: Environmental > Aquatic > Marine > Coastal >... | reverse complement strand
ATATTAATCCGACCGCCATCTAGCCCCTTCATGGCAAACTTAAACCCTTCCCCTTCATCACCAAGCAGGTTAGTTGCAGGCACTTCTACATTTTCAAACGTCACGGCACGAGTCGGCTGGCTGTTCCAACCCATTTTGAGCTCTTTCCGTCCATAGCTAATTCCACCAGCCTCTGCCGGAACAATAAAGGCAGAAATACCACTTGCTCCGGTAGCCTTATTTCCCTCACCGCCAGTCCTTGCCATTACCACCAGCACGTCAGTCTCACCGGCTCCGGAAATAAACGCCTTGGCACCGTTAAGAATATAGTGGTCACCCTTTTTTACAGCACTCGTTGTTAGTGATGCAGCATCTGATCCAGCATTGGCTTCGGTCAGACAATAAGAAGCCAACCATTCACCGGTCAGTAGCTTAGGGCAGTAATGTACTTTCGCCTGCTCCGTCGCAAATGAGCCAATCATCCAGCAAACCATATTATGAATAGTCATAAACGCTGTCGTCGAAGTACACCCCATTGCAAGCTGTTCAAATATAATTGATGCGTCAAGCCGGCTGAGACCAAGGCCTCCTTGTTCTTGCGGGACGTATAAGCTCAAAAAGCCCAGCTCGCCCGCTTCTCTTAACATGTCTTTAGGAAAGATTTGTTTCTCATCCCATTCAGCAGCCAACGGCGCTAATCGCTCACTGGCAAACTGATGAGCAGTTTCAGCAAAAGCCCGCTGTTCTTCATTCAACTCAAAGTCCATTAGCTTCTCCCTTCACTTTTCCTTAGCCCTTTCTTAACCTCTCTCTTAACACTTTGCTCTTAACGTAAGTGGATCGTTAAGTTTGGTCCGGTTGGAATATCATCATCAAACCAGCGAGAAGTGACAGTCTTTGTTTCGGTATAGAAACGCACCGCCTGCTTACCATACGCATGGAGATCGCCGTAAAAGCTCCCCCTCCACCCGGTGAACGAGAAAAAAGGCAATGGCACAGGAATAGGAACATTAATACCCACCTGGCCGACCTGAACATCATGTTGATATTTGCGCGCAGCAGCGCCACTAGCAGTAAAGATGGAGGTACCGTTGCCATAAGGGTTGGCATTAACAAGGGAAATAGCCTCTTCAAGGGTATCAACCTCAATACAGATCAGCACTGGCCCGAATATTTCCTCCTGATAAATCGACATATCCGTCGTCACGCCACTGAACAGTGTAGGCCCAACCCAATTCCCATCGGGATAACCCTCAACATCACAATGGCTACCGTCTAACCCACACACTGCGCCTTGCTCTTTCCCTTCCCGAATCAGACGTAATACCCGATCTTTGGCCTTCTGGCTAATCAACGGACCATAACCAGCAGCCTCATCATCCCAGGCGCCTGGATGAATTTTTGCCATAGCCTGTTTTAATTCGGGAATCCACTCTTTCGCGCCGTCGACAAGCACAGCAACTGAAATCGCCATACATCGCTGGCCGGCGGCACCTACAGATGACCCCACAAGGTTATTAATCACCTGCTCTTTGTTAGCATCCGGCATCACGACCATATGATTTTTGGCGCCTGCGAATGCCTGTACACGTTTCAGGTGGTGAGTCCCGGTTTGGTAGATATGGCGTGCAACAGGAACAGAGCCGACAAAAGAAACGGTTCTGATATTAGGATGGGTAAGCAAGTAGTCTACCTGCTCTCTTTGACCATGGATTATCTGCAGTACACCTTTTGGTGCACCGGCCTGTTCAAACAGTTCTGCCAGTCGAATTGACGTAAGTGGTACTTGATCAGACGGTTTCAGCACGAAGGTGTTACCCGCTGCAATAGCCAATGGAAACATCCACAGCGGGATCATCGCCGGGAAATTAAACGGGGTGATCCCACTGCATACTCCCAACGGTTGCAAGATAGAGTATGTATCAATATCTGTTGCTACATTCTCAACAGTTTCACCCATCATTAAGCTGGCAATATTGGCTGCCTGTTCAACCACTTCAATGCCTCGCCACACATCTCCTTTTGCATCGGCAAAAATTTTACCGGTCTCGCTTGAAAGCAATGTGGCTATCTCGTCGTGATGCGTTTTTAGTAAATGCTGATAATTCAGCATTAGCCGAGCTCGCTCGGGTACTGGCACCTCTTTCCAGGACTTGAACGCCTCGTAGGCACTGGAAACAGCCTCTTCAATTTCATCCTCTGTTGCACAAGGCAACTTGGCAATCACGGTATTTTTTGCTGGGTTGGTTACATCCACCCATTGCAATGATTGTGACTGGCGAAACTTACCATCGATATACAAAGGAACATGTTGGTTCATAGTTGCTCCTCAGGGCGCTACCACCCTATATAAATAGAGGATTTATAGTGGAAAGCATTAAACAGGACTTCCAAAACCAGGAACTTCGATCGCAATCGCCGTAGCTTCTCCTCCCCCGATACATAACGAGGCAACTCCCTTCAAGGAATGAGCTTCGGTAATGTCTTTTTGCCTTTGCTTCAGTGCATGAATCAGTGTTACGAGAATTCTAGCCCCACTAGCTCCAATCGGATGACCTAGCGCACAGGCTCCACCATGGACATTAACCCTGGTAGCATCCAGCCCCAGCTCCTGAACGGCTATTTGAGTTACAACCGCAAAGGCTTCGTTGATTTCCCACAACTCAACATCTTCAACAGACCATTCAAGATCAGAGAGAAGCTGGCGGATAGCCGAAACTGGTGCAATGGTAAATTCAGCAGGATCCCGAGCATGGGTTGCGTGACCTTTTATTATGGCAAGCGGCATAAAACCCTGTTGATTTGCAAGATCCCCATCCATTATTAACAGGGCCGCCGCCCCGTCAGAAATAGAGCTTGAATTGGCCGCCGTAATAGTGCCATTTTTGGCAAAGGCCGGTTTGAGGGCGGGAATCTTATCAACGTTAATCTCGCCTGGATGCTCATCTTGGGAAAGAAGCAGAACACCTTGCTGGCATTCTTTCTTTAGAGGAGTGATTTCACTGTCAAAGGCATGTCTACGCTGCGCATCGACAGCGCGTTCAACGGACATAGCTGCCCACTGATCCATTTGTTCGCGTGTAAACCCTAGTTTATCCGCCACTTGCTGAGCATAAACCCCCATTAAATGCCCTTCATAGGCGTCCTGCAGGCCATCAAGAAACATATGGTCATAGACAGTACGGTGACCTAATCGCATCCCGCTTCGTGCTTCTTTTTGTAAGTATGGGGCATTGGTCATGCTCTCCATTCCACCCGCAATCACTGCCTGGACACTACCTGCACGAATTAAATCACTCGCGAGCATGACAGACTTCATTCCGGAACCACACACTTTGTTCACCGTGGTGCAGCCAACTGAATAAGGTACCCCAGCCCCCAAAGCAGCTTGCCGTGCCGGCGCCTGCCCACAGCCTGCCGACAACACGCAGCCCATAAAAACCTCATCAATGAGTGACGGAGCAAGATCAATATCTTCCAGCACCCCACGAATAGCACACTGACCTAATTCGGGTGCTGAATACGTGGAAAACTGCCCCTGAAAACGCCCAAGTGCGGTACGGCGCGCAGCTACAATCCAAACGTTTTTATCCATTACTTCGCCCTCTCTGAAGACAGCAATAACAGTTAAAACTGAAGCCCTTCAAAGATAATCAGAGCCGACCCAATTTCTTGACGTTTACGTAAGCATAGCACTAACATTTACGTAAACGTTAAGAAACAAAGTAGTCACACCCGTAATTGTAACGGCAAGCATACGTACAACATGATTGCCAGATGTAGTCGCAGATTGATACCAAATATCAGACGCGACAATTGTTGGCTTCATCATCAAATGAGTCCACTCCTGGAGGAGATTTTAAGGTGGAGACTTTCAAAATCAGTGAGTTGGCAAAAGAGTTCGATATCACAACCCGAAGTATTCGGTTTTATGAAGATGTCGGTCTGCTACATCCATCAAGAAACGGCAACACCCGAGTTTACAGACACCGTGACAAAATAAGGCTGAAACTCATTTTAAGAGGCAAACGACTCGGCTTTGCATTGGCAGAAATTCGTGAACTGTTTGAGCTCTACGACACCAATCAAAGTCATACTCAGCTTAATGAAATGCTGAGGATAATTGATGACAAACAAGCCACCCTGCAACGCCAGCTAGATGACATTAACGTTGTACTTAATGAGTTAAAGGTTGCCAAGGCACGTTGTCACCAAGCGTTAAACAGCTCAGAGGCCCACTGACTACGGGCTATATCCTACTGGCATTACAGAAGTTCATCGCAACTTGGTCTAACCCGGAGATGTTATGAAAGATCTGTTTACTCCCCTCAATTTTGGCCTTGATGAAACACTCGGCATGCTCCGCGAACAAGTGAACAACTTTGCCTGCGAAGCTATCGCTCCTCTTGCATCACAAGCAGATCAAGACAATCAGTTTCCCAATCAGCTCTGGACACTCATGGGGGAAATGGGCCTGCTTGGTGTTACGGTTAGCGAGGAATATGGCGGTGCCAACATGGGGTACCTAGCTCATGTTATAGCGATGGAAGAGATTAGCCGGGCATCGGCTTCTGTCGGTTTGAGCTACGGTGCGCATTCCAATCTGTGCGTCAACCAAATCTATCGCAATGGGTCGCCTGAGCAAAAAGCAAAATATCTACCCCCATTAATTACAGGCAAGCATGTCGGCGCCCTCGCGATGAGTGAACCCAATGCCGGATCGGATGTTGTTAGTATGCAGCTAAAAGCTGAACGCCTAGGTGACAACTTCATCCTCAACGGTAGCAAAATGTGGATCACAAACGGACCAGATGCCCAGACGTTTGTTGTATACGCAAAAACAGAGCCAGAATCAGGATCGCACGGGATTTCAGCTTTCATCGTTGAGCGAGATTTCGTTGGTTTCAGCCATGCGCAAAAACTCGACAAACTCGGCATGCGTGGCTCCAACACCTGTGAACTGGTATTTCAAGACTGCAAGGTACCAGCCAAAAATCTACTTGGCGAACTGAACAAAGGCGTCAACGTTCTGATGAGCGGACTGGATTATGAGCGTGTCGTCCTAGCTGCCGGGCCTTTGGGGATCATGCGGGCCTGCCTTGATCTCGTCATTCCCTACATCCATGACCGAAAACAGTTCGGTCAGTCAATTGGCGAATTCCAGCTTGTTCAGGCCAAGGTTGCCGATATGTATACCCGGACCAATGCAGCTCGTGCCTATGTTTACGCTGTTGCGGCAGCTTGTGACCGAGGCGAGAGTACAAGAAAAGATGCGGCAGGCGTCATTCTTTACAGTGCTGAACTGGCAACACAATTGGCATTAGATACCATCCAGCTTCTTGGTGGTAACGGCTATATCAACGAATTTCCAGCCGGACGACTGCTCAGAGATGCCAAACTGTATGAAATTGGAGCTGGGACTTCAGAAATTCGCCGGATGCTTATCGGAAGGGAACTATTCCAAGAATCAAAGTAAGGACGATGCTTGATGGCAATTATTCAAACCCATGTTCATACCAATGAACCCCAATTCAAGCTAAACCAGCAGAACATGGCTGAGCTGGTCGACGAGCTTCATTCTCATGTTCACCACCTTCTGCAAGGTGGCGGAGAGCCCGCGACTTCACGACAGAAAGAAAAAGGGAAACTCCCCGTCAGGCAAAGAATTGACGTGGTATTGGATCCCGGAAGCCCATTTCTCGAAATCGGACAGTTCGCCGCTTGGCAGGTTTACGATGAGGAGATCCCTTGCGCTGGTGTCGTTGCCGGGATTGGTCGGGTCGAAGGGATTGAGTGCATGGTGATTGCCAATGACCCAACGGTTAAAGGCGGTACATATTACCCCCTGACTGTTAAAAAGCACCTCAGAGCACAAGAAATCGCCGAGCGATGCCATTTGCCCTGCATTTACCTCGTCGATTCCGGAGGTGCCAACCTGCCTCATCAGGCCGAGGTTTTTCCCGACCGAGATCATTTTGGTAGAATTTTTTTCAATCAGGCACGAATGTCAGCCAAAGGGATCCCACAAATTGCCGTCGTTCTCGGATTATGTACGGCTGGTGGCGCATATGTCCCCGCGATGGCCGATATTTCGATTATCGTCAAACAACAAGGTACAATTTTTCTCGCAGGGCCTCCCCTTGTTAAAGCTGCAACTGGTGAAATTGTCTCGGCCGAAGAACTCGGTGGTGCGGATGTTCACTGTAAAACCTCCGGCGTCGCAGACTATCTCGCTCAAAACGAGCATCATGCACTCGAACTTACCCGGCAAGCAATTGCCAGCTGTCACCTTGACATTCAACCCGAGAGTCATGGTCGAGAGCAAGGTCAAGGTCACGTCCTGCCACCCCGCTACTCTTCCGAGGATCTCTTTGGCATTGTCGGCACCGATTTGCGAAAGCCCATAGATATCAAGGAAGTTATCGCTCGCATTGTGGATGATTCTGCATTTGATGAATTCAAGGCTTTATATGGCGATACGCTTGTCTGTGGCTTTTCCAAACTATACGGACACCCCATCGGCATCGTTGCCAACAACGGTATTTTATTTTCAGAATCTGCCCAAAAAGGAGCGCATTTCATCGAACTCTGCGCTAAACGAAAAATCCCCTTGCTGTTCCTGCAAAACATTACCGGCTTCATGGTAGGGAAAAAATATGAATCTGAGGGAATTGCCAAACACGGCGCAAAAATGGTGATGGCCGTGTCCTGTGCCGACGTACCCAAATTTACGGTGATTATCGGTGGATCATACGGAGCCGGAAATTATGGCATGTGCGGGCGAGCCTACAACCCAACAATGATGTGGATGTGGCCCAATGCCCGGATTTCCGTTATGGGTGGCGATCAGGCTGCTGGCGTTATGGCACAAGTGACCCGCGATATCAAAGCGCGCAAAGGCCTGGCCTGGACAGAAGACGAAGAAGCCGCTTTTAAACAACCTATCCGCGAACTATATGAAGAACAAGGCTCGCCCTACTATGCCAGTGCCAGACTATGGGATGACGGCATTATTGATCCCCGGCAAACACGGGATATCGTCGGTATCGCTTTATCAGCGTCACTGAGAGCACCAATACCCGAAAGTCAGTTTGGTATTTTCCGGATGTGATTATTGAAAGATCTTCCGAAGAGTTTCTGGACAGTTTTGAAATGTGTCAGGAGACATTCGTCTGACTAAGGCCATCAAAGGAGATAAACATGAGCCAGCATCAATATGGAACTAGCCAGAATAGCCAACAGACTGAAACCTTGCATATCAAGCCCGACGCTAATGTATTGTGCACAATTAGCAAAGCAGGTATTGCCAACATAACATTGAACCGAACCAGCAAACATAATGCATTTGATGCCGATATGATCAATACCTTACTTGGCTTCCTTTCCCAGCTAAAACAACGCCATATAATTAGAGGGCTTATCCTTAGCGCCAATGGCAAGCACTTTTCTGCCGGTGCCGATTTGCAATGGATGAAGTCGATGGCAAGTAAAACTGTTGATGAGAATAAATCTGATGCCCTTAAGCTGGCTGAGTTGTTATTTAAACTTGATAACTTTCCAGCTCCGACTATTGCTCACGTTCACGGAAGTGCATTTGGAGGAGCCCTGGGACTAATTTGCTGTTGCGATATAGCGATTTCGGATAGTGAAGCTCTGTTCTGCCTCAGTGAAGTTAAGCTTGGCCTGATCCCTGCTACCATAGGGCCTTATATGTGCCGAACTATCGGACAGCGGCAAGCTCGGCGCTACATGCTGACTGCAGAATGTTTTGATGCCGATACCGCACATCAACTCGGCATTATTCACAAAATGACAAACACCCCCAAAGAAGCAAGAGAGCTTCTCTCCCAACTCACAAACCAACTACTGAACAATAGTCCGGCAGCGTTGGCACAGGCCAAGAAACTGTGCCAATTGTGTGATAGCCACAATATAGATTCAGAACTAAAAAAGAAGACCAGTGCACTGATAGCCGACATACGTGTCTCACCCGAAGGGCAAGAAGGACTTGAGGCTTTTTTTACCAAACGACCACCAGCATGGAGCATCAAGAATGAGTAAGATTACGGAAGCAAAAGTGGTCACGGCACCAGTGGACATCACCCGCCTGCTTATCGCCAACCGAGGGGAAATTGCTTGTAGGATCATAGAGACAGCCAAAAAGATGGGCATAGAAACCATTGCCATATACTCTGAAGCGGATAGACAAGCAAAGCATGTCAAAATGGCCGATTACGCTGTCCTGGTTGGCACACCACCAGTGGCGAACTCCTACCTCAATATTCCACGGATTATCGATGCAGCAAAAACACTGGCAGCCGATGCTATTCACCCGGGCTATGGGTTCCTGTCAGAAAATGCGTCATTTGCCGAGGCCTGCCTTAGCAATGACTTGATATTTATCGGTCCCCCAGCAACAGCAATGAAAGCGATGAGTTCTAAATCAGATGCCAAAATGATTATGGAACGAGCCCACGTCCCGTTGATCCCCGGATACCATGGTGAAGACAATACAGTAGAAATGTTATCAGCCACGGCCAACCAAATTGGCTACCCTGTTCTGCTCAAAGCTGCGCTTGGTGGTGGTGGAAAAGGGATGAGGGTTGTCGAATCAGCAACTGAGATGCCCGAAGCTATAGCCAGTGCCAAACGTGAAGCTCGAGCATCATTCGGGGATGACCTGCTGCTAATTGAGAAATACCTTGTCGGCCCCAGGCACATTGAAGTTCAGGTATTTGCCGATCAGCATAACAATACAATCTATCTTTCCGATCGTGATTGCTCTATTCAACGTCGACATCAAAAGATTGTTGAAGAGGCGCCAGCTCCAAAGCTTTCGGAAACCCTTCGGCATGCTATGGGACAGGCCGCTGTAGAGGCCGCAAAAGCAATTGGCTATATCGGCGCAGGTACCGTCGAGTTTCTGCTAGATGCATCTGGTCAGTTTTATTTCATGGAAATGAACACCCGGCTGCAAGTCGAACATCCAATTACCGAACTGATTACCGGGCAAGATTTGGTTGAATGGCAAATAAATGTTGCCAAAGGCATACCACTACCGCTTAGCCAAAAACAAGTTACCCATCACGGGCACGCAATTGAAGTTAGGATCTACGCTGAAGACCCGGGCCAAGATTTTCTTCCTTCATCTGGTCATATTCATTACTTAAGAGAACCACCCAAACAAAGCAAACATACAAAGGTCAGGGTTGATTCTGGCATTTTACAAGGAGACACCATCACCTCTTTTTATGATCCTATGCTGTCTAAGCTCATTGTATGGGCCACGACCAGAAGCTCTGCTATCACGACATTATCTCAAGCTCTATCCAACTATCGCTTGATTGGCCCAGCAACTAATATCGATTATTTACAACAGATTATCAGTCATTCAGCGTTTAAAACCGCAAACATCAACACCCACTTTATAGAGCAGTACCAAGCCGATCTTAACGACAACTTGTCGCCGGTTTTCGATTTCAATGCTGTCGCTACTAATGCAGACGCTCCCCAAGCACTGACCGTCCCAAAGCTTGTTTTATTCGCGGCTATTTCGGCAATCCACCTGGAAGGCTTCTTCATTCATTGGCGTTTAAACCAGTCTTCATGTCAGGAAGTATCCGTTAGTCACTCACACGGGGAAAGATACCGACTTCTTTTTCAGTTTCCTTTTGCACAACCACCGACATTAGAGAATCAACCGAATGATGCCAAGCAAATCATATTAACCCGAGTAGAAATTAACGGTCACTCTTATGACATAACCCCACTAGTGCTTCACTTGATTTCTGATCGAGTTATTGAAGGCCGCCATGACTATCAGATCGAAATTGATGGTAAAAAGAACAACTTTACTCAAATTGAGTGTCTGGGAATGAAGCACGTTTATTATCAGACTTGGCATGATTGTTTTCTTATCGGAAACGACACAGAACACCTTCATACGCAACAAGATGAAGGCAATCAGGCGATAGCACCACTTAATGGCATCGTCACAGCTCTTCTTTGTCAACCGGGTGATAACGTCGACAAAGAGCAACCACTACTCATTATTGAAGCCATGAAAATGG
>Ga0209272_10002582_pt1 | contig 10054 bp, 8 predicted proteins | sample tdDd002_FD_187125 | JGI IMG/M metagenome (GOLD analysis project Ga0209272, IMG submission 187125) | Marine sediment microbial communities from the Atlantic coast under amendment with organic carbon and nitrate - tdDd00.2 (SPAdes)... | ecosystem: Environmental > Aquatic > Marine > Coastal >... | reverse complement strand
TGATTTACCTTGCTTCTAAAGGGATGTCCCTTATGCAGCTTGGAGTATTAGAATCAATCTTTCATGTCACATCTTTCTTGATGGAAATACCAACCGGAGTGGTGGCCGATTTATTTGGAAGAAAGATCAGCCGCATTATTGGACGTATGTTCTCGATTATTTCATTGCTGCTCATTTTCAACGGCAACAGCTTTGGAGCATTCGCGTTTTCGTTTGTCATCTCGGCATTTTCGTATAATTTTGAATCGGGTGCAGGAGATGCGTTGGTCTACGACAGCTTAAAACAATTAGGAATTTCAGATTTCTTTATGAAATTGATAGGGCGTAGAGAGTTGATTTACCAGCTTACAGGGATGGTGGCATTTATTGTTGGTGGATGGTTGGCGGTAAAGTCATATGCCTTGGTGTATTCATTCAGCATATTATTTGCTGGACTTTCTGTTATTGAAGCTTTTTTCTTCACAGAGCCAGATTTGGGACATTCGAAAGCCACAGGTATTGTTGATTCTATGAAAAATCAGATGGCATCTTCTTTTAAAGCCATTAAGAATAGTCCAAGAATTGCTTATTTGTATTTTTCGATTAATACACTGATTGCCTTTGTAACAACTCTATTTTTCTATCTGCAAAATCACTTGAAGCAAAATGGTTTGCTTGAGTCTGAAATTGGGTTTATTCTGGCAACGGCATCAATCGCTGGGGCAATCACAGGCGTAAATGCATGGAGACTAGAAAATAAATTTGGTCACAAAGTATTACTTCGAGCATTACCAATTCTTATTTGCATTGGATTTTGGGTGCTTGCACTAACGCCGTTTGAAGCGGCTGCATATATCTATTTATCAGCACTAGAAGGAATAATTTATGTTGTGACAAGAGACTATATAAATAAACTTATTCCGAGTGATCAACGTGCGACGCTGTTATCTGTAGACAGCATGGTATTTAGTTTATGTATGATCGTTTTGTTCCCGGTCGTCGGGAAAATTGGCGATACATTCTCACTCAAAGAGGCCTTTCTTGTGATGGCAGTCCTTTCCATTGTAATTACAATCGGAAATTTGATTTTATTAAGTCGCCTTGAAGCAAAAGAAGCGTCTACTGAGAATAATATTGCTTAACACATTAAAAAAGAGCAAGAAAAAAAGCCTGTGGAGAACCACAGGCTTTTGTATTTTGTACTATGAATTGATTCGCTATTAAAGCTTTTTCATTTCTTCGATACAATCTGGACAAATGTTTTTGCCTCTAATATTACGAACACCTTTAGCTTGACCACAGAAGATACAAGCAGGTTCATATTTCTTAAGAATGATTGTGTCGCCTTCTACGAAAATTTCAAGAGCATCTTTTTCACCAATGCTCAAAGTTCTTCTTAGCTCGATAGGAATTACCACACGGCCAAGCTCATCAACTTTACGTACGATACCAGTAGATTTCATGAAAATCCTCCTCTAGACATAATTCGACAAAATTCGCTTAATAAGAGAATACCAACGTTTACAATAAAAGTCAACCATTTTTTACTAATTTAAAGATAGTACTGTGTAGATCTTTAATAATGATAGGCAGAAAAAGTTAATATATGAACTTATAGTATAATTTTACCCAGAAATATACAATTAAAACACGCTTATTACAGAAATCTGAACAATTTCATTTCCGTTTTGGAAAAAAAGAACATCCAAAATTGGAAATTGGATTATAATAAAATCCGACAAAATTCGACAAAGGCAATTGGCTTTAGAAAGTACATTTAGTAAAATAATACATTACCATTATTTAAAATCTGTATGGGAATTATGGTAAATCGTGTGAGTGTCTTAACAAAAAAATAGCCACTATGGGTGTTGTTCAATCAAAAAACACCTCGTGGCTATCTAAATTTATTCTTTATAAATATATTGTTTGAAAAATGTCTAAAATTTCTATGAATCTTTAGATGTCTCGGACTCTTCTTGTTTTTCCATCGTTATATCAGATTTTGATACTTCCTTGCAAACCATGACTTTTTCATCATCTTCATCAGTTATTGTGTCACCAAAGTATTGATCATAAAGTGACTTGATGATTGAAACGGTGTGCATAAGAGAAGAGAATTTCCCGGCCATACCACTTTTTTCAGCAAGGGCTTCTGTAACATTGTCTGATGTTTCAGCAATGTTATCAACTGTGTCATGGAAAGCTTCCATTCCGTGGGCAACCTCAGATGAGATCGCATTGATATTTTTTGTGATCCCTGGGAGCTCATCAATAACGGAATCAATTTCTATTCTTTTGTCGTCTACAAGTTTCATGATTTGTTTGAATGACCTGTAGAATTTTATTAGAATCATTAATATGTATAACAGGACTCCTGATAGGAGTATCCAAAGAACAAAGAACCCCATGTCCTTAAATGTCAGCGAAATGTTAATGGCATTATTCAAAAGTATCACCTCATGTATTCTTTTACCCGGATTATTTATGGAAACTGCATGAATAATACGGGTTTTAGGTTGATTGACAAATGCAAGTTTTGAATGCATCTCTAAGGTAGTTTCGACATACCTGTACATAATCCTTTATATTTTTGTTATGATCAATAAAAAGACATATTAGCAGTATATGAGAAACTTTATTATTAAAGGAGTGTTGAATATGAAAGAAGTAACTTTTCAAGACCTTTCAAAAGATTTATTGACACAGCTGGTCAAGGGGGCATTTTTAACAGTAAAGTGTGAAACGGAAGTTAATACAATGACCATCGGATGGGGAACGGTTGGTTTCATATGGAATAAACCAGTTCTAATGGTTCCAGTGCGTTATTCTAGACACACATGGCCGATGATCGATCATGCAGAAACATTTACTGTTAGCGTGCCTGTAAATAAAGAACTTAAAGAAGAACTTGCATTTTGCGGCACACGTTCGGGTCGAGACTTAAATAAAATTGAGGCATGCGGATTAACATTGCAGCCGTCTCAAGTGGTGGACACGCCTATTATTTCAGATTGTGATTTACACATTGAGTGCAAGGTGGTTTATAAGCAAGCCATGGAACCGGGAACATTGAATGCAGATATTAAAGAAAAAAAGTACCCGAATGGGGATTTCCATGTGATGTATTATGGTGAAATCGTAAAAGCATATTACCTTTAGATAAAAAAATCATGCCTAAGCAAAAGGCATGATTTTTCTTATTTTTGAACGTCAAATTGGTTTCCATTGATATTGATTGATTCTGCTTCAATATACATGCTTGAGTCATTGAGACTAATTGCAAAATTTGGAATGGAAATTTCAAATGGTGAGTCTTCTGTTAATGTCTCTAAAGGTTTTAGAGAAGCAAACTCTCCAAATCCAGCTTTGTGATAAGCGATAGATTTCATGTGATCCATTTTCAAATCAGCCGTTAAAGCTGTATCAGAATCATCTATATAATAGAAGGCACTCACACCTTCAAACTCCAAATTGACGAGATCTTCTTTGCTTGGAGTCAGCTTAAAAGAAATCTTGTTGTCCTCTAAATCGATTTTAAGTGCATCGATATGGCTGGCATCCAGTTGATCAAGCCACGGATTCAGTTCTAATGACATCCAATCACCACCTTGTTCATAAAAATACAGAAAATTTAACCTTCATAAGTTTTATCATATCTGTGCGCCTTAAGCAACAGATATTTAAGAATCTTTAGAAGGTGATTCAGTATACTCGTGTATTTTCAACGGAAGCATCAATTTGAAATGTGTGCCCTTATTTGATGAAACGAGCTCAATTGTTCCTTCGTGGAGTTCAATGATTTTCTTAGTAATAGAGAGTCCAAGTCCTGACCCGCCTGTTTGCGTCGAACGAGATTGATCGGCTCTATAGAAAGTCTCAAATACTGTTTTTGCTTGATCTATAGGAATTCCTATGCCGTCGTCAGAGATCTCGATTTGAGCATAGCTTCCAGATGAAGTGAGTTTGAATGAGAGTGTTGTATTTGGACCACTGTGCCTGATGAAGTTGTCTGTTAGGTTGCCCAGAACACGACGAATCATCTGCAGATCTAAAAGGAGTGGGTACTTTTCATCTGCAATATCAACTAAAAAGTCCTTTTGAGCGTGTTCTATATCTGGTATGCACCCTGCAATAAAGTCCTCCAGTATGAGTTTAAGATCAAAATCATGTAGATCAAGTGTGTATTCAGAGGCGTTGAGCTTTGAATATGTGAATAAATCATTTAGAAGATGATTTGCTCGGTGTCCATTTCGTAAAATAGCTTCAAGGTACTTTTGATCCTGCATCTCCATATGATTTGAAGCAGCCATACTTTCGCTGTAACCAATGATATTTGTTAGTGGTGTTTTTAAGTCATGTGAGATATCAAGTATAAGTTGTTGCCTGGAGTTTTCGAGATCTTCTCTTAAGTGGATTTCATGGTCTATGGCAATGCTGAGTTCGTTTATATCTTCAGCGAGTATATCAAGGTCGTTTCCGGCATTTATCTCAAGGGTTGTACCATAAGATCCATTTTTTATAATATGCACAGTATTGGACAATCGTTCAATGGGAATGATGAGCTGCTTCGCAGAAAAAACACTTAAGGCTCTCACTATTGAAAAAAGTCCGATAACAAAAACAAAAAATGCAATGAGCGTGGCTTGGTAAGGAATTATGGAGTCTTTAAAGGGCATGTACATAACAAGCATCTCATGGTCATCCTCGTACGGGTAGTACATAAGAACATCAAGATCCAGACTGCCTACAAATTCATTAAAGCCTCTTACTGTGTATTGGTATCCTATGGGATTGCCGCCATCTGATGTTGCAAGTATAGTATAATCCTGATCGATAATTTCAGCAGAACTGTCAGTTGGAAGGCCAAAGGGATACCAGTCGTGTAAGAAGCCACGTGTGCTTAGGGTTTCGTATATTTCTTGGAGATCTTCTTCGGTTACGTCATTATATGCAAATTCGGCACTCAGTGTATTGTTGAGCCAAAAACAAAATAGACCAAGAGTGGCGACTAAGATAGCCATGACCAGATTTGTTTTCATAAACTGTTGAGAGAGAGAGTTCTTATTTTGTGTCTTCATCTGTCAACTTCTCCATTCGGTATCCTACGCCTCTGATGGTTGTAATATATTTAGGACTTTTGGGATCCGATTCTATCTTGTCGCGTAGGTGACTGATATGAACCATTATGGTGTTGTCATCTCCATGATAGTCTTCTTCCCATGCGTGTTCGTATATTTGTCGTTTTGTAAAAACCCTGCCTGGTGATTCTATAAATAGGGTTAGAATTTTAAATTCAAGTGGATTAAGTTGAACGGGTGTATCTTTAATCGTTACAGTATATGAGGACTCATCAAGACTGATGGGACCGTTGATAAATTTTCGAGCTTTTATAGACGCGCTTTGATTGAATTTCAGAAAACGTCTGAGTTGTGCACGAACTCTTGAAGATAACTCAAATATGCTAAACGGTTTTGTAACGTAGTCATCAGCACCAAGATCAAGACCAAGGATTTTATCGTGATCTGCATCTCTTGCTGTGAGCATAATGACGGGGACTTCGCTTGTATTGCGTATATTTTTCAAAAGTTCTATCCCATTTAGACCAGGCATCATAATATCTAAAATGACAAGGTCATATGTGTATGCACGAAATTTTTCAAAGGCTACCAGGCCATTTTCAGCTGTGTCCACTTGATAGGTATCTTTTTCAAGATGCATGCGAATTAACTCGCGGATGTCCGCATCATCTTCAGCTATGAGTATTCTTGGTGTCATATGCACACCTCCTTGCTTCTATTGTACCCTGAGAGTGTGTGAACTGCGATTGAATTTAAGGATTTTTTAAGAGAGTCTCCTTGTTCCACTTTTATTCCCGTGTTATAATACACCGTAAATAGCATTAGAAAACAGGCTATGAAGGGAAGAGTAAGCTTTTAACAAGGTTTTAGAGAGCCGGGGTTGGTGAAAACCGGTACTGCGTTAAAGTTGAAAATGGCCCCTGAGCTCCGATGGTGAAATTAAGTAAGTATCGGCGAATTGCACTCGTTAACGTGCGTGTGACATGTTCACACTGAGATACAATCAGCGATGGTTGTATGAAGTAGGGTGGTAACGCGAATCGGTCTTCGTCCCTTTTGGATGGAGGCTTTTTTTATTTTTTGAAAACGTTTATTTCAATCGTTTGAAGTGAAAATAGGATTTATATATAGAAGGCTCTGGCCAAATAAAAGACCGAAAAAATGGTATGAAGTGAGTGGAATAAAGGAGGAGACGATTATGTCAAAGGGAACGTATTATGTAACGACACCAATCTACTATCCGAGTTCGAATCTTCACATCGGGCACACGTACACAACCGTGGCAGCTGATGCGATTGCAAGATTCAAAAGATCAACAGGTTATGATGTCATGTTCTTAACTGGAACAGATGAGCACGGTCAGAAAATTGAAACCGTTGCAAAAGAAAAAGGTATGGCACCTAAAGATTACCTAGACGGTATGATTGCAGGAATTAAAGATCTATGGGGTACAATGGAGATTTCTTATGATCACTTCATTCGTACAACTGATGAAGACCATAAGCGCCGTGTTCAAGCGATTTTCCAAAAGCTTTATGACAATGGCGATATTTATAAAGGTGAGTACGAAGGTATGTACTGTACGCCATGTGAATCGTTCTGGACTGAGTCTCAACTTGAAGACGGAAATTGCCCAGACTGTGGCCGTCCTGTTCAAACAACAAAAGAAGAAGCTTATTTCTTTAAACTTTCAAAGTATCAGAGTCGTGTAAGAGATCTGCTTTCAGGTGGAGATTTCTTATTACCACCATCTCGCGCGAATGAAATGATCAAGAACTTTATCGATCCAGGTCTTGAAGATCTTTGTATCACGCGTACAAGTTTTGACTGGGGTATTCCAGTGCCATTTGATGAGAAACATGTCATCTACGTATGGTTGGATGCTCTTAGCAATTACGTGACAGCGCTTGGTTATCCTGAAGACAATGAAAAATTCAACAACTACTGGCCTGCAGATGTTCATTTGGTGGGTAAGGAAATTGTACGTTTCCATACGATTATTTGGCCTGCAATGCTGATGGCTCTTGATGCTCCACTGCCAAAGATGGTCTTTGGACATGGCTGGTTGCTTCTTGATGGCGGCAAAATGTCAAAGTCAAAGGGCAATGTGGTTGATCCAGTGGTTCTGATTGAAAGATACGGCGTTGATGCGTTAAAATACTTCCTTCTTCGTGAGTACAGCTTTGGTTCTGATGGTAACTTCAATAATGAAGTGCTTCTAAACCGAATTAACTCTGATCTTGCCAATGACCTTGGAAACCTTGTAAGCCGTAGTGTTGCAATGGTTGAGAAGTATAATGATGGTATTGTTGTTGAGTCAAAAGCTGTTCTTGAGTTTGATGAAGATCTAAAGAAAATTGCCGTTTCATCTGCAAAACGTGTTGAAGCGCGTATGGAGAAACTTGATTTCTCGAATGCACTTGAAGAAATCTGGAAGCTTATTCGTCGTACAAACAAGTACATTGACGAAACTATGCCTTGGGCACTTGCTAAAGATGAAGAGAAAAAAGCAGAACTTGATACGGTTCTATACAACCTGATTGAAAGCATTCGAATTATTTCTGTTCTGATCCAGCCATTCATGACACATACGTCACGTGGTATTTGGGCTCAAATTGGTGCTGTAGAAGGCGAAAAAACAGTTTGGGAAGCTTCAAAAATATTTGGATTGACTGAAGCGGGTTCTAAGGTTAATAAAGGTGAATCTTTATTCCCTCGTATTGATGTAAAAAAAGAGATTGAAGTACTCGATTCTCTTGGCGGTAAGAAAAAAGAAGCCAAAGCAGAAAAGAAAGAAGATAAGAAGGCAAATAAAAAGTCGAAAAAAGAAGCAGAACCAAAAGGTGAAATTACAATTGACGATTTTGCTAAAGTAGACTTTAAAGTGGCTGAGATTCTTTCAGTGGAAAAACATCCAGATGCAGACAAGCTTTTAGTGCTTCAGCTGAAGGTTGGCGAAGAAACACGTCAGGTTGTGTCTGGTATTGCAGGACACTATACAACTGATGATTTGGTTGGAGAAAAAGTTATTCTTGTAGCGAACCTAAAGCCAGTTAAATTAAGAGGTGTAGAGTCTCAGGGTATGATTCTTGCTGCAACTTCTGGTAAAAAATTAAAACTTGTATCTGTTGATATTGAGTCAGGTGCGACAGTTTCATAAAGATAAACGTGAATCTAAATTTTTATATAACATGCATTTGTGTTATAAATAGATCAAGCCCACACCATAAACTGGTGTGGGTTTTTTTATCAAAAAAATTCTATTTAAGCTATAGTAAGTGGGTATTAATCGTTCACGGGCATCAAGTACCCTTGCAATACAGCACCGCATTTTTATATAATGTTTCGTAGTGCCATGAACAGGAGGAGACAATCATGTTATTTGATTCCCATGCTCACCTGACGGACAGACGGTTCGACAAGGACAGAGACGAGACAATCCAGCGCGCCTTTGATAGCGGCGTTGAGTATATTATGAATCCGGGTGCGGATTTTGAAACTTCCGTAGAAGCCATTGAGCTGGCGGAAGCCTACGAACGTATTTATGCAGCTGTGGGTGTACACCCGCATGATGCAAAAACTATGGATGAAAGTATGTTGATGCTATTGGAATCCATGGCAAAGAAGAAAAAGGTAAAAGCCATTGGAGAGATTGGTCTTGATTTTCATTATGACAATTCTCCAAGAGATATTCAAAAGTACTGGTTTAGAGAACAAATTAAAATGGCAAAACGTGTTGGCAAGCCAATTATAGTCCATGATCGTGACGCCAATCAAGATGTCTTAGACATCTTAAAAGAAGAAGAAGCCTTTGAAAATGGTGTGCTTCTACATTGTTATTCTGGGAGTGCAGAACTTGCTAGACAATATGTTAAATTGGGAGCTTATATTTCAATTGCCGGCCCTGTAACATATAAGAATGCAAGAAAAACGGTAGAAGTGGTGGAATCAGTCGACTTAAATCGTCTGATGATTGAGACGGATTGTCCCTATTTGACACCAGTGCCATACCGCGGAAAACGAAATGAATCAGCTTATGTACGGCACGTGGCAGAAAAAATTGCGGAAGTACAGGGTATCTCTATTGAAGAAGTGGCAAAGGCAACACTTGAAAATGCAAAGCACTTTTTCCGTATTGATGAGTAAGAAACATTGTTAGTTTCTGAGAACCTTCATATTTAAGGAGGCGACGCTTATGCGCCGATTCGAAAAGTGGATGCCGGTGGCTATAATTGCACTGGTAGCATGTCTGGTCATGGTCATTGGACTAACCGGACGCAAGACTGTGACAATTATTGATGAAGATCGTGAAGTCATTGTATCAACTCTTAGAAGTGACATGAAAGCGGCTCTTAAAGCGGCTGACATTGAACTGAGCGCATCAGACCGAGTAAGTCCAAATATGGACACAAAACTTGCTGATGGTCTAGAAATTGTGATTATAAGAGCTGATTTGCATGAAATTACGGTGGATGGTCAAGTGTTAGAACATGACTCAACCTTAAAGACGGTGGGCGACATTATTGATGATGCAGGCGTTACTTTATCTGATGATGATATTGTTTACCCAGGACGAAGTGTTGTTGTGACAGGACCAACTTCTATAGAGGTTATTCGAGTGACTGAAGAAGTTCTGGAATCCACTGTAGATATGCCGTATGGAACGATTATTGAGATCACTGCAGATTTACAAGGCGGTGAGACCAAGCTTATTCAAGAAGGACAAGATGGTCAGAAAACCCTCAAATACCGTGTTATTTACGAGAATGGGATGGAAATTCGTCGCGAACTCATTGAAGAAACAGTGCTTCTTGAACCAGTCCCTGAGAAATTGGAACGTGGTCGTGAAAATCTGTATGTAACCAGTCGAGGTCGTCCTCTGAGATATCAGAAGGTTTATATTATGCGTTCTACAGCTTATGATCTTTCATTTCAAAGTTGCGGAAAGTATCCAGATCACCCTGAATACGGAATCACATATAGTGGAACAAAAG
>Ga0209272_10002580_pt1 | contig 10062 bp, 7 predicted proteins | sample tdDd002_FD_187125 | JGI IMG/M metagenome (GOLD analysis project Ga0209272, IMG submission 187125) | Marine sediment microbial communities from the Atlantic coast under amendment with organic carbon and nitrate - tdDd00.2 (SPAdes)... | ecosystem: Environmental > Aquatic > Marine > Coastal >... | reverse complement strand
AAGGAACTAATGAGAAAGCAATACCTAAAAGAATAACTGCTGCAATAGCTACCCAAGTTGCTGTTAAAGCAGGTAAATAGAAAATAGTATGAACGATTACAAGCAATACAGCTCCAAGAATCATTATGGAAGCACCTTTACCATATCTATCATAGATATATCCAAATAATGGAGTTAAAAGAATAGTTCCAAAAGGTAAGATTGAAGGAATATCACCGGCTGTAGAAGGGTCAACGCCAAACTTGTTTACCATTAGTCCTGAAGAGAACTTATAGAATGGGAAAACTGCAGAATAAAATAACAAACAAAGAATAGCAATGTACCAGAATCCTTTGCTTTTGACAATCACCAATAGATCGGAAATTTTGAATGGCTCTTCTTCTTCAACTTCATCTTCCACTTGCTTATCCAATTTCACATCCATTACACAATAAACAATGAAAAGTATTAATGCAATACTAAGAGCAATAGTTCCTACCAATACTGCTGTTGGAATACTAAATGCCTCAGCAATACGCGGAGATCCAAATAATGCCAAAAATGAACCTAAACGTGCTAAGGCCATCTCTGTACCCATAGCTAAAGCCATTTCTTTACCTTTAAACCATTTTACGATTATTCTTGATACCGTAATACCTGCTCCTTCTGCACCAACACAGAATATTGCAAATCCTGCTGCAGAAATAAACACTCTCGAATCGATTCCTATAATTGTAGAACCCATTTCAAAATTCCCAGCAAATGCATAATATTTAACAACGGCACCAATAATCATCACCAAACCAGATCCAATGGCGGTAAATTTGATCCCCATTTTATCTAGAATAATACCTGCAAATATCAACATAAATGCAAATACATTTAAGTATCCCTGAGCTCCTGTAACTATTCCCCAATCGGTTCCACTCCATCCATAGGTACTCTGAATAAGCGTTTGAAGTGGAGAAAGAACCTCCATGAAGGTATATGCGATAAGCATAGTTACCGATACGAGAATTAGCACAAACCAACGGGCACCTGCGCTATCCCTCAATGTCTTTTTAATAGCATCTGTCATTACAATAATTTTTGGGTTAAAATTAATTTTAAGATTTTAGAGCTTACTAAATTAAGATTAATGCCTAAAAAAACAAACCTGTATTTTATCATATACAACCGCTTACGAAAAAAGCCACCCAATAGGTGGCTTTTAACTATAATATATGTTTTGAAATTATTTTTGAATGTTCGGTAATTCAAGACCATATCCTTTCTTCTTATCTTCCTTCTTAAGCAAGTATGCAAACAAAAGACCTAAAATACCTGTTGATGCAAATATCAGCATAGGAACGGTATAATTATAAACTGCACCTTCAACACCTTGTTGAATTTGCTCAGTAACACCCGGATTCACAACATCAAGAACATAGCCGATCAACATCGGAACTACCATCAGTCCAATATTCTGAATCATAAAGATTACTGCATAAGCAGAACCAAGGTATCTATCTTCAACAATTTTTGGTACTGATGGCCACATCGATGCCGGCACTAGAGAAAATCCAATACCTAACACGATCATACCAGCCCAAGCTATAAAAGTTGAAGATGGAGCCAAAGCAAAAGTCAAATGTACTACAATTAAAAGGATTGAACCAAAAATCATAATACTCGCTCCTTTTCCTTTATTATCAAGATAACTACCAAATAAAGGTGTTAAAGCCATAGTTCCTAATGGAAGAAGACCAGCAATAAATCCACCTGTATCAGCAGTTGTTCCAAATTTATTTACAAATAAATCTGCAGCATATTTCATAAACGGGAAAACCGCAGAATAGAACAATACACACAAAATAGCGATATACATAAATGCTTTATTTGTAAACAATTTACCCAAATCCGAAATTTTAAATTCGTCTTCCGGATCTGTAGAAGCCTCTTCAACTCCTTCTTGCTTATCGTATTTTGCATCCATCATTGCATAAATTAGGAAAGTCAATAATCCAACAACAAGCAATAAGGCTGCAAAAGCAACAGGACGAGTAATAATTTCTTGCTCTCCAGCTACTCTAGTTGAAAACCAAAATGCAGCTAACATACCAAAACGAGCAGTAGCCATCTCTAATCCCATAGCCAGAGCCAATTCTTTACCTCTAAACCACTTCACCAAAATTTTTGATACCGTAATCCCAGCAATCTCAACACCAACACCAAATGTTGCAAATCCTAATGCAGCCATTTTTACCGATGGACTATAACTAGTGAAGAATGAATTCATGAAATCATATCCAAAACCACCATTAACAAATGCAGGAGTTAATGCATAGTAATTGATACCAGCACCAACAATCATTAAACTAACAAATGTAATTCCTGTGAAACGAATACCTAATTTATCAAGGATAATTCCACCAATAATCAAGAATAAAAAGAAGACATTAAATAAAGAATATGCTCCAGTGAAAAACCCATAAGAACTATTGTTCCAATCTAAAGCAGAATCCTTTAACAATAATGGTTTTAATGGAGATAAAATATCTGTAAATAAATATCCTGTTAGCATCACAAATGATACCAAGGCCAAAACAATCCAACGAGCCGTTTTACTCTCGCGAAGTGTTTGTTGTAATTGTGCGGTCATTACCATTTTAAATATTTTTTGTGTTTAAGAATTTTTTAAAGGCCGCTAATTTAGGATTAAATGAGACAGGAACAAATGACTACCAACATATTTAACCTATCCATATTGATTCCACATTTAGAACATCCAAAGCAGATATTCCCTATCTTTGAGAAGATTTTATACTGATTCGCATTTAATTTAATTCGATGAATACATTAACTGAAAACTCTGGATTATATACCGACTTTTACGAACTCACTATGGCTCAAGGATATTACCTGAGCGGAAAAAAGAATGAAAAGACGGTTTTTGATTATTACTATAGAACCAACCCTTATAAAGGTGGCTACCTCGTTTTTGCAGGATTGTACGATTTATTGAACATTCTTCAGAATTTTACTTACAATAAAAAGAATATCGAATTCTTGAAAAATGCAGGTTTGAAAGATGATTTTTTAAAATATCTTGAGAATTTTAAGTTCAATGCCAAAGTTTATAGTGTTCGTGAAGGTGAAATTGTATTTCCGAACGAACCCATTGTTAGAGTGGAAGGTAATATCATCGAGGCTCAATTGGTAGAAACTCTCCTGCTAAATTATTTAAACTTTCAATCGCTAATTGCCACCAAAGCATGCAGAATTAGAAATGTAATTGGAGAAAAAGCTTTTGCCGACTTTGGCTTACGCAGAGCTCAAGGATTAGGAGGTGTTCATGCCAGTCGTGCTGCTGTTATTGGTGGTGCTGACACCACATCGAACGTATACAGTGGTTTCAATTATGGAATTCCTGTTACTGGAACTCAAGCACATGCTTGGGTACAAAGTTTCGATGAAGAATTGGAAGCATTCAGAAAATATGCCGAAATCAATCCAGAGAATTCCGTTCTTTTGGTTGACACCTACAACACCTTAAAATCAGGATTGCCAAATGCAATAATTGTTGCCAAAGAATTGGAGTCCAAAGGACATAAACTAATTGGAATACGATTAGATAGTGGCGACCTTGCTTATCTTAGCAAGAAAGCCAGAAAAATGTTGAACGATGCCAATCTGGATTACGTTCAAATATTTGCCTCGAACCAATTGAATGAATATGTTATCAAGAGTTTGAATGAACAGGGAGCTCAGCTGGATGGATATGGAATTGGAACCGAATTGGTAACCGGGAAAGATACTGGAGCACTCGATGGTGTCTACAAGTTAGTTGAAAACAACGGAAATCCCAGACTTAAAATATCTGAGAATATCGAAAAAATAACAATGCCAGGTAAAAAGAAGTTGATAAGATTTATCGATTCGGATGGCATGTTCTTTCGCGATGGCATTCTTCTAACCAATGATGAAAATGTAAAGAAAATATATCACCCTTTTCATCCTGATAAAAATACAGAGGTTGCCAATTTTGAATATGAGGAATTGACTCAATTGGTTATGGAAAATGGAGAAATTCTTATTGAAGAACAAACACCAAGTGAAATCAATCAATATCTGAAAAAACGTTTTGCTCAATTACCTGATGAACACAAACGCTTTATCAGTCCACATATCTATAAAGTTGGTATATCTAGAAGCTTACTCGATTTAAGAGACAACATGTTGAAAGATATCCGATCAAAAATAAAATAATACACAAATTCATTAATAACGTTCCAATAATGTCAAATCTCGATACCTTAATCGTTCGCCCAACTCTATTATTAGACAAAGCAAAATGTATTGCTAACATTGAAGACATGATTGCAAGAGCACAACGTGCCAATGCGCGCTTGCGACCTCACTTTAAGACGCATCAATCGGCTGAAATTGGAGCTTGGTTTAAAGAACGAGGTGTAGAATCAATTGCCGTATCATCCTTAAGCATGGCAAAATATTTTGCAGATAATGGTTGGAAAGATATTACAGTTGCTATTCCTGTTAATGTTCGAGAAATAGACTTGATAAATGAGTTGGCATCTAAAATTCAATTGAACCTGGTTCTGGAATCGAGAGAAAGCATTCTGTTTTTGGATTCTGAATTGGATCATTCAGTCGATGTTTTCATAAAGATGGATACCGGATATCAACGAAGTGGTATTCCTTCAGAGGCAATAGGTTCTGTGCAACTATTGGTTGATTTGATGAAGGAATCGGAGAAGTTAAACTGCAAAGGTTTCCTTGCACACACCGGACACAACTACAATGCAAGCGATCAGGATGAGATTCACAAGAATCACAGCAAAACATTATTGGATCTGAACGAACTGAAAGATGTTTTCCGCAAAGACATTCCAAGCATTGAAGTATCATTAGGTGATACTCCTGCCTGCAGTATCAGCGAAGAATTTTATGGAATAGACGAACTCAGACCTGGTAACTTTGTCTTTTTTGACATCATGCAATACGTTTTAGGCTCCTGCAACGAAAATCAAATTGCTGTTGCCATGGCTTGCCCAATTATTGCACGAAACATTGATAGAAAAGAACTGGTGATTCATGGCGGTGGCGTACATTTCTCTAAGGAATTTATCGAAGCTGATGATGAAGGAACCAAACTATTTGGAAGCATTGTTCGCATTACAGAAAACGGATGGAGTGAAATTCTAGGTGGCGGTTTTCTATCTAATCTTTCACAAGAACACGGAATTATCCGCTGTAGCGATGATCTTTTTGATCAGTTTACCATTGGAGATTTAATTGGAATCCTACCAGTTCATTCCTGCATGACTGCTAATCTGATGAAAAATTATTTGTCGACTGAAGGAAAATGGATTAAGACCATAAATAGTTAGCCGTTCAGTGAACAATCAATTATATCATTTGTTTACTGATAATACATGAAGAAAATGAACTATCAAGCCTATTTGGAAAAATTTAGCTTTGCAAAAGTAAAAAAAGTAGTAGTTGCTGAAATTACAGCTGCAAACAATTCCAATTCAGTTATTGCTCTTTCTCTGGCAATAGGCGCATTTCTCGCCTTTTCTCCTGCCTGGGGATTTCAAACAGCTTTAGCTATTTCATTGGCTGTTCTTTTTCGTTTGAATAAGGTTTTGGTCTTGATTACGGTTAATATCAGTAGCATTCCTCCTCTTATTCCTTTAATTCTTATAGTAGGATATCAGGTGGGAACATTTGCTTTAACTGGGGCTTTTCAAAGCGAAGTGCCCGATTTAATGAACTTGAAAACATTAGGGGAGAATTATCTGCAATTTGCCATTGGTTCACTATTGGTAGCAAGTGGAATTGGAGCCTTATTTTTTTTGCTAATCTATTTCCTTTTAAAAAGATTTAGGTAGAGGCGTACCATGTTAGGTCGCACAAAAAAAGGACGTACAAATTGTACGTCCTTTCTTATATCTGGTAGCATTTACTTATGCTTCAACCGACTCTTTTACTGGTACATATTTCAAAGTCTCTACTAAGAAATCCCAGAATTTAACAACTGTATCAGTCTTCACTTTCTCATCTGGAGAGTGAGGGAAACGGATAGTTGGTCCGAATGAGATCATATCCCAAGCTGGGTAAACAGCTCCTAACAAACCACACTCTAATCCAGCGTGAATTGCTTTAATTTCCGGTATCTTACCATACTTGTTGTTGTAAACTTCCTGCATGGTTTTCAAGATAGGAGAATCCATGTTTGGCTTCCATCCTGGATATTCACCTTCCAATTTCACTTTTCCACCTGCCAATTCGAAAGTAGAAGAAACCATTTGTGCCAAATCATCCTTAGCCGAATTAACCGACGAACGAATCAATGCCTGAACAATGATTGTACCTTTTTCGCTATAAACACGAGCAAGGTTCAAAGAAGTCTCAACCAATCCTGGCATATCATCACTCATGCGAATTACACCGTTTGGACAAGCGTAAATTGCATTGGTAAGATTCTTTTGAGATTTCTTTTTGAAAACATTCTTAGGAGCATCTGTAGCTTCTGCAAAGAATACTAAATCTGGCTCAACAGCAGAAAGTTCAGCTTTATAAGTAGCCTCAAATTCAGCAACAGCAGCTAAGAATTTCTCGTTGTATTTTTCTGGAACAGCAACAACTGCGAACGACTCACGAGGAATTGCGTTACGAAGAGATCCACCATCAACAGATGCCAACTTCAATTTGAAGTTTTTAGTTGCAAATTTGATGAAACGGAACAACAATTTGTTTGAGTTACCACGACCCAAAATAATTTCCATTCCTGAGTGACCACCTTTAAGACCTTTCATGTAAAGCTTGTAAGCTACATGACCTTTCTCAAGCTTCTCCTCTTTGTATTTCATTGTAACATTAGCATCGATACCACCGGCACAACCTACGTACAATTCACCTTCATCTTCCGAGTCCATGTTTAAAAGGATATCACCATCTAAAACATCGTTCTGAAGACCGAAAGCACCTGTCATTCCAGTTTCCTCATCAGCAGTAAACAAAGCCTCTACCGGTCCGTGCTCAATATCAGTAGCCTGAAGAACAGCCATAGCCGCAGCAACACCCATACCATTATCAGCACCTAAAGTAGTACCGTCAGCAGTTACCCAGTCACCATCGATTACAGTAGTAATCGGATCTTTCTCGAAATCATGTTCAGTATCAGCATTTTTCTGAGGTACCATATCCAGGTGACCTTGCAATACCACACCTTGACGATTCTCAAAACCTGGAGTAGCTGGCTTCTTAATAATAATATTTCCAACTCCATCCTTAATGGTTTCCAAACCTAAATCCTGTCCGAATTTCATCATGAAATCCTGAATTGCATCTTCATGCTTCGATGGACGTGGAATCTGAGTTAGTGAATAAAAATTCTCCCAGATCGCTTTTGGCTCGAGACTTAAAATTTCTTTGCTCATTATATATTTCCTCCGTTAATTTTTTGTGTTTATTATTTAAGAGCACTAAAGGTAATATTTTTTGATAAAGGCAGAAAGGGAATACGAAAAAGAGAATCTGAATTAAGGATTTTTAAGAAATCCATCCCAATTCGATTTATATCAGAAGGAAAAATAAGAATCACTTTCTTCTTCAATGCTATGCCACACTCCAATGAACAAATTCCCCGACAAGAAAACCAATCAACATTTCTATCCGTGAAGTACTTCCTTGTGTCCGTGAGAGGTTTCCCTGTGTTCGTGAAGGGGTTTACCATGTCCGGTAAATTGTATATCAGCAGATTACAAACTCACTTAAAAAAGAAAAATCCCTCTCCAAACGGAAAGGGATCCTTATATTTTAGTATTCTATTATTAACATTTAAGAATCCTTGTAGAATCCCAAACGAATAACAGCTTACTTGCTCACATTCTTAATCGATCCTAATTCAGGATAGAATTCGATGCTGTAATTTTCGTTTAGCATTACCTCGGCAGGAATACTTGCTATCTTACCAAACTGAGCAATTGCCATGCGTTTTTTCAACAGAACACTCTTTCCATTCGAAATGGCAACATCTGCCATTCCCGGGATACGATATTTAACTTGCTGATGTGGCGCAACTCCTGCAGTAGGTAAAATTGCCAATTCATCAGTTACATTCATATTTTTGAAATCGACACGAATTGGTCTTCCTCCAAGGTCATTAACTCCAACAGGTCCCATTTGTGGCGACATACGGAAAATAACGCCACCATTCTCCCCTTGCTTAGGAGTATAAGAAAACTGATACGTCTTTTTAATACTCACCTTTTTACCAACAAAAAGAGAAATGTATTCATGTTCTAATTTTGCCAACTCCTCAACAATTACCTGGTAAGCCTTTCCATCAGGAGGAAGAACTTCATAGTTAGCAGTCAGGATTTTAAATCTTCTTTTTCTTAATTTAAAAATCTGGTGAGCTGCCTCTTCTGCTTTCTCCTCTAAAGATTTTGTAAGTGCCTGCTTTTCCAATACTGGAACCTTAACAAAAGCTGTATCGGTTTCCACCACCTTATATATGGTATCTTCCTGATATTTTAGAATTGGATCAATTGAAAACTTACCATATTCAATTTCTACATTACGATCCGATAAAGCAATTACTTCCTTCTCAACATTCTCAAATTGACTATTCCTTAAATTAAATCCACGGATTAATCCTTCGGGTGTTAAGGCAATTAAAGATGGCTCGTAATCAACAGAAGTAGTTAGTTTATGAAACTGCTCCGAATCAACCTCTCCTTTTCCGTTTAATTCTATAGCTTTCAGTTTCCAACTGTTTCCATCAGCTTTTACCACATCCGAAATACCTAAATATTTTTGTGCATAATCAGCAAAAGGTCCTTTTTTAAGAATTGTTTTCTCTGCAACAACATCAACTTTTAAAACTGTTTGAGGCAAAGCATAAATTACAGTGCTTGGCGTTTCTAAAGTTCTTCTTTTTTGAGCGTTGGCATTCCACGATAAAGCAAGTATCATGCAGAACACCATTAATTTTCTTAGCATCATTCGTATTGTTATTTATATTTTACTGATATAGACATTATTTCTAACGCCATTACCTTTCGTTTTATTGCTACTTCTTTAATGCAAGCCAGGCTTTTGGCAAATATTCAACAATATCGCCAGCAGTAAGAGCCTCCACTCCTATTTTTCCTACTGCCAAATCTCCCGCCAATCCATGCAAATAAACACCTATTATTGCGGCAATTTTCGACGGATATCCTTGCGAAAGCAAAGATAATATTATTCCTGTAAGCACATCCCCACTTCCCGCTGTTGCCATTCCTGGATTTCCGGTTGGATTAAAATAACAACTCCCTTCCGGACAAGCAATTGCTGTATAAGCACCTTTCAGTACCATTGTTAATCCATGTTCTCTTGCAAACTCACGCTGCATGCTGTTTCTTGTAAAACTATCGTTTGATTTCCCAACCAAACGTTCAAATTCTTTCATGTGAGGCGTAAAAACACACCCTATTGGTAAATCCTCTTTCAACTCCGGATGCTCACCAATAATATTAATGGCATCAGCATCAACAACCACTGGTACCTTTACTTCCTTCAGCAAATCTATCATTGCCTTATAAGAATTTTGTTTTTTGTCAATTCCAGGACCAATAGCAATGGCTTTAAATTGTTCCAATTCCGGATATTCGGTAAATATGATATCCGATCGATCGATACTCACCATAGTTTCTGGCACAGCAGTCTGCATGATATCATAACCCAATCGTGGAATATGAGAGGTTAACAAACCTATTCCTGAACGTAATGCAGCTCGTGAAGCAAGAATTGCAGCGCCCATTTTCCCATAGCTTCCGCTGATTAACAATCCATGACCAAAAGTTCCTTTGTGATCAAATTTTCTGCGTGGCATTAGTAATGATTTTACAAATTCACGCGTTAACATTTTATATGGAGTAGGTTCAGAACTAATAATTTCGGGGTGCAAACCAATAGACAAAACCTCCCATTCTCCAACATAAACATCATTCTCAGGAAAGAGAAAAGCCAATTTTGGAAACTGAAAGCTTAAGGTAATATCAGCTTTTACGATTCCATGGTAATTGTTAT
>Ga0209272_10002577_pt1 | contig 10071 bp, 10 predicted proteins | sample tdDd002_FD_187125 | JGI IMG/M metagenome (GOLD analysis project Ga0209272, IMG submission 187125) | Marine sediment microbial communities from the Atlantic coast under amendment with organic carbon and nitrate - tdDd00.2 (SPAdes)... | ecosystem: Environmental > Aquatic > Marine > Coastal >... | reverse complement strand
TGTTTTCTTCCTATGTATTATTATCTATTAAAGTTATAATAAGAATAATGAAAAGGAGAGAATATGAAAGCATTAATTGTAGTAGACACACAAGAAGTTTTAGTAAATTTTAAAGACAATAATCAAGCAGTAAAGAATATTAAAGAAGTTGTGAAACATTATAGATCTAAGAATCTACCTATTATTTTCACTCAGCACTTAGAGGACAACCCTGAGGGATTCTTTTTCAAGGGCAAGGATGATGTAAAGATCATTGATGAATTAGTAGAAGACGATGTTATCGTAACGAAATCTACCCCTAGTATTTTCAAGAATACTGACTTAGATAGTATTCTAAAAGGAAAGGGCGTTACAGATATTTCAATTGTTGGTTTTAATACTGAGTATTGTTGTATGTTTTCTGCTATTGCAGCATTTGATAGAGGTTACAATGTAACGTTTATAGAAGATGCATGTGCTAGTGCAAATGATGATACAACGTATGAAATGCCTGGACTGGATATCAATGATTTTGTAGGAACCGTATTGGACTGGTCATCAGTAATCAATGTAATTTACACAGAAGAACTTTAAAAACTAGCCTTTTGGGCTAGTTTCTCAGTTTATACGGTGTATTGACTTCCTTATCCCATAATGGAATAATTTTCTTTATGATTTGAGGTCCGATTTTAGAGATGATAACAATACATGAATCGTGATTGTCTAAATCTTCTTTATAATCGATTTTTCCATTTACAACATCAACTTGAACTTTTTTACCATCAGATAATTCAACAAAACCCTTCATTCTAAAAGCATCTTGGCTTAATTCTTTCAAGAACACTTCTAATTTTTCTTGATTTACAGGTTCATAGATTTCCAATGAAAGTGTCTTAGGTTTATTTTCAACTTTGTTTGTAGTTTCATCTTTAATGATTTCTACATCCTTATGCCACTTATCAAAAAAGTTAAATGGGAGTTTACCCATGTCAGATACAGCAATCTCGATATTGGTATTGTATGATTTGATTTGTGATTCTACTGTACTTAAATCATCTGTTAAATCAGCTTTGCTGATAACAGCTAAATGACTGTGCTTAATCTGTCTTTCTAATGTTTCTGTGTCTTTAGTTTGGTCCATAAAATTCACAGCGTCAACGACACAAATAGATCCTGCATAATTGTATTTCTCACCAATAAGAACTTCTGTCGCTTCTAATATTTCCCCTATATTAGATGGATCAGCAAGACCTGAACCTTCAACAAATAAAACATCAATTGGTTTTTCAGACATATCTTTTAAACTCTCTACAAAAGATAATTGTAGACATGAACAGAAAATTGAGCCTCTGTTAATTTCAATTAATTCGTTTGATTTATCTTTAACTAAATCACCATCAATTCCGACTTTTCCAAATTCGTTCATAATAATGCCTACTTTTTTATCACCAGCATTTTCTAATACAGACTTTAGGAAGGTTGTTTTTCCAGACCCTAAAAAGCCTGTTAATAAATACAAATCTATTTTCTTCATTATTTCCCCCTTTGCTCGCTATTTCATCATATCAAAAATTCCAGTAAAATCAAGTGAATTGTTGATACTTAAACGGATATGGATATAATGATAGGTGAGGAGAAATTATGATAGATACGAAATTAAGAAAAAATGTACAACCTATCTTTGATAAGTTGGCAGGCTTATTCATAAAGATGAAATTGTCACCCAATAAAATAACTCTACTTGCATTTGTTGTAGGCCTGCTTGCTGGGTTGTTTACTGGCATGAGATATAGTGTTTTAGCTGTTATATTACTTTGGTTATCTGGACTTTTAGATGTATTAGATGGCAGTGTAGCAAGGCTTAAAGGAGAATCAAGTTCAGTTGGTGCCTACATGGATCTGATACTCGATCGTATGGTAGAAGCCGCTATTATATTAGGCCTTTTCCATGCTTATCCAAAACAAGCATGGATGTATCTATTGTTCTTTGTAGCCGTAATCTTTAATTTTACAACATTTATAGTAGCTGGTGCCTTATTTAAGAATGAAGGTAAAAAGAGTATGCACTATGATGTTGGCATAGCTGAAAGAACTGAAACGTTTATTGTTTTTACTTTATTGATCTTATTGCCAAAATATATTTTCCAGATACTCTTGTGCTTCAATATTATTATATTTATTACAGGCTGTATTAGGTTTTATCGAGTGGTCAAGGAGGAGTCAAAATGAAGCATTATAGAAAAGAACTTTGGTTTAATATTCCATCAAGAAGAGGCTTTGTTAATATCACAAGAGAATTGGAAGCTTGCTTAAAAGAAAGTGGCATCAAAGAAGGTTTGTTGTTATGTAATGCCATGCACATAACAGCAAGTGTATTTATTAATGATGATGAAAGTGGATTACATAGAGATTTTGAACGTTGGTTAGAAGGTTTAGCACCTGAGAAACCATATGATAGATATGATCATAATGGTTATGAAGATAATGGAGATGCTCATCTTAAAAGAACAATCATGGGGCGTGAAGTAGTTGTTGCCATAACAGAAGCTGCCTTAGATTTAGGGCCATGGGAGCAAGCTTTCTACGGTGAATTTGACGGAATGCGTAATAAAAGGGTATTGGTTAAGATAATAGGTGAATAATTAACAGCTCCTCTTTTGAAAGAGGAGCTGTTTAATAAGTTACTATATGTGGCTTCTTTGTGCGGAGGAAGCATGTCCTTATTAATATACAACCGCGTTAGAGTAATTTAGCGTTCAATCATGATTAAAATAACAGTTTGAGGTTTTGGACCTCTCTGATTTGCTTTATAAGGATATCAGCCAAATCATCTGGTGGAATATTCTTTTTATTTTTTATCCATTTAATCAGTATATTAAATAGAATGCCAGATCTAATGGAGACAAAGTATTCCTCATGGAAATCAGGATTAGCATGTTCATCTAGTTTGTGATATAGATTTTCAAACAATGACTCAATATTACTTAGTAATATATTTAATGTATTCGTCTTAATGATGATTTCTATAATTAATGAGTCTAAATACCAAAAGCGTAGCAAGGGCTTTAAGAGTTTTGTAGAGCTTGTTGGTTCAGAAAGATTTTCACTTATTCTATAATCAATAATGTACTGTTGTAGATGCTTGAAAACTGTATCGCATTTATACTCTAGGACATCGTTAATTGAATCAAATAGTCTATAAAATGTAGCTCTTCCTACACCAGCCCGATCAACAAGTTCTTTTATAGTGATTGAGGAATAGTCCTTTTCAGCTATGATTTTACATAATGCATTGTATATGAGTTCAGCTGACTGATGTGTTTTTTTATTAGAAGATAAATGATACAAATGAAGGCCTCCTGTCTCAGTTGCTTTGATTTCATTGACTTAACTTTAGAAGTATTATACATTGAGATTACGAATGAGTCAAATGTCTCATTTAATGGATTAAAAAGACATATGACAGAAAGGATTAAAATGAAAAAAATTATAAGAATCATATTTCCAAAACAAATTGACAACAACTTCAAAGGATATAAGATTGCCTTATACGCATTTTATGCCTTAACGGCTATTACTCTTTGGAGAAGCCAGCATCATCTCTTCGCTCCTGATGGTGGAGCACAGACCATTGCATCTATCCCATTAGATACATTCACTTTAACAGGATCTCAAGCTGTTATTGGCGTATTTGGACTTTGGGGATTATCGCAGTTGGTAATAGGTCTTCTCTATTTACTTGTAGCTTTCAGATATCGAGCAATGGTACCACTGATGTATCTCTTCATGATTGTAGAGTATTCATTTAGGGCTTTCTACTTCCCAATGTCAAAACCAATACCTACAGCAGGAACAGCTCCAGGGGCTGTGATAAATCTTCCGTTTGTTCTTTTTTCAGTAGTCATGTTAATACTGATTATTGTTGGGCATAGAAAGAAGGAGATAAATTAATAGATTGTTGATTTACGGAAGTAAGTGGATTTATGGAGTGCTCGTACATGGTGATCGTATGATTATTATTGATTGTGCTGTCTAAAGCTACTCTTTTATGCAATCACTTAGGTAGTACGGGTAGATTCTCCATGCCATATATTATAGTTCGCTACGGTGAGTTCGATGGCTGTCGTAATAAGAGAGTGTTAGTTAAAATAATAGGTGAATAATGATTGAAAGCTTCTCTTTAAGAGGAGTTTTTTAGTTAAAAGATTCTTACAAGATGTCGTGTTTGAGTTTATGATTTGTTGTTAATCAATTTTATATATGTTCTAAAGCGATGGTTGAGTAAGACTAAAAAGTTGAGTTATTGAAATACAACACGATAACAATTAAATTGTACTTAGGTTTAATATATAATGAAATGGTAAGGAGAAATTATGATAATTGGAAAAAGAATAAAATCATTGAGACTAGAAAAAGGAATTACACAGGATAAGTTAGCAACATATTTGAATTTATCTTATCAGGCTATCTCTAAGTGGGAAAATGATGAGACACAACCAGATATCTCATTATTAGTACCTATTGCGAACTACTTTGATGTCTCTCTTGATTACTTATTAGGAAATGAATGTAGTCAAACTTTTTATCAAACTAGACGAGAGAAATTACAAAGTATTTATGAATTAGATCGTACAGATGATAATTTTAGACTTGCAGATATAGCATATAAATCATTTATTGAAAATGGAAATCCGACAGCAAAAGATTATTGGTACTATGCTTATTTGTATGATGTTCGGGCAACAGAAAGTATACGAATTGCTAAGAATTTGTACCTCAAGGCAATTAATTGCTTAGCTGATGTACAAGAAGAAGAGATATCTAATGCTTATGAGGAACTATGCAGATTACTCATCAATTGTAATCAAAAGGAAGAAGCTCAAATTCTTTTAGAGAAATGGATTGCTAGAGATAAAGAGAATGTATATCCTTATATTCAGTTGGCAAATTTCTACAACTATATTGGCGAACCTAAACAGGCATTCGATTATATTGAGAAGGCGCAATTGTTAGAGATAGACACCTATCAATTATATATGATTATGGGTGAGGTTTTTGAGAGCTTAGGAAAAAATAGCGAAGCGATTGAAGCTTGGAATAAGTCTTATAAACTTAACTCGAATATTGCTCGTGCTCTGTATAATATTGCTCACCTGTACGAAAATATTGGAGAATACAATAGAGCGATTGATACTTATAATCAGATTGTTAACTGGCATATAGAACGAGAACCTGATGCAATTAGTCTGGAGTATCCAAGAAAAAGAATTTTTGCCTTGCAGAATGAAAAATAATTCATAGAGGGAAAAGATATCTGATGAATAACTTTGATATGATCGAAGTATTTGAAGGCACAAATCTTTGCCATTAGAATTAATTCGCTACGGTGAGTTCGATGGCTGTCGTAATAAGAGAGTGTTAGTTAAAATAATAGGTGAATAATCAATAACTCCTCGTATTAATGAGGAGTTTTTCCAGGATAGTGAATGTAACTTCTAGCATGTGAAGGTGTCATTCTAATGTAATCTTTTTAGCATTTAATTTGCCGTATAATAATAGTACATAGATTGTGATATAGGTTTATTTGTTGGATGTGGAGGTAATTAGGATGAATAAGATAATTTTTGTTGAGGGGATACCTGGATGTGGAAAATCTACTACTAGTCAGTTTATAGCGAATCAACTTGAAAAGAATGATATTAATGTAGAGTGGATACATGAAGGTGTAGTTGATCATCCATTATGGGAAGAAAGAGATGATTTTTTTAATGATGACGGTTATATCAATGAGGAGTACTTTGATATCTATACAGATAGTCTTATTGAAAAGTTTAAAAGAATAGAAATGGACATTTTAAATAATGACAAAATATATGTAATTGATGGTGCAATTTTCTCAGGGTTCATAAATGTATATTATAAGAGTGATTGTCATGAGAACAAAACGGAAAGTTACTACGAAAAACTTGAAAATATCCTCGAACCATTAAACCCATTAGTAATTTATCTTAGTACTGATAGAGTAAGAGACCATACGATAGAAACATGGGAAAGGAGAGCCTTATGGGGCAAGAAAGCCGTAATTAATTCATATGGGAGAATTCCTCATGTGAAGAGAGGTGACTTCAAAGGTGATGATATTTTATATGCCTATATCAAGCCTTTGCATGATCAAAATCTTTACTATTATAAGAAATTGAAGTTCGATAAGTTGTTGTTCAATATTGATAAGAGGGAGTATGATAAATATCATAAGGTTATTTTAGATCATCTGTATATTGATTTAGTAGAATATCCTGAAGACTCATTTGATAAAGAAAAATACACAGGGATTTATGACAATGATAGGGATAAGGAAAACATGTTTGTACAAATTGTGGATCATCAGTTAGTATGTGATTGGGGACAAATGAATATGGCTTTACAGTATATAAAACCTTATACATATAACTTAAGATCTTATCCTATATACTTGGAGTTTATTGAAGAAGAAAACAAGATTGTTGGAATCAATACTTATGGTAGACAATGTTTTAGGAGGGCTGGTTGCACATTTAAGCGTGTAGAAGAAACAAAGTATGAGATTAGGAAGTAATTGATTTCATTGATAATTTAAAAGCAAATTATAATTGATGTTGAAACCATGATTGAAGATTTAGCGTTTAGTGTTCCCTATTTATATGTACTCGTATTGATGAAGAATATTCTGAATGACCAATTCGATGATAAATGAAATCTAACACTGTAAAGTTTTACATTGTGTATAATTCACTACGGTGAGTTCGACGGCTGTCGTAATAAAAGAGTCTTAGTTAAGATAATAAGTGAATAATGATTGAAAGCTTCTCTTTTAGAGGAGTTTTTTAGTTAAAAGATTCTTACAAGATGTCGTATTTGAGTTTATGATTTGTTGTTAATCACTTTTATGTATGTGACTTCGGATAAGGTTTTGCAGCTTGGGAATTCTTTTTTTAATGTTCATAATAACGATTTAATATAAGGAAAAGAACAGTAGAATGATTACTTATGATATACTCTAGGTATATGGTAAACAGATAAGGAGGAACTTAAATGAGGAAAAAGCACTTAATAATTTATACAATTGTATCCTATGCTTGGTCATATTTCTTTTGGATATTGGCTATATTTATAGCAATGAATAACAATATTGAAGTATATTTAAATGAGACTTTTGTTGAGTCTATGTATACTGGAGCATTAATCGGTAAAGTAGCAACTGTATCAGTGATTGCCTTAATAGCAACGTTTGGTCCGATGATAGGATCTATAGTCATAGCAATAATAGATTCAGATTTTAAAATAGAGTTATTAAACCGGATTTTCTTATATCGTAAAGTAAAGTATTATTTAATTGTAATAGGTATATTTTTAGCAATAGGTTTTGTTCCATCTATACCATTAATTTTTAGTGCTGGAATAACGTCTACTTCTCCATACACAATACTTCTCTATTTGATAACATTTTTTGTTATTCAATTGTTTACCTCAGGTACTGAGGAAATTGGTTGGCGTGGGTTCATGCTACCAGAATTTTTGAAGGAAAATGATACTTGGAATGCAAGTTTTAAAACAGGAGTTATTTGGGCAATATGGCATGCACCGGTTGTCTTCTATATTTTCTACTTACAAGATATGCCATTATTTGCAATGATGTTTTCATTTCTTGGGTTTAGTGTAGGTATTGTTGCCATGTCAGTTGTTCATAGTTATTTCCTTCTGAAAACTAAAAGTGTATTATTTTCTGTGTATTTGCATGCAATGAGCAATACGATACCTCTTATTTCTGGTTTAGTAATATTAGATTCTTATAAAACTGCAGTATTTGCTCAGCTCTTAATTTGGGGTGTAGTGGCTATTATAATAAAGAGAAATCCTTCTATGTTTCCACAGAAGCAAAAAAAATGATTTAAATACTGTTCTTCAGACCCAAAAGATAGGCTGTGTCGAACTTTTATATGAAAGTCATAGTTTGTATATTATTCGCTACGGTGAGTCTGATAGTAATTTTATGGTGATATAAAAATAAAACTTGACAAAATTATTAGAAGGTGGTAATATTAGTTGTTGCTTAAATTTAAAGCAGTAATGTTAACTTTCACAATTTTGATTAGTACTATTTTTATGTAATCCTAATTATTGATGTATTTGTTTCCGATTATGCACGAGTTTAAGAATTAAAAAATTAGGAGGTACATATTATGAATGGTACAGTAAAATGGTTCAATCCAGAAAAAGGTTTTGGTTTTATTACAAGTGAAGATGGCAAAGATGTTTTTGCACATTTTTCTCAAATCAATATTGATGGTTTCAAGACTTTAGAAGAAGGTCAAAAAGTTACATTTACAGTTACTGAGGGTCAAAAGGGTCCTCAAGCTGAAAATATCGAAATCGCTTAATAATGAGTACTTAGCCTTATGCAGATGCATAAGGCTTTTTTATTTTGTCTTCAACCTACTATGTTAATCTATAGTTATATAGCAGGATCTAATGAAACTTATATAATATTCTATATCATGAGTAATTCTCTAAAGGTAGATTGACTTAGTTAAATGTGAGTACTTTATAATAATAAGTGATATTTAATATTATAATAAACAGACTAGAAAATGCTCTAGTCTGTATTTTTGTATAAGGTAAACCACTGGTTTAACAGGTAGTTCTAAACAGCTTTAGCTATGAGCCTTATTTTTACATTCTTCTGACATGATTAAGATGGTTGACCCACCATCTTAATCATAAAGTGGATAGGAAAAATGGATATAAACAGTTACCCGATATCAAATGGAATTGTACATACCATATTGTGTTCGTACATAAGTACAGAAGGTAAGTTATTTATGGCAAGATAAAAAACAAATATGGGTAAAATAAATCGAAAGTTATGCTAGATACTACTGAAAACGGTTGACAAACATTTCAGAAAGCCTTAAGGCTCTTATGTGTTCCATGCTATTATAGTTAATCGGTTGGTTTAGATTATTTCCAACCTATTGCCTATGATTACTTTCATTTTCAAGCCTTGTGTTGTAACGTATGTAGTGTCCTATTCATCTATGCTAATTATGACTGTCAAACTTAAAGGCTAATGATGTTAAGAAGTATTTATTTAGTGGTGGAATGATATTGTAGACCTCTCTTTGCAATAGCATCAGCTAACTACATCTAAGTAGGAAATCAATGTGGAGGAGGTTTTAGTTGTTAAATGGGGTAAAAGACTGCTCATTCTTCATTAAGCCATACGATGACAAATGTTATACTTATATCATATTAAAGATGAAAAACGACATGTCTAAAGAATCAGCATTTAAAGAGAATTACCCAAGTTGGGTAGTTCTTTTTTAGGTGAATGACTTTTGTTTCTAAGATTTGCTGTTTTGATGAAGTGATTTAGTAGCAAATTATGGGGTATGTTGACAATGAAGACGATTTAATTCGAAAAGTAAAGAAGTTGAATAAAGAGAGGAGTTGCAACATGAGTAATGGTAAATGTCCGGTAACAGGCGCAACTAGTTCTGGAGGTGGTAAAGGTACAAAGAATAAAGATTGGTGGCCTAACCAGATCAACTTAAAAATTTTGCAACAGAATTCTGAGAAAACAAATCCCATGGATGAGGCTTTCAATTACAAGAGTGAGTTTGAAAAATTAGATTATAACCAGTTAAAACAAGATTTATATGATTTAATGACAGATTCTCAAGAATGGTGGCCTGCAGATTATGGTCATTATGGTGGATTGTTCATTAGAATGGCATGGCATAGTGCTGGTACTTATAGGGTGCAAGATGGACGTGGTGGCGCCGGAACGGGTACACAAAGATTTGCTCCTTTAAATAGTTGGCCCGATAATGCCAATTTAGACAAGGCAAGAAGATTGTTATGGCCGATTAAAAAGAAGTATGGTAATTCAATATCTTGGGCAGACTTAATGATATTGGCTGGTAATTGTGCATTAGAGTCAATGGGATTTAAAACATTTGGTTTTGCAGGTGGTCGTGAGGATGTTTGGGAACCAGAGGAAGACATTTATTGGGGAGAAGAAACCGAGTGGTTAGGAGACAGTCGTTATTCAGG
>Ga0209272_10002575_pt1 | contig 10077 bp, 7 predicted proteins | sample tdDd002_FD_187125 | JGI IMG/M metagenome (GOLD analysis project Ga0209272, IMG submission 187125) | Marine sediment microbial communities from the Atlantic coast under amendment with organic carbon and nitrate - tdDd00.2 (SPAdes)... | ecosystem: Environmental > Aquatic > Marine > Coastal >... | reverse complement strand
CTTCATCGAAGGCGGTCGTGACGCAGATGAAATCATCACCCAAAAGATCGAATCACAAATCTCAACCCTAACAGTGAATGACGTGAGAAGCGTCGATTTCGAACAAGCAGTTGAAGACAAGCTGATTAAAATCATCAACCCTATGAACGAGTTTGTTGACTCGATCATCGACTTTATCGACATCGAGGCGATCAAGAAGGCGAATCTACGCGTGTTGATCGACCCAATGTTTGGCGTTGCAAAAAACGCGCTACAAACCGTATTGATCAACGGTCGTTGTGAAGTAGACGTGATCAACGATGGTAAGAACCCAGACTTCGGCGGCTTAATGCCATCACCAAGTGCTGCAACCCTTTATCGCTTGATGCACCTCGTGGAACAAGAAGGCTATGACATCGGTATTGGTACCGATGGCGACGCGGACCGTCTTGGTATTATCGACGAGAAAGGTCACTTCATTCATCCAAATGAAGTGCTACTGCTACTTTACTACTACCTACTTGAATACAAAGGCTGGACAGGTTCCGTGGTGCGTAACATCGCAACCACTCACCTGTTGGATAAAGTCGCAGAAGATCACGGCGAGAAGTGCTTTGAGGTTCCAGTGGGCTTTAAGCACATCAGCTCTCAAATGGAAGCTGACGATTCATTGATTGGTGGTGAAAGCTCTGGCGGTCTAACTATTCGCGGTCACATCAAAGGTAAAGACGGCGTATTCGCATCAAGCCTATTGGTAGAAATGATTTCAGTAACTGGCAAGAAGCTGTCTGAGTTGCTGGATGAAATCTACGGTAAGTACGGGTATGCCTACATGGCAGAAGGCGATTGCAAGTTCAAACCGGCGCAAAAAGAAGTACTGTTCAACAAGATTTATGTTGAGAAACAGTTACCTGAATTTGAATTTGAAATCGAAAAAGTCAGCTACGAAGATGGGGCAAAAGTGTACTTCAAAAATGGCGGTTGGATCATCGCTCGTTTCTCAGGTACTGAACCATTGCTACGAATTTTTGCAGAGATGCAAGATAAAGACACTGCAGAACGTGTTCTTCAACAGTTTAAGGACTTTCTGTCCTTATAGCTAAATTGTGTGCCCGCTTCGTGCACACGACCTATAGGTGAAGAACACTTGCCCGGCGACATACCCGCCGGGCCTTTTTATTTTTGACGATACTACTTAGGCGAAAGCCAACACGCCTTGAGTTTCGACTTTCACCGTCACACTATCACCAACATTCAACGCTTGGGTTGAAGTTGCCAACAGTCGGTCACCATTGACATCAATCACGTAGCGGCAGTGGTCACCCATAAAGTGCTGCTCAAGTACTTTGACCGCACTCTCTTCATCAGCAGCAATTTGCACATGTTGAGGGCGAAGCAGTAATGCACATTCTGCATCAACTTGGATTTCTTGCTGAGCATTGGCTTCCACCACACCAAGATGAGTTTCAAATTCACTTTCAGAAATGCGCTTCGCTGCAAGGTAGCTACCACCACCTAAGAAGTCTGCAACAAATTTGCTCGAAGGCTGGTAGTAAAGCTCAGAGGCTGTTCCATATTGCTCGATTACACCGTGGTTCATTACTGCCATCTTATCGGCAAACGCAAACGCCTCTTCACGACTGTGAGTAACGAAAATTGCGGTAACGCCTTGCTCTTTAAAGATTTTACGGATCTCTCGGATAAGTTCATGGCGAACTTGGGTATCGATATTGGAAAACGGTTCATCCAACAACAGAAGATCAGGTTTGTAAGCCAGTGAGCGGGCAATCGCCACGCGCTGCTGCTGACCACCAGAAAGCTGGTGAGGATAACGATCACCGTAGCCTTTGAGGTGAACTAAGCCGAGCATTTCTTCTACTTTGAGAAGCTTTTGCTGCGCCGTTTCATTTTTCAAGCCAAAAGCGATGTTCTCTGCCACTGTCAGATGCGGGAATAAGGCGTAATCTTGGAAGATCATACCGATATTACGCTGCTCTGGTGGTAACCAGTTTTCACCGTCATCAATAGTGAGACAATTTAAGCTCATTTGACCAGAACTTAGCGGCAGCAAACCAGCAATCGCTTTCAATAGCGTTGTCTTACCGCAACCACTCGCGCCGAGCAGGCACACGATCTGTCCTTGTTCAACTTCTAAAGAAAGTGATTCAAGGACGGTTTGATCGTCATACTGACAAGTTAGGTTTTTAATCGATAGTGCGCAGCTCATCAGTGATTTTGCTCCAGTGAACGGTTAACAACAACAAGCGGGATCAACCCAACTAGGACCAGTAATACTGCTGGTAGAGCAGCAAGTTCCAAATGCTCGTCCGAGGCGAAGTTGTATACATACGTCGCCAAGGTTTCAAAGTTAAATGGACGCAATAATAGTGCAGCATTGAGCTCTTTCATCGACTCAATAAACACCAACAAACCAGCAATCAGTGCACCACGTTTAACCAGAGGGAAGTGCACTCGCCAAAGCATGGTATTAGGCGTACAGCCCATGGTACGGGAAGCCATATCCAGCGACGGAGAGATCTTATTTAAGTTACTTTCGACACTACCAATCGCCACAGCGGAGAAACGCACCACCATCGCAAAAATCAGCGCAAACATAGAGCCAGAAAAAATCAGTCCAGGTCTGCCCCATTCCATCGCTTTAGCAATATCGTTAACACGGTGATCCATAAACAGCACTGCCACCATGACACCAATCGCAAGTACAGTGCCTGGAACCGCATAGCCCATTGAAGACAGACGCATGAAAGCTAAGCTAGAGCGGCCGCCGTTTACGCGTTGACTGAAGTTCACAGTCAATGCAATCGCAACACCGATGATGGCAGCCACGACTGACACCACCAAACTGTTCCATGCATATTCACGAAACTCCGGTGTCCAACTTTGTGCAAAGTAAGTAATCGCGTAATCAATTAACTGTAGCAATGGGAAGATGAACGCAATTGCTACCAAACCCCAACACCAAATCAGTGCGCCCCACTTTCGCCAACCTTTTAGCTCATAACGGAAATCTTCATGACTATTAAACTGGCTTTGGAATAACTTCTGTTTGCGGCGGCTGTAGCGCTCGGCACTCAGTAACAACACCACAATCATCAACATCATGGCTGAGATCTTCGCGGCTGCATTTAAGTTCGAGTAGCCTAGCCAAGTATCGTAAACCGCAGTAGTCAGCGTGTTCACCGCAAAATAGCTGACGGTGCCGAAATCGCCAATGGTTTCCATTGCAACCAGAGACAGGCCAACAGCGATAGAAGGCCTGACAAGCGGCAAAGAAATGCGCCAAAAGCTCTCCCAAGGAGAACATTTCAGTAAGCGTGCACTTTGTAACAAAGAGACGTTCTGTTCCATAAATGCCGCTCGGCAAAGCAAGTAAACGTATGGGTAGAGAACGAGAGAGAGGACGAAAGTGGCACCGCTCAAGGTTCGGATATCAGGGAACCAATATTCGCCAGGTCCCCATCCCGTTATATCACGCAAAAAGATCTGAATCGGCCCAGCAAAGTCAAACCAATCAGTAAAGATGTAACCAATGATATAGCCCGGCATCGCGAGCGGCAGAACCAGTGCCCACTGCAACCACTTCTCGGTTGGCAGCTTGCACATCGCCATAAACCAAGCACTTGGGATTCCAAGAATCAAAGAAAGGAGCATCACACCTGCAGTCAGGACTACGGTGTTATAGATGTAGGTTGGCATAACCGTCGACATCAAATGTGTGAACAGGTCATCCGTCTCGCCAATGGCGGTATAGAAGATCGCTAAGATCGGCAAAACCAGTAACAGGGAAATCACCCCACTACTGGTTTTCCATAGAGAATGTTTATTCTTCATTGCCTAAATACTGCAAGGCTGTATGAAATACAGATGCGTCTGCAAATACATCTCATATCCTTTAATCAAATGGGGGTATAGTTATACCCCCACATGGAATTAAAGGTCAAATTTCACTTCATCTAGTAGCTTGATTGCCGCTTCGTGGTGAGAAGCGATATCGTCTAGAGAAACCGTATCCGCTTTGAAGTCACCCCAAGATTCCACAAGTTCAGAACGCTTAACGCCTTCTTTTACTGGGTACTCGTAGTTTACTTCTGCGTACATTTGCTGCGCTTTGTCACCCGTTAGGAATTCCATTAGCTTCACAGCGTTGTCTTTGTTTGGAGAGAACTTCGCCATCGCCATACCAGAGATGTTTACGTGTGTACCCGTTGTCTCTTGGTTAGGGAAGTTGATGTATACCGCATCAGCCCAAGCTTTTTGCTCTTTGTCGTTAACCATCTTACCTAGGTAGTAGCTGTTACCTAGAGAAACGTCACATAGACCTTCTTTGATTGCTTTAACTTGAGCACGGTCGTTACCTTGAGGCTTACGAGCTAGGTTCGCTTTTACGCCTTCTAGCCATTCTTTTGTCTCAGCTTCACCGTGGTGCGCGATCATAGAAGACACTAGAGATACGTTGTAAGGGTGCTTACCGCTACGCGTACAGATTTTGCCTTTGAATTCTGGCTTCGCTAGATCTGCGTAGTTGAAGTCGTTACCTAGTTTGCCAACACGGTCACGTGAAGAGTAAACGTTACGAGTACGTAGAGTCAGAGCAAACCACTCGTTTTCTTTGTCTTGGTACTGTGCTGGTACGTTTTCTTCGATGATTTTGCTGTCTACCTTTTGAACTAGACCTTTGTTAGTCAGCTCCGCTAGACGGCTGATATCTGTAGTAAGGATTACGTCAGCTGGGCTGTATTCGCCTTCTTGAGCCAACTTCTCTGCTAGGCCTTTTTTGGCAAACTTCACGTTTACTTTAATGCCAGTTTCTTTAGTGAACTCGTTGAACATTGGTTCAACTAGGAAAGGTTGACGGTAAGAGTAGACGTTCACTTCTTCAGCAGCCATTGCTGTTGGAGCTAGAGTAGCGCAAGTAATCGCTGAAAGAGTTAGCAGTTTTTTCATTGTTTAATCCTTTACCATGCTAATGATAACGTTTATCAGTTGCGTTATTATATGCATGTTCAGTAGGAAAACAATGATGCTGCACAAAAAAACCTGCTCATCAGAGCAGGTTTTTGATAATTTACTTTGTAACTATTTATTTCAATATGACTGTTATTTCACAGTAACAAATTCAGGGTAGGCACCGACACCACAGTCATGCATATCCATACCTTCAAGCTCTTCTTCTCCCGATACGCGAATGCCGATGGTTGCTTTTAAGATTGCCCATACCACAAGGCTCGCACCGAATACCCAAGCAAAGATAACAGCCGCACCTAGAAGCTGTGCGCCGAACGTTGCATCACCATTACTTAGCGGTACAACCATTAAACCAAAGAAACCACACACACCGTGTACAGAGATAGCACCTACAGGGTCATCAATCTTCACTTTGTCTAGACCGATGATACTGAATACCACTAGCGCACCCGATACTGCACCGATTGCAACTGCGTAAAGTGGTGATGGTGATAGAGGATCTGCCGTGATGGCAACAAGACCTGCCAATGCACCGTTAAGAATCATAGTTAGATCAGCTTTACCCCAAGTCGTTTTACATACGAGTAATGCTGCGATTGCACCTGCTGCCGCTGCTGCGTTTGTATTAAGGAAGATTTGACCTACCGCTGTCGCGTTTTCAAAATCAGATACCATCAACTGAGAACCGCCATTAAAACCGAACCAACCGAACCAAAGGATGAACGTACCCAATGTAGCTAGAGGCATGTTTGAACCAGGAATTGGATAGATTTCGCCATTTTTACCGTATTTACCTTTACGAGCACCCAGTAGTAATACGCCAGCTAACGCTGCTGCTGCACCAGCCATGTGTACGATACCTGAGCCAGCAAAGTCACTGAAACCTGCTTCTGATAGGAAACCACCGCCCCATGTCCAGTAACCTTCCATTGGGTAGATAAATGCCGTCAGCACTGCAGAGAAGATGAGGAAAGACCAAAGCTTCATACGCTCTGCTACCGCACCAGATACCACTGACATTGCTGTTGCGACGAATACCACTTGGAAGAAGAAATCCGACTCTAACGAGTGATCCGCGCCTTCACCTTGTGTGCCAATTAGCGCACCAAATGATGGTAACCAGCCACCTTCGCCATTATCAACGTACATAATGTTGTAGCCGACCAATAGAAACATGGTACAAGCAATCGCGTACAGACAGATGTTTTTGGTTAGAATTTCTGTTGTGTTTTTCGAGCGAACTAAGCCCGCTTCCAGCATGGCAAAGCCAGCTGCCATCCACATAACCAACGCACCAGAAATGAGGAAGAAAAAGGTGTCGAGTGCGTAACGTAATTCAGTTACCGTTGTTGTTAATTCCATGATAGTTCTCCAATCCCTTGAATTCTTAAAGTGCTTCTGCGTCCATTTCACCAGTACGAATACGTACTGCTTGATTTAGGTCGTAGACAAAAATCTTACCGTCACCAATTTTTCCCGTTTGAGCCGCTTTAGTGATGGCCTCTACCACACGATCCACATTGTCTGCATGGGTTGCGATTTCTAGTTTTACTTTTGGTAGAAAGTCGACTTGATACTCGGCTCCACGGTATAGCTCCGTGTGGCCTTTCTGACGACCAAAACCTTTAACCTCTGATACTGTCATCCCTTCAATACCGACATCAGCCAATGCTTCACGTACATCGTCTAACTTAAAAGGTTTTATAATGGCATTAATGATTTTCATTGAATCTTCTCCGCAGCTTTCATCCTGAAACATTTGTATTAATCCAAGCGGCGTGCCAACTTTTTATCTTGTTGATTTATATAGAATTAGAAAAATTAACAAACTTATAAACAAAAAGGGCGCACCATATCGGTGCGCCCTTCTCACAAATATAAGGCAACCCTAATTAGGCTCCCCAAAACTGTGCGTTAAATGTTCAAAAAGTCTTTCCATTGCTCTATCAGGGTACAAAAGTCTTCAATACCACAACTGGCTGTACTCTCTGCATCGTAGAAGTCAAACTCACTTTCCATTTCCACTTCATACTCATGGCCCAATGCGTTTTCTTGCACTAGCACCTCATCACCATGGATCATCAAACTGATCTCTGCACCGGTTAATCTATGCTCTTGAGATGGCGAAGAAAATGCCTGATCAATTAAGGCTTCAACTTGCGCGATTTTCGCTGGGTCTTTACCAATTTCTTCTTGCAACCAACGACCTACAATCTCATGCCCCATGCTGCATTTGACATAGTATTCGCCCATCAATGTGTTGCGGATGAATTCAAATTCCATCGTGATCGCCTTTTCGTATCAATTTGGTGCGGAGTATACAGGGAGATGTTGGATGGGAGAAGCGAGAGACGAGAGCTCTCTCAATGGCTTGTTTAAAAGAGATTCCCGACTGCACTCCTTCGTCGCTTTCGGGAATGACATCGTTGTTACTCTTAGCTATTTAAATCGTCATCCTCAAGAGCGAGGCTCGAGCGAGTTGGGGATCTCTCAATACGTTGCCTAAAAGAGATTCCCGACTGCACTCCTTCGTCGCTTTCGGGAATGGCATCGTTTTTACTCTTAGCTATTTAAATCGTCATCCTCAAGAGCGAGGCACGAGCGAGTTGGGGATCTCTTAATACGTTACCTAAAAGAGATTTCTATTCCCTCAGTCTAGGAAATGACGTAGTTCAGTCTCTCGTAGCATAGCGTTCCACAAAAGAAAGCGCCCACCAAATGGTGGGCGCTTAATTAAGTATTAGCAAAGCTCGCTAAAATTATGCAGGCTCTTGGAAGATAACCTCTGCCGCTTTCTTGGTGTACTCATCCATCTTGTGGAAGTTCAAGTAACGGTAAGTATCTGCTGCTGTCGCATCGATTTGCTTCGCGTATTCCAAGTACTCTTCCTTCGTTGGAATCTTACCTAGAATTGCACCAACCGCTGCTAGCTCAGCTGAAGCAAGGTATACATTTGCACCTGTACCTAGTCGGTTCGGGAAGTTACGCGTTGAAGTCGACATTACTGTTGCTTTGTCTGCTACACGTGCTTGGTTACCCATACATAGCGAACACCCAGGAGTTTCAATACGAACGCCAGCGCGGCCGTAAATACCGTAGTAACCTTCTTCCGTCAGTTGGTCGCGGTCCATCTTGGTTGGTGGCGCTACCCATAGACGAGTATCTAGCTGACCACCGAATTGCTCTAGCAGTTTACCTGCAGCACGGAAGTGACCAATGTTAGTCATACAAGAACCGATGAACACTTCATCAATCTGTGTGCCTTGAACTTCTGATAGAAGACGAGCGTCATCTGGATCGTTCGGTGCACATAGGATTGGCTCGTGAATATCTGCTAGGTCGATTTCGATGATGTGCGCGTATTCCGCGTCTGCATCCGCTTCCATCAACTCTGGATTAGCCAACCACTCTTCCATCGCTGTGATACGACGCTCGATAGTACGACGGTCGCCGTAACCTTCCGAGATCATCCACTTAAGCATGGTGATGTTTGAGTTTAGGTATTCTTCAATAGACTCTTGAGACAGCTTAACTGTACAACCTGCCGCTGAACGCTCTGCTGACGCATCCGATAGTTCGAAGGCCTGCTCAACTGTTAGGTGCTCAACGCCTTCGATCTCTAGTACGCGACCAGAGAATTCGTTGATCTTACCTGCCTTCTCAACCGTCAATAGACCTTGTTGAATTGCGTAGTAAGGAATTGCATGTACAAGGTCACGTAGCGTAATACCCGGCTGCATTTCACCTTTAAAGCGCACCAAGATTGACTCTGGCATATCCAGTGGCATAACACCTGTCGCAGCAGCGAATGCAACCAGACCGGAGCCTGCTGGGAATGAAATGCCTAGAGGGAAACGAGTATGCGAGTCGCCACCTGTACCTACAGTATCAGGTAGAAGCATACGGTTTAGCCATGAGTGGATTACACCATCACCCGGACGAAGTGATACACCACCACGGTTCATGATGAAGTCAGGTAGTGTGTGGTGCGTGTTTACATCGACTGGTTTTGGATACGCAGACGTGTGACAGAATGACTGCATCACAAGATCGGCGGAGAAGCCCAGACACGCAAGGTCTTTTAGCTCATCACGAGTCATAGGTCCGGTTGTATCCTGAGAACCAACTGTGGTCATCTTAGGCTCACAGTATTGACCTGCACGTACACCTTCAACGCCACATGCTTTACCCACCATCTTCTGAGCTAGTGTATAGCCTTTGTCAGATTCTGAAGGGTCAACTGGCTTAGCAAACAGGTCTGTTTCTTCTAGGCCCAGTGATGCACGAGCACGGCTTGTTAGACCACGACCAATGATAAGTGGAATACGACCACCAGCACGAACTTCATCAAGCAACACTTTGCTCAGTTCAAAGCTAGAGATCTCTTCACCGTTTTTACGCACAACGCCTTCGTATGGGAAGATATCAATTACATCACCCATGTTCATGTTCTGTACGTCTAGTTCGATTGGGAGTGCGCCAGAGTCTTCCATTGTGTTGTAGAAGATAGGAGCAATCTTACCGCCTAAACAGATACCACCAGTGCGCTTGTTTGGTACGTATGGGATATCTTCGCCCATAAACCAAAGCACTGAGTTAGTCGCTGACTTACGAGAAGAACCGGTACCAACAACATCGCCCACGTAGGCTAGTGGGATGCCATCTTTTTGTAGTTCTTCAATTTGATTGATAGGACCAACGCTGCCTGGTTGATCTGGCACGATGCCATCACGTTCCATCTTCAGCATCGCTTTCGCGTGTACTGGGATATCAGGACGAGACCAAGCATCTGGTGCTGGAGACAAGTCATCGGTGTTGGTTTCACCAGTAACTTTAAATACTTTAACAGTAATCTGTTCCGCGACTTTCTTCTTCGATGTGAACCATTCTGCGTCCGCCCATGATTGCAGGACTTGCTGTGCGAATTCATTACCAGCTTTGGCTTTCTCTTCTACATCATAGAAAGCATCGAACATCAGTAGGGTATGAGACAACGCTTTAACTGAGATTGGCGCTAGTAGGTCATCGTCTAGGAATTCAACTAGAGGAGCGATGTTGTAACCGCCTTGCATCGTACCTAGTAGCTCAGCAGCTTTTTCACGGCTTACTAAT
>Ga0209272_10002569_pt1 | contig 10092 bp, 9 predicted proteins | sample tdDd002_FD_187125 | JGI IMG/M metagenome (GOLD analysis project Ga0209272, IMG submission 187125) | Marine sediment microbial communities from the Atlantic coast under amendment with organic carbon and nitrate - tdDd00.2 (SPAdes)... | ecosystem: Environmental > Aquatic > Marine > Coastal >... | reverse complement strand
AAGCCTTGCTCGTAACGCGCGTGTCCGGTTTCGTGGACAATCCCCATTAGCGATTGAACAAATTCATTCTCATCGTAACGTGTGGTGATGCGGACATCAGTAGGAACACCGCCACAGAATGGGTGAACGCTTTCATCCAGTCGGCCGTGGTTGAAATCAAATTGCAGCAAATTCATCACATCCAGACCAAGTGCTTTTTGTTTTTCGGTAGAAAACTTGCCTTGTGGTTCAATGAATTGTTCTGTTGACTGCTTTTCGATCACTTGATCAATGAGCTCAGGTAGCCAGATTTTCACATCACTAAATAAAGTGTCTAGTGAAGCTGATTGCGTACCCGGCTCATAGATATCAAGCATGGCATCGTATGGAGACAGACCCGTTGCATCGGCGCGAATTTGAGCTTCTTCTTGAGATAACTTGACTACTTCTGCCCAATTTTTCTCGAAGCCGGTCCAGTCATTTTCGCCACGTTGAGTTCGCCAAGCATGCTCACATTTCGAACCCGCAAGAGATTTAGCCTCAACCAAGGCTTCTGGGAGTACGTTAGCTTGTTGCCAGTTACGTTTTAATTCACGAAGTGTCGCGTTATCTTGAGTGGGTAAAGATTCTTGCTCTGCCTCTGCAAACCATTCGGCGAGTTGAGGTTGTGTTTGTAGACTATGCATGTGAACAGAGAGTTCTGCCATAGCTTCACTGCGAGCTTGGTTTCCGCCGCTTGGCATTACTGCAGCTTGATCCCATCCGCAGATAGCGCCTAAATGCGCAAAACGAGAGATTTTTAGAGAATGTTCGGTAAGTTTTTTGAATGCGCTCATTGTTCGCCTTCCGTGACTAGGAAAAGCGAAAGTCTACCAACCATTGGCTAGTAGACCAAGCGTCGCTGTTTAATTAGCCGTTTACGATATGTAAATCAGTATGTTCCGTTTCATGAGCGAGCAGTTTTACCGGCCAGCCATAGCTTTTGTACTCTTTGACAAGTGCTTTTGCCACGTCTCCGCTGACATGTACTTCCGTCCAATTACCAATCCCCATGACTTGATAGCTAAGCTTTACAATATCCATAGACTTCCCCGAAATAGCGTGTTTAATGTTCGATTATTATTATGAGTTGAATATTAATAAATCATTTACGGTTTGTCATTCTCTAAATTTGCGCAGTGAAATAAATGTGATCTTCCTTGTTGAGGCGGGCAATTCACGACTCTATGGTTAATTTTAATTGAATGAGGTTGTAAAGTGTGATTAAACGTTGATTATATTTTGCGATTTTCAATGGAACTGATTTTGATCGATAACTTTGAAGCATTTTTAATTGCTATCACTATTTTGACGCTAACCCCTGGGCTTGATACAGCGCTTGTGATTCGTAACTCGTCAAGAGGTGGCTTTTCTGATGGTGCAACGACGAGCCTCGGGATCTGTTTAGGTTTGTTTGTGCATGCCACGTTTTCTGCTATTGGTATTTCTGCCATTCTGGCTCAATCTGCAGAACTCTTTAATGCCGTTAAGATGATCGGTGCTGCCTATCTTATCTATTTAGGCTTGAGCAGTTTAAAGGGATTGATGAGCACTCATGCTCAATCTTTGGGGAACGAATCGGCGAGTCAAGCGGTGGTTAGACGTAAAACACAATCGTTACGAGAAGGGTTTTTGTCTAATGTTCTAAACCCTAAAACGGCAGTATTTTACTTGGCATTCTTGCCTCAGTTTATTAATCCTGAAAGCTCAGCTTTTTTACAATCACTTTTGATGGCGTCCGTTCATTTCTTGATTGCTATGGTTTGGCAGTGTGGCTTGGCTGGTGCGTTAACCAAAGCTAAGAGTTTGCTTCAAAGCCCACGCTTTATGCATTGGATGGAAACGACAACGGGTGTTGTACTCGTTGGTCTTGGTGTTAAGTTGATGCTAGAAGATCGATAGCGAAAATCTATAAATAAAAACAGCGACCTATATGGTCGCTGTTTTTATTTACGAGGAATAGAACACGAATTAGTTTTGAGGTTGTGCTGTTTTCATCGAATTGAATTGAGTAGCAAAGTAAAGCTTGGTCTCTTCAAGAACCACGTGGCGCAGCATGATCAAGCCGATCAGGTTTGGAATTGCCATCAAGCCATTAACGATATCAGCGATAATCCAAATCATATCTAAGTGTAAAAACGCGCCTGAAGCAACCAGTGCAACGAAGATAAATTTGTATGGCAGTACCGCTTTCGTACCAAACAGAAATACGACACAGCGCTCACCGTAGTAGTTCCAACCTAATATTGTCGTAAAGGCAAAGAAGATCAAACCGATAGAGACAAGCATTGGGCCGAACGTATCTGCATTTAGGCCAACTGCAAAGGCGTGTGTGGTCATTGCAGCACCTGCAAAGTCACTTTGCCATGCACCGGTAAGGATTAGCGCAAGACCGGTCATAGTACAAATGATAATGGTGTCGAAGAAGGTACCCGTCATTGAAATTAAACCTTGTTTAACACAAGAGTCTGTTTTCGCTGCCGCCGCCGCCATCGGTGCACTACCTAGACCAGATTCATTTGAGAACACACCGCGAGCGATACCAGATTGGATCGCTAACATAATGCTCGCACCTAAGAAACCACCAGTGGCTGCGCTTGATGTAAAGGCTGAAACAATCACAAGTTCAATCGCATCGAGTAGTTTATCTGCGTTCATAATGATGACGCTTAAACACGCTAATACGTAAAACAGTGCCATTGTCGGAACGACTTTACCTGCTACTTTAGCGATGGATTGAATACCGCCAAGCGTGACAAAAGCAACCAGAAGGGTAAGTACGCTTGCAGAGATTTCGCGAGAAACACCAAATGAGATTTCAGTTGCATCGAGAATGGCATTAACTTGAGGGAAAGTACCAATACCAAAACAAGCCACACCAAGAGCAAACACTGCAAACATGATCGCCAGCGCTTTTGAACCGACACCATATTGCAGGTAGTACATCGGGCCGCCAACCATTTGGCCTTTGTCATCAACCTTACGGTATTTCACCGCTAGAAGACATTCTGCATACTTGGTCGCCATACCAAATAACGCTGCTAACCACATCCAGAATAGCGCGCCTGGGCCACCCAACTTAATTGCGGTTGCAACACCAACGATATTACCCGTACCTATGGTTGCCGATAGGGCAGTACATAAAGCGGCGAAGCTTGAAACATCGCCTTGTTTTTTAGAGTCATCTTTACTAAACACCATTTTAAGTGCAGTCGGAAGGTGTCGAAATTGGATTAAGCCAAGGCTAAAAGTGAAGTAAACACCTGTACCCACGAGCAAAATTAATAGTGGTGGACCCCAGACAAAATTGTCGATGGTCTTAAGTAAAGATTGTAGGTTATCCATGATTTCCCCTTAAGTGATAATGCTTATTTAAGGAGAAGAGAGAAAAGCAGAGATCAAAGATCTCAAATAGCAATCAAGACAGGAAGTCTATCGCTGGTTAGTACTTTCCACTCCTCTGTCCTTTTGCCTGAGAGTTTCACTTAACCTAAAAGCTCGGGTTAAGCTTGCTCCTTCGGCGACCGATTTAACGGTTCTCTCCAGAGGTTCCTCCAACTACAGTCCCTGCTACCTAGGTAGCACCTGAAATAGTTAATTCTTCGGCGGGTTACACTAACCAAATGTTAAATTTTGGTTATTAACCTCTCTCCTGCAGTCTTCATCGGAACAATTACTCAATCTAATGAGTAAAAGATGGTCAATAGTTCTGTTTTATTGACGAGTGAACTTTATCATAAAATTTAGGTAATTCAACCGCGATTTTGATGAAATATAACAACAATAAATTAAGAGTCTATATGACTCGGTGGTGTGGTTTTTGATTGATATTTCTCGTGTCAATATGACTCGATTTTGTGGGATTTTGTTTTTATTGTAATGATTTAATGAGATTTATTGGATTGGTATGAAAGGTGCTATGTAAATAAAAAAGACAACAATAACTAAGTGAGGTCCTCATGCTAGTTCAACAAAACGACAATATTTTTCTTCGATTACTGAAATTTTCTAACGTAGCATTAGTGGTAACGTTCTGCGCAATGGTCGTTAGTGTTTTGATTTCTTATCCTTATGCAGACCTATTTAGTCTGCCAACTCAGATCTTTGCACACATCAGTACCATCGTAATCGCCGCATTTTTGAAAGTCAGTTACGTGACTCGTTGCTTGGCACAATACAATCTTGGGCTAGAAGTCCGCTAGAAAGTCTTTTGGTATGTTTACCATTGTTTAATCAAAAAAATAGCGCCAATCGGCGCTATTTTTCGAAACAACTTACTGGGTTAGAAGTAGTTTGCATCTAGCAATTCGCTAGTTTCTACAGACGTGATATCTGCGCGAGCTTCTAACCATGCAATTACTTGAGCTTTTTGCTCTTCTGTTGCATTCACATAGCGTTTTTGTGCGCATAGGAAGCCTTCAAATACTTCAAGACCACCACCGCCAAAACATAGGCCTAGGCTGTCGATGTAGTCGATGAACTCGTCTACAAATGCATCGTAGTTATCAAAGTCTTTGATGGTTGTTTCGCAGCTAAGCTCAAAGCCAAGCATTGCGAATTCACCCAAGTAGAGCTTCTTCATGATACGACGTTTTTTGTTATCCAATTTAAATGGTTTCATTGTATAGCCTCGGTTAGTTTTACTGGCCCTTTATACCTTGTTTCTATGTATCTACCAAACATTATTCGGCGAAATTTATAAGGCTCTGTGCTTTGCTGATTACAGAGTAGCCATTCGATTTTCATTCAATCAAATATTAGACTTATTAATGAAGAAAACTACCTCACTCTGACCATTTAGAGCAATTTAATGGTATAAATGAAAGAGTTAACGTTTAGAAATTTTGAAGTGTAGTTTCGCTAAGGAGAGCGTATGACTCGATTGCTTGCAATTGCGTTTTTGATAGCATTAGCATTTGTCCTAATTCGTTATCGCACCAGTGAAAAGCTACAGAAGTACGTTGTCGTCACTTTGTTGTCCAGCTTTTTCATTTATACCGCCATTTTGATGGTAACAGAGTTGATCCGCTAATCGGTTAGGAGCGAGCAAGTGAATAAGCAAACTGAGATTGAAGAGAATGAAGACGTTGTCGTGATTGAAGAGCGCGATAGACGAAGCTATCTCTATATTGCTATTGCAGGTGTACTTGGCTTGGCTGTGGGTGGTTTGATTGGTTCGTCGTTGACGGCAAGTAAGTGGGAATCGGCGTACCAAAACATGGAGCAGAACTATCAATCTCTGGTTGAAGATAAGCAACAGCTGGTTCAGCAGGTTGAAGTTCGAGTGGCCAATGTAGACTCTGAAGTCGAAGATAAATTACGCAAGGCGCTAGAGGTTCAAACTGAAGAAAATCAGCAAGCGCTGGAAGCTCTTCAGTCTCAAGTTGCGGAGCTTGAGAAGGTCAACCTCTCTTTAGAAGAGCAAGTGAACAAACAGAAGCAAACCTTGGCAGAGGCAAATAAAGCCAACTCTCAACTCAATAGACAAGCGGACATGCAAGCTACAATGTTTGAGCGCTCTCGTGAATTGTTCCAACAAGAGTTGAAAGTCAAAATGGAATTAGAATCGCTGGAAAAAGAGCGCGAGTCTCTACTACCAAAGATTGATGCGCTGAAAGTCGATTGTGATGCTTATCTTGAAGGTACGTCATGGGATGCCAAGTCTGATTCTTGTGATAAGCAAGATGAAGCTAATTCCCGTTTAAGTCAGGTGAATCAGATGATTAAAGTTCACCAAATGGACTTGAAACAAATGAAAGAGCTATCTGAACAGCTTGGACTTTAGATATATGAGTGAATCGCATTTGATTTATGCGATTCACTTCTGACTTATATGAACTAGTCTTAATAATTGTGTCATTTTTATCGGCAAGGCCTATTAAAAGCTTCTATAGTTAATCGATGTTAATTCATTCTTTAATTTGAACTTTTTGCTGATATTCCGTTCGCAGAGTTGAGACGAGTTCTAAGGTTGGATGTGCTAGACGAAACCGTACCTAAATCAATGAAACGAGTCGTGCAGGTACTATACGTACTTGCAGTGATATTGATTACCCATACATTGCTAACAGAGCATGAAGTGTGGAAAGAAGTCTATATTCTTTTTCCAATATGTATGGTGGCTGCTCTATTCATCCCTTCATATAAATTGAAATGGGCCAGCGCAGCGCTTTCTATCGCGGTTATTTTTATAGGTGGATTAGTTGAGCCATTAGAGCTTGACGCCATCGAAGAGAGTTTCATTCTTCTACCTCTATGCTACATCATCATTTTTCCTGGAACCATCTTTCCCATTATTGTCGCTGTCCTTTTAATTCTCAGCTATCTCTATAACTTACCAGCAGAGGAGTTTGAGGAGTTTGTAGAAGATGCGATTGAAGTCTTTGCTATTACAGTTTTCGCGACCATCATGACCTACTACTACGCGAAAGCGAAACAGCAGGCGCTTGCCTATAGAACGAATAGCTTCACCGACTTTTTGACTAAATTGCCGAACCTTGATGCTTTTTATGCTGACATTAGTGACGTCACCGTTGAGAATGCTTCAGAGTATGGCGTGGTTCAGATTGGACTGATTAACTTTAAAAGTGTTAACGATAGGCTCGGTTACCGAAATGGTGATGAGCTGCTACAGGTTTTTTCTAAGCACATTCAAGCCAAGGTTCCTGAATTTGCGAAATTCTATCGCTTAGGTGGTGATGAATTTGTTTTCCTTGTTGTTTCTGACGACCTTAAGCCCAAACTTGATGAGTTGGTGAATGTTTTAAAAAGGCATCATGCTGATCTGTACGTGGTAGGAGATACATCACATCGTCTTTCCTACAGTCTTGGTGTCGCAATAGCCGGTGATGCGGATGCCAACCTTGCGTTATGGGGCAAAAATGCGGATCTTGCACTCTTCACTGCTCGTCAGAGTGAGGCAGGAACCGCTTGTTGGTACGATGATAGTTTAATTGATGAAACCGTTCGGCTTCACCAAATAGAGGCTGAGCTGCAAAATGCTTTAGACACCGATTGTTTTATATTGCACTTTCAGCCTAAAGTTTCCATTGACCAGCGACAGATCGTTGGGGCTGAGGCACTTGTGAGGTGGATACATCCTCAATTGGGGATGGTGTCTCCTGCGGAGTTCATTCCTGTTGCTGAACGAACAGGTAAGATTGTTCCATTAGGACGCTGGGTCGCTCAAGAGGCGTGTCGTCAGGCCAAAGTGTGGTATGAGCAGGGTATATCTATTGTGATGTCTATCAACGTGTCTAATGTACAGTTTGCTCATGATGACGTGCATGCATTTGTATCTGAAGCGCTAGACGAACACCAACTCCCACCACACTTGTTGCAAATTGAAATTACCGAATCCACTTTAATGCAGCAGCCTGAATATGTTGTTTCAGCTTGTGAGCAGCTTCAAGCCCTTGGTGTCTCAATCGCTATCGATGATTTCGGCGTGGAGTATTCTTCACTCAACTATCTAAAACAACTGCCTATTGATGTGCTCAAAATTGATAAATCATTTGTTGATGATTGTGTGACGGTACATACCGATCACATGTTGGTAAGAACGATTATTCAGATGGGGCACAATCTCAATAAACGAGTCATTGCGGAAGGGGTTGAGGACGAATCTCAATTGGCGTTACTCGAAAGTGAAGGATGCCATGAGATTCAAGGTTACCTGTTTTCGAGACCGTTACCCGCGGATGAATTTAAGGCTCTAATCGATTCAAATTAGCAGAGAGTTTATCTCGATGTAGTACTTTTTTAGTAGACTTCGCGCATCTATATCATTATGGACTAAGGTTTATATAGAACTTGCTTCAAAGTATGTCCGATCAATAATGAGTTAGGGATGGTTATGCGCCTAAACCAACTATCAGATGGCCTGCAGGTTATGGGTTACCTAGCGTACTTGTGCTCGGTTGGTTGGGTGACTTACACATTGACCACGGTGCCACATACCTGGAATCACTTTTTTTATCTGTTTCCGATCATGATGTTTGTTGCTCTCTACGCTAGAGAGATATCAATTAAGCATTTCTTCGCATTTTCTTCATTGGCGCTATTTGTTATTGGAGGGCTTATCCAGCCTTTTGAATTGAAGAATATTGAAAGCTGCCTGTTATTACTGCCTCTTTGTTATATCGTGCTATTTCCTGGAACACTATGGCCAGTTGCGGTTGGTGCTGCGTTGATCAATAGCTATTTGTATCAGTTGAATGTTGAGGATTTTGAGGCATTTGTTGACGTATCGATTGAAATTACGGCCATGACACTATTTGTCACCTTAATGGTCTATTTCTACGTAAAAACCAGTCAACAGGCGGCTAAATTTCATAAAGAAAGCCTCATGGATTACCTCACGAAACTGCCTAATGCCAATGCCTACCACGAAGAAACTCAGAAGGTGAACAAATCCAATATGGTGAACTTTGGTTTAATTCATGTTGGTCTTGAGGGATTTAAAAACGTTAACGATAGGCTAGGGTATCGACACGGTGATGAGCTGTTGATTGCTTTTTCTCGCCATTTGAAAGATCTCATTGGGGATAATGGCGAAGTATTTCGTTTTGGTGGTGATGAATTCGTTATCTTAGTTGAGAGCAAAACGTTAGAAAACACACTTGAAAATTTGGTCAATGAGTTGGCTAAGCATCAAAAAATGATGTTCAGCATTGATAATACCTCTCACCGATTAGAGTACTGCGTAGGGGTGGCAATGGCACTGGATGCCAAAGGGAATCGTGAACTTTGGGCCAAAAATGCTGACTTTGCTCTCTATAAAGCCCGAACTAATGGCGCTGGCAGTGTGTGTTGGTTTAATGATGAGTTGCTAGAAGAGACGATTCGTCAACATCAGATTGAAACAGAAATCCGTGATGCATTAAGTAGTAATCAGTTTGTGCTTCAATATCAGCCCAAAGTGTCCATTGATGGGGCTCATATTTTGGGGGCAGAGGCTCTTGTTCGTTGGTTGCACCCTCATCTAGGAGCTGTCTCTCCAGCCGAATTTATTCCGGTGGCAGAAAAAACAACGCAAATTGTGCCCTTGGGTAAATGGATCATCTATCAAGCTTGTCGCCAGGCTAAAGAGCTGCATGAACAAGGCTTGGAGGTGTGTATTGCTGTCAATGTTTCTACTGTTCAATTCGCTCACGCGGATCTTTTTGATGTGGTCTGTAAAGCATTAAAAGAGACGGAGTTACCTTCCCACTTATTGCAAATAGAGATTACGGAATCCACACTAATGAGTGACCCAGAGCATATCACTGATATTTGTCGGCAATTACGAGCAATTGGTGTCACGATAGCTATTGACGATTTTGGTGTTGAGTATTCGTGTTTGAAGTATCTAAAACAGTTACCAATTGATGTGCTAAAGATTGATAAATGTTTCGTTGATGAATGTTCGTTTAGTCATTCGGATCGGGTGTTAGTCAATACTATGGTGCAAATGGGGCACAGCTTGGGCATCAAAGTGGTGGCTGAGGGGGTTGAGTCAGAAGATCAACTTGGTGTTTTACAAGAGCTAGGTTGTGATCAATACCAAGGGTATCTGTTTTCTCAGCCTCTATCCTATGAAGAGTTTTCTTCTATGCTACTGCAAGAGAGCATAGAGGCGAGTTCTGCTTAAAACTAAGCCGCGCAAAAATAGTTGAACGGCTTAGGTATTCGATTGCAAAAGTGGTAATGATTGACGAGTTTAAGCGTTGGTTAAGTAGTGCTTAACAAACTCGGTAATTTTAACCATGTCATCAATGGCGATGAACTCTTCTGTTGTATGTACTTTTGCCATACCAGTTGAAACATTCACAGTAGTAAGGCCTTTCGCATTGAAGTTGTTTGCGTCACTACCGCCACCCGTCCCTTTTGTAAAAGGTTCAGCGCCTATCGCTTCGAACGAGGCTTTAACTGCATTAATGTGCGGGTGATCATCTGCAATCACGAAAGCGTTGTAAGCACGAGTTGACTCGATCTCTACTTCAGCACCGTGCTTTTTCGCTACCGTTTCAAAAGTTGAGATCATATGTTCAACTTGATTATCTAGTTTAGCCGCATTCAATGAACGTGCTTCGG
>Ga0209272_10002567_pt1 | contig 10102 bp, 10 predicted proteins | sample tdDd002_FD_187125 | JGI IMG/M metagenome (GOLD analysis project Ga0209272, IMG submission 187125) | Marine sediment microbial communities from the Atlantic coast under amendment with organic carbon and nitrate - tdDd00.2 (SPAdes)... | ecosystem: Environmental > Aquatic > Marine > Coastal >... | reverse complement strand
TCATGCATTCCCGATAGCTATCGGGATCATCATTCGTAAATTATTGTATATTTAGACCTCAATAAAAATTAGAGGATATGACTAAGAAGAAAATGCCCTTATATGTGAAAATCCTAATCGGTATGGCTCTGGGTGCTGTAGCAGGATTAATTGCTGTAAAACTCGGTTGGGATGAGTTTACAATGAATTGGATTAAACCATGGGGAGCCATTTTCCTAAACCTATTAAAACTCATTGCAGTGCCATTGATCTTCGTTTCATTGGTAAAGGGTATATCCAGCTTATCAAATATCTCTAAGCTTTCTCGCATTGGTTTTAAAACCATCTCTCTTTATGTGCTCTCAACAGTTATAGCTGTGAGTTCAGGCTTAATATTGGTTAATACGATTCAACCGGGTAATACTTTCCCTGAGGCGAAAAAGATTGAGCTTCAGGAAAAATTCCACAGCACGGTAGATCTTAAAAAGGATCAGGCTGCTAAGGTTAAAGACGAATCACCACTTCAATTTTTCGTTGATATGGTGCCTGCCAATTTCTTTAAAGCAGCGAGCGATAACACCAAGATGTTACAGATTATTTTCTTTGCTATTCTTTTTGGTATTGCTATGGTCTTGTTAGAACAGAAGCAGGTAGCTGTGGTTAAGGATTTTTTCGATGGAATAGATGCTATTATTCTTAAAATTATTGATTTAATAATGGCTTTTGCGCCTTATGGTGTATTTGCGCTGATCGCAGGTTTGATTGTGGATTTCTCTGGAGATGTTGACTTGTTCGCAGCTCTAGGTTTATATGCCATTACTGTGATTCTTGGACTTTTAGTCATGATTTTCGTCGTTTATCCACTTTTCCTTCGCTTGTTTACACCTATTAGATATGCTGATTTTTATAAAAAGATAAGTCCAGCTCAACTTTTAGCTTTCTCAACCTCATCTTCAGCAGCAACACTTCCTGTTACGCTCGATAGAGCCGAAAATCACCTGGGAGTAGCCAACGAAGTCGCTAGTTTTGTTCTCCCTGTTGGTGTTACGATAAATATGGATGGAACAAGTTGTTATCAAGCTATTGCAGCCGTGTTTATTGCTCAGGTATTTGGTGTGCCTTTGGATATTTACGATCAATTACTGATTGTGATGACGGCTACCTTAGCATCAATCGGAACACCTGGAATTCCTGGAGGAAGTATCGTTATGCTGATCATTGTTCTTTCTTCGGTAGGCATACCTGTTGAAGGTTTGGCATTGATATTGGGTATAGACAGACCACTGGATATGTTGCGAACTGTAGTGAATGTAACAGGTGATACAACCGTCGCTACAATTGTGGCGCAAACTGAAGGTAAATTGAACTACGATCCGAAATTAATGCCTCAAACAGTTAAGGTGGAAAAGTAAGCTGATTTAACCCGACAGTCCCGATCGATCGGGAAAGACCTGTTGGCGTTTACTTTTATTACAGTTTTAAATAATATAAACGCTGTCAGCAACAAGTGGTCTGACAGGTTAAATAAAACATTCAAACCTGCCAGGTTTAATTTACATCTTGTATTTTAACCTGTCAGGTTTTTTCTTTAGATTAAATTACTTGTGTCTTTGCGTTAAAAGCTCAACAACCTCTTCCAGCTTGTAACCTTTAGCTGTTAATAGCACGATATAGTGGAACATTAAATCGGCAGCTTCTCCCATAAAAAGATCTTTATTGTTGTCTTTGGCTTCAATAACCAATTCCACGGCTTCCTCACCAACCTTCTGAGCCACTTTATTCATTCCTTTTTGGAATAGACTTGCCGTGTACGATTTCTTAGATAGATTATTTTTACGTTCTTCAATGACATTTTGCAATTGTAAGAGGAAATCAATTTTTGAACTTCTGTTCTTCTCACCCCAGCAGGTATCATTACCTGTGTGACAAGCAGGCCCCTCAGGATTAACTTGTATCAATAAAGTATCCTTATCGCAATCTAAGCTCATGCTTTTAAAATTAAGGAAATTGCCACTGCTTTCACCCTTAGTCCAAAGACGATTCTTGCTTCGTGAATAAAAGCAAATACGTTTTTCTTCAAGCGTTTTTTCCAGTGATTCTTTATTCACATAGCCCAGCATCAAAACCTTTTGTGTCTGTACATCCTGAATAATGGCAGGAGCAAGGCCGTTTCCTTTATTGAAATCTATTTGATTGATTAATTCTGTATAATTCATTTTTAAGTGTTTTTTATAATGTCTGTTATTTCTCTAATGAGAAATACATTATTGTGTTTATTTGATACGATGTTTTTTAAGATGGTGAATTATTTTAAAGTTTTCTTTACCCGTTCTTTTGTCTTGAAACAAAAGAACCAAAAATTCAAGAGTTACGATTTTCTCGATCTTAAAACTGTATGAATGAAAGTGCAGCCGGGTGATTTCCTCGGCAAGCTCGGAACTTCCCGGTTTTACTAATCATTCATTTGGTTTTAAAAATCTCTTAAATCAATACTCAAAGGGTGTAGTATTAAAACTATTGGTGTCTGAGAACTCAAATTTCAGTCACGATATTCAATATAGAACCCCATTTCTAAACTATAATCTAACAGAAATACCTTCTTGCTTTAAATAGCTTTTTAATTCAGGTATTTCAATTTCTTTATAGTGGAAAACACTGGCTGCAAGAGCAGCATCAGCTTTCCCCTCAGTAAAAGCATCGACAAAATCTCTCATATTTCCAGCACCCCCAGAGGCGATTAAAGGAATATTGATCATTTGAGAGATCTCAGCTAGTGCTTCATTGGCAAAGCCATTCTTCGTTCCGTCGTGATTCATAGAGGTAAAGAGAATTTCACCAGCACCTCGTCTTTCAGCTTCCTTTAACCAATCGTAAAGCATAATGTCGGTTGGAATTCGACCACCGTTTAAGTACACTTCCCAGCCTTTTTCTGTACCACGCGCATCAACCGCTAATACCACACATTGGGAACCAAAACGATTCGCCAATTCTGTAATCAGTTCTGGATTACGAACAGCTGATGAGTTAATCGCAATTTTATCGGCACCAGCTTTTAAAATCTGAGCCACATCGTCGCAACTGCTAATTCCTCCGCCCACAGTAAAAGGAATATTCAAGACTTGAGCTACTTTAGCTACCATGTCGAGAAGGGTTTTTCTCTTTTCGTGAGTTGCTGTAATGTCCAGGAATACCAGTTCATCTGCGCCTTGCTCTGCATAGATTTTAGCTAACTCAACCGGATCGCCCGCATCCTTTAAATCAACAAAGTTGACTCCCTTAACCGTTCGGCCATCTTTAATATCCAAACAAGGAATGATTCTTTTTGCCAGCATATTTTATCGTATAAATTCGTTTACTAAATCTTTTACCAGAATACGGTTCTCATAAATGGCTTTCCCAATGATCACACCAGTAGAATTTGTTTGATTTAGAGCTCTAACATCTTCCATACAGGAAACGCCACCACTTGCAATAAGCTCTATTTCTGGGAATTCTTTTAAAATAGACTCATAAAGCTCAATGGCAGGTCCTTCTAGCATGCCATCTTTAGAAATATCGGTACAAATCACCCTTTTGATCCCTCTTTTCATAAACTTTTCAAGAAAAGCGAAGAGTTCGATGTCTGAATCTTTTTCCCATCCAGAAGTCGCAATAAAGCCGTTTTTAACATCAGCACCTAAAATGATACGCTCTGCTCCATATTCCTCTAAACATTTATCGAAAAGCTTGGGATCACTCACAGCCAGGCTACCCAGAGTAATTTGGTTCGCACCCGATTTAAAAGCCAAATCAATATCTGCCTTTGATTTTAAACCGCCACCAAAATCTAGCGTCAAATTGGTATTCTCGCTAATCTCTTTTAGAACAGACGCATTGCAAATATGTTTTGATCGGGCACCTTCCAAATCCACCAGGTGTAATTGTTTGATTCCGGCATTCTCAAAAGCCTTTGCGACATTCAAGGGATTCGAGTCGTATATGATTTTGGTATTATAATCTCCCTTGGTTAATCGAACACATTGTGCTCCAATAATGTCGATTGCGGGAATGATTTCTATATTTTGCATGATTATAGTTTTATAAAATTGCTTAAAATTTTTTGACCGATATCGCCTGACTTTTCAGGGTGAAACTGACACGCGTAAAAGTTATCTTTCTGAAGGCTAGCAGAGAAATTTCTGATGTATTCTGTATTGGCAAGCGTATATTTATTCACAGGCACATAGTAGGAGTGAATGAAATAAACAAAACTCTGATCTTCAATACCAGTGTATAGTTCTCCATTTAATTGCTTGATTTGATTCCACCCCATATGAGGCACCTTATCTTCGGCAGGAAATTTAAGTGCTTTAAGAGGAAAAATACCCAAACCTTTAGTATTGCCTTCTTCGCTGCTTTCGCACATCAGTTGCATGCCCAAACAGATACCCAATACAGGTTGTTTAAGCTGAGGAATCAATTTATCCAAACCTGTTTCTGTTAGCTTTTGCATCGCCCAGGCAGCTTCTCCAACTCCAGGGAATATCACCTTGTCTGCACGACGAATCGTCGCTTCACAATTTGATAGTTCAGCATTTACACCAAGGCGTTCAAGTGCATATTTTACTGACTGAACATTCCCGGCTTCATAGTCGATAATCACTATATTTTGTTTGCTCATGTCTTTCTCTTATAATAATCCCTTGGTTGAGGGCAGTTGTAGATTATTTACATCCCGTTTAATAGCCATACGAATGGCGCGAGCAAAAGCTTTAAAAATGCCTTCAATCTTATGGTGTTCATTGGTACCTTCTGCTTTTATATTCAAATTGCATAAGGCGCCATTGGTGAATGATTTGAAAAAGTGAGAGAACATTTCTGTTGGCATATCTCCAAGCATTTCTCTCTTGAATTCAGCATCCCATACCAATTCATTTCTTCCTCCAAAATCAAGCGCAACCTGTGCCAAACAATCATCCATTGGTAAGCAGAATCCATATCGTTCCAGTCCCAACTTATCACCCAGAGCAATTTTGAAAGCTTCTCCTAAAGCAATGCCCGTATCTTCAATACAGTGGTGTTCGTCAACTTTTAAATCGGCTACAGTTAAAACAGATAGGTTGATTCCAGAGTGTTTTAATATTTGCTCTAACATGTGGTCGAAAAAACCCAAGCCCGTATTGATTTTCCCTTGACTATTGCCATCCAAATCCAATTCGATTCTGATTTGTGTTTCCAAAGTATTACGTTCTACAAGTGCTGAACGTTCGCTAAGTCTTAAGAACTCATAAATCTTATTCCAATAGGTGCTTTTTAGAGCAACATATGCTTCCAATTCATTATCAGAGATCTTGTTGTCTTCATCACAAATTAAAATGGCCTTTGCCTTAAGGTTTTTGGCCAATTCCACATCGGTCCACCTGTCACCAATCACATAGGAGTTTTCCAAATCGTACTCATCAGAAAAGTATTGTTCTAAAAGTGCGGTTCTTGGTTTTCGAGTCGGGGCATTATCTTCCGGAAAACTTTTGTCAATGCAAATTTTACTGAATGTGATACCTTCATTTTCTAGAGCTTTGATCATCTTATTCTGAGCGGGCCAAAAATCAGCTTCCGGGAACGAATCTGTACCTAAACCATCCTGATTGGTGACCATCACAAGCTCAAAATCGAGTAGAGCTACGATCTTACTCAGGCCTTGAAAAACACCTGGATAGTATTCCAACTTTTCCAGACTATCAACCTGAAAATCGATAGGTGGCTCCAGAATTAGCGTTCCATCTCTGTCAATAAAAAGAACTTTCTTTTTTTGTGTGCTATTTTGCATGAGTCAATTTATTTTGCTTGAGTCGTTTGTAATTGCTTTTTCTCAAAGTCCTTAAGAGCTGCGAATAAATTTTGGTTTTCAGTTTTTGTACCAACACTTATTCTTAGGCAATTTCTGAGCTGTGAAACATTAGTCCTATTTCTGATGACGATGCCTTTTTCAACAAAAAACTGATAGAGCTCATTGGCATCCTTAACTCGGATAAGAATGAAATTAGCCTGAGAAGGGAATACCTTTTCCACGAAAGTGAAGCTTCTTAGTTCTTCTGAAAGCCATTTCTTTTCTTGAAGCAAAAGTTCCACTTCCTTTTCGAAGCACTTTTCGTTCTTTAAAAGCTCAAGAGCTTTGTCTTGTGTTAGGACATTGACATTATAGGGTGGCTTAATCTTATTCAATACCTCAATAATGTCGATAGAAGCGAAACCCATACCCAATCGAATACCTGCCATACCCCATGCTTTTGATAGGGTTTGCAGAATTACCAAATTTGGATATTTACAAAGCTCGTTAAGCATACTGGCATCCGCAACGAAGTCAATATAGGCCTCGTCAAGAACGATTAAGCCATTAAATTGATCTAACAACTCTCTTAGAATCTCATTATCTATAAGGTTTCCTGTTGGATTGTTGGGCGAACAAATAAACAGGAGTTTGGCATCATTGTTTTCTAGAATAGCCTTTACGTCTGGTTGGAAATTGGCATCAAGTTCCAATTCACAAATCTTAAGATCATTAATTTGAGCGGCCACCTGATACATACCATAAGTTGGCTTGCAAATAATAAGCTTGTCTTGCCCTGGTTCGCAAAAAGCTCTCAAAAGCAAATCGATTACCTCGTCGCTACCATTCCCTAAAATCATATTCTTTTTTGCAATGCCCTTAATTTCTGATAAGCGTTCCTTTAATTTCCACTGCTGTGGATCAGGATAACGATTAACCCCATTATCATAGGGGTTCTCATTGGCATCGAGAAAAATAGAGCTTGTACCCGAAAACTCGTCTCTCGCTGAAGAGTAGGGATTTAGAGTTTTCACATTAGTACGAATCAGATTTTCCAATTTGAAATTCATTGTATATTGATTTAAGCGAGTTCCTGACAGATTTGATTTAAACGAAGAGTAACCGCATTTTTGTGAGCTTCCAATTGTTCTGCTTCAGCCATAATTTCGATGCTAGGACCTAGATTTTGCAAGCCTTTAGGCGTGATTTTCTGAAACGTGATACTCTTCATAAATGAGTCTAATCCAACACCTGAAAACGATTTGGCATAACCATTGGTTGGCAAAGTGTGATTGGTTCCAGAGGCATAGTCACCAGCACTCTCTGGTGTGTAATTGCCAATAAAAACCGATCCTGCATTTTGTATACTACCTAAGATTTCATCTTCGTTTCTAACTGATAGAATTAAGTGTTCCGGACCATACAGATTGCTGATTTCAAGCGCTTCTGCTGCTGAATTAACCAAAATCATTTTTGAGTTGTTTAGCGCTTTCGTTGCAATCGCTTTTCTTGAAAGGTTTTTCAATTGCTTTGTTAGCTCAACTTGTACAGATTGTAATAGTTCTTCTTCCCAACTTACCAATATCACCTGACTGTCTGCGCCGTGTTCTGCCTGTGACAATAAATCAGAAGCGACAAACTCAGGTACGGCACTTTCATCAGCCATAACCAATACTTCCGATGGACCAGCGGGCATATCGATGGCAACACCTAGCTTGCTAGACGTCTGTTTGGCTGCCGTTACAAACTGGTTGCCCGGACCAAAAATTTTATAAACATTAGGAACTGATTCAGTACCCAATGCCATAGCACCAATGGCTTGTATACCACCTAAGCGGAACACTTTTGTAATACCAACCAGCTTGCAAGCATAAAGAATTGCAGGATTGATTTTTCCATCCTTATTGGGCGGTGTACACAATACAACTTCTTTACAATTTGCAATGCGGGCAGGAATGCCTAACATTAAAACCGTTGAAAATAGGGGAGCAGAGCCACCTGGAATATACAAACCTACCTTATCGATAGGTGTGAATTTTCTCCAGCAGCTTACACCTTCGATCGTTTCGATTGTCTCCGATTCTGGTTTCTGAGCTTTGTGAAACTTTTCAATATTCCCTGCAGCAACTTTTATCGCTTGCTTTAATTCTTCGGAGATATCATTTTCAGCATCATCAATTTCTTTCTGACTTACAGCCAATTCATCAATCTTGATTCTATCGTAGAACCAAGTGTATTTTCTTAAGGCTGTATCACCATCAGCTTTAACTTCCTTGAATATCTGATTGACAATTTCATCCATCTCTTCCATTTCAATTACAGGACGAGTTAGAATTTGATTCCATTCTTTTTGTTGTGGGTATTTTATAATTTGCATTGTATTAGTTTTTAGGATATTAAAGAATCATTTTTCCGATAGGAATAGTTAGAATACCTTCTGCACCGTTAGTTTTAAGCTGATCGATAACTTCCCAGAAATCCTTATCCTTGATCACGGTGTGGATAGAAGACCAACCTTCTTGCATTAGTGGCATAACTGTAGGACTCTTCATGCCTGGTAGAATATTATTGATGGCCTCAATCTTATCGTTAGGAGCATTCAGAAGTAAATACTTGTTGTTTTTAGCTGCCAAAACCGATTTCATTCGGAATAGTAAATTGTCTAATAGTTCTTGCTTTTCATCTGAGATATTTTTGTTGCTAACCAGGCAAGCTTCCGAGCTTAGGATTTGTTCTACTTCTTTTAGTCCATTCTTGAAAAGTGTACTACCAGAGCTTACCAAGTCGCAAATACCATCAGATAAACCAATATTAGGTGCAATTTCAACAGAACCGGAAATAACGTGAATCTCAGAATCCAGTTTATTTTGATTTAAAAAAGCACGAAGTGAATTTGGGTAAGAGGTAGCAATCTTTTTTCCATTAAAATAGGAGAGGCCTGTGTATTCTTCATCTTTAGGAATGGCTAATTTTAGGCGACATTTCGAAAAGCCTAAAGATTGAAGCACCTTAACTTCCTTTTGCTTTTCGATAACCACATTTTCTCCCACAATGGCTATATCTGCAACGCCATCCTGAACATACTCTGGTATATCAGAGTTTCTTAAATAAAGCACTTCCAAAGGGAAATTTCGAGCCAGCGCTTTTAGTTGATCTTTTCCATTATCTATGGAGATGCCACAATCCTTAAGAATTTTCAATGAATCCTCCTGTAGTCTTCCAGATTTTTGAATGGCAATTTTTAGTCTTGTACTCATTTTGATTTTTTATAAAACCTGATTCCAGAATGGGTACAAACAAAAACGCCAACCTGGAATCAGGTTGGCGTTAATAGTTATGAATTTATGATTTAAAATATTCACATAACAGTATCAGCTCACCCGAAGTAAGTATAAATGATGATGCTGATGATGAACGGTTATGAATAACATGGTCTCGTATTTAAGATATTATAATGTTTGTTTTTGATTAAAATGTAGGGCAAACAAAAACGCCAACCTGATTCCAGGTTGGCGTTAATAGTTATGAATTTATCTTTAAAATTATCACATAACAATATCAGCTCACCTGAAGTAAGTATAAATGATGCTGATGATGTACTGTTGTGAAAATCATAGTTTTTCTGTTTTTATCTGCGACAAAGGTTGGGAATAAAATTCGTTTAAACAAGAGTCTATTTTGAAATTTGGTTTTATTTAGATTTATAAATAGTACTGAACTGTTAGTAAAATGGGTGTGTTTAACGACTTAATAATTTCTCAATAAAAATAAAATCTTTGATAGAAACAGTTCTTGTATATCAAGATCCTGTGATGAATATCTTGGTTATTTTAGTATATTTGCAAAGTATTTAGAATAAGAACTATTAATAATAAGAAACTATGGCGAGTAGAAGAAAATTAAAAAAAGATATTGACTTTTTGACTTTTGAAGTTATTTCTGATTGCTACAATTATATTTACCTGCACCCAGGAAACGAAGAAAAAGTAATGGAAATTATTAAAGAAACCGTTGCTAATCGTAATCAGCTTGTTGCTCGTACTAATCACCCTGATGGAAAAGATAATCCTAAGTTGGTTAAGGCACATTACAAAGCTGTTTTTAGTGATCTAATGACTAATGTTGATGCTTCATTCACAAAATTGAGTGAACTGATTAAAGCATAAGTTTCCTAAACGAAATAATTCTAATAGCTTTGCCTCCCGGGTAAAGCTATTTTTTTATTTATGAAGATTGAAAAGACAATTGAACTTGATGGATTGGGTAAATTATGCCTGAAAAAGGATACTCGTTTCAAACGCTTATCCCTTAGAATGG
>Ga0209272_10002566_pt1 | contig 10107 bp, 11 predicted proteins | sample tdDd002_FD_187125 | JGI IMG/M metagenome (GOLD analysis project Ga0209272, IMG submission 187125) | Marine sediment microbial communities from the Atlantic coast under amendment with organic carbon and nitrate - tdDd00.2 (SPAdes)... | ecosystem: Environmental > Aquatic > Marine > Coastal >... | reverse complement strand
ATAGTTCGAATAAACTACGGAATCATCGCATTAGGCGAAATCTGTAAAGGAAAAGAAAAATGAGCAACATCGAAGAACGCGTAAAGAAAATCATTGTTGAACAGCTAGGTGTAGACGAAGCAGAAGTTAAGAATGAAGCTTCTTTCGTTGACGATCTAGGTGCTGATTCTCTAGACACAGTAGAGCTAGTTATGGCTCTAGAAGAGGAATTCGACACTGAGATTCCTGACGAAGAAGCTGAGAAAATCACTACTGTTCAAGCTGCAATCGACTACGTAAACAGCGCTCAGTAATTATCTCTCCCAGGCGGTCTCCTAGACCGCCTGTGTTCTTTCTAACTTCTTCTATCCTCTCATAGAAACATTCAATTCCCGGAGAATTATATCGTGTCCAAGCGTCGTGTAGTTGTCACAGGCATGGGTATGTTGTCACCGGTAGGCAACACAGTAGAATCATCTTGGAAAGCCCTGCTAGAAGGTCAAAGCGGAATCGTTAACATCGATCATTTCGATGCAACGAACTTCTCAACTCGTTTTGCAGGTCTTGTTAAAGATTTTGATTGCACAGAGTACATGTCTAAAAAAGATGCTCGTAAAATGGATCTATTTATCCAGTACGGCATCGCAGCAGGTATCCAAGCGTTGGATGACTCTGGCTTAGAAATTACCGAAGAAAACGCAGCTCGAGTTGGTGTCGCAATCGGCTCTGGTATTGGCGGTCTAGACCTAATCGAAAAAGGTCACTCAGCACTTGTTGAGAAAGGCCCGCGTAAAGTTAGCCCATTTTTTGTTCCTTCGACCATCGTAAACATGGTTGCAGGTAACCTATCTATCATGCGTGGTCTTCGTGGTCCAAATATCGCGATTTCTACTGCATGTACTACAGGCCTTCACAACATCGGCCACGCAGCTCGTATGATTGCATACGGTGATGCAGAAGCAATGGTAGCTGGTGGTGCCGAGAAAGCATCAACACCGCTAGGCATGGCTGGTTTCGGCGCGGCTAAAGCATTATCGACTCGTAATGATGAGCCTCAAAAAGCGTCTCGTCCATGGGATAAAGGCCGTGACGGCTTCGTTCTTGGTGACGGCGCGGGTATGATGGTTCTTGAAGAGTACGAACACGCAAAAGCTCGTGGCGCTAAGATTTACGCAGAGCTTGTTGGCTTTGGTATGTCTGGTGACGCTTACCACATGACTTCTCCAAGTGAAGATGGTTCAGGTGGCGCATTAGCAATGGAAGCCGCGATGCGTGATGCAAACATCATCGGTACGCAAGTTGGTTACGTGAACGCTCACGGAACATCAACACCAGCTGGTGACGTGGCTGAAATCAAGGGTGTAAAACGTGCTCTTGGTGAAGAAGGCTCAAAACAAGTATTAGTATCTTCCACTAAATCGATGACTGGCCACCTACTAGGTGCTGCAGGTTCTGTTGAAGCTATCATTACGGTTCTTTCTCTGGTTGACCAAATCGTTCCACCAACGATTAACCTAGATGATCCTGAAGAAGGCCTAGATATTGACCTTGTACCGCATACTGCGCGCAAAGTTGATATGGAATACGCGATCTGTAACTCGTTTGGCTTTGGTGGCACAAACGGTTCACTTGTATTCAAAAAATTCGCTGAGTAAGAATCTCTAACACTGTTTTAGAGTAGCGATACTTGTATTCTAACGGCTCGATGCTTAGCATTGAGCCGTTTTGTTTTATTTGTCGATCAGAAATCAAAGGGTATCTGAATGTTCTGGGTAAATGGACTTCCACAAACGCATGTTTCGCTCGGTGATCGCTCATTTCAGTATGGTGATGGCTGTTTCACTACTATTAAGACTAAGTACGGTCAACTGGAGCACTGGCAAGCGCATATTGAACGTATGGAGGCGTGTCTAAAAACATTGCAAATACCTTTCCCAGATTGGAATACGGTTTTTGATTGGGCGATGCTCGCGGTCTTAAATGACGAGGCGGCAGGAATAAAGATTCATATTAGTCGTGGTTGTGGTGGTCGAGGGTACAGCCCAAGCGGTATAGATGGTCCGGTTGTGACTATTTCGAACTTTGTATTTCCTTCTCATTATGCTCTGTGGCAAGAAAATGGCGTGCAGTTAGGTATTTGTGAAACCCGCCTTGGCATCCAACCATTACTTGCAGGTCACAAGCACAACAACCGAATAGAGCAGGTTCTCGCAAAGGCGGAAATTGATGGTTCCGAATTTGCCGATGCTGTGACGTTAAATGTGCAAAATCATGTCATTGAAACTACAATGGCAAACCTTTTTTGGGTTAATGATAAAAGGGTATACACACCGGATTTGAGTTTGTCCGGTGTGGCCGGCGTAATGCGCCGTAAGGTATTGGAATTTCTCCAAGCTGAAGGTTACCCGGTGAAGGTAGCCCAATTCACACTGACAGATTTGCTTGATGCAGAAGAGGTGTGGATGTGTAACTCACTATTGGGTGTAGCGCCGGTTTCCGGTATTTCAACACCAGAGAATAAGATTGAACTTCCAATTGGAAAACTGACTCGACGACTTCAAGGGAATCTAAATACGTGATTAAAAAACTGTTTGCTTTTGTTGTACTGATTGCCGTTATTGGTGCAGCAGGTGCTTTTTACGTTGTTTCACAGACTAAGCAATACGTTAACTCGCCAATCCTTATAGAACAGCCACAGCTGTTCACCGTTGAAAATGGCACCAGCTTTCACCGAGTCATGCGTGATTTAGCGAAAGATAATATTATTGAAGCTTCTGATTACACCCGCTTAATGCCTCACCTTTACCCAGAGCTTCTTCAAGTGCGAGCAGGCACTTACCAACTAGAGCCAAAGCTTTCGCTTTATCAAACGCTAGAACAGCTCAATACGGGCAAAGAACATCAGTTTGCAATTACATTTGTGGAAGGTAGTCGCTTTTCTGAATGGGTTGAACAACTAAGTACAGCACCTTATGTAAAACATGACTTAACCGGATTATCTGAAAAAGAGATGGCTGAAAAGCTAGGTATTGATCGCGAAAAGCTTGAGGGCTTATTCCTTGCCGAGACCTACCATTACACAGCAGGCACGAGTGAAAGTCAGATCTTAGAGCGTGCTCATACTAAGTTGAACAATATTCTTGATGCTCATTGGGAAGGGCGCCAAGAGAAACTGCCGATTAAAGATAAATACGAAGCTCTGATCCTTGCTTCAATTATTGAAAAAGAAACGGCAATCGACTCAGAGCGTGAACGAGTGGCGTCTGTATTTGTCAACCGTCTCAATAAACGCATGCGCCTGCAAACCGACCCGACCGTTATTTACGGAATGGGTGATGCATACGATGGTAATATTCGTAAAAAAGATTTACGTACTCCAACGCCATACAACACATATACAATTAACGGTTTGCCGCCAACACCAATCGCTATGGCGGGCGAAGCGTCGATTGAAGCTGCTTTAAACCCAGAAAACAGCAAATACTTATATTTTGTAGCAAGTGGAAAGGGCGGACATGTATTTTCGAAATCCCTTGCTGAGCACAACCGTGCTGTACGTGCCTATTTAAGAGAACTAAGAAAGAATAAATGATGAAAGCAAACTTTATTGTCGTTGAGGGCCTAGAAGGCGCGGGTAAAAGTACTGCGATTAAAACCGTTTTAGACACGCTGAAAGCGGCGGGTATTGAAAACATCGTCAATACTCGTGAGCCGGGTGGTACACCGCTGGCTGAGAAAATGCGCGCGTTGGTTAAAGAAGAGCACGAAGGCGAAGAACTAAAAGACATGACCGAGCTGCTTTTGCTTTACGCCGCGCGTGTTCAGTTAGTTGAGAACGTGATTAAACCAGCACTAGCAAACGACCAATGGGTGGTGGGTGACCGTCATGATTTGTCTTCTCAAGCTTACCAAGGTGGTGGTCGTCAAATCGATGCGTTGCTGATGAAGAACCTGCGCGATACGACTCTAGGAGAGTTTACACCTGCTTTCACTTTGTACATGGACATTGATCCGCGCGTTGGTCTTGAGCGTGCACGCGGTCGTGGTGAACTCGACCGCATCGAAAAGATGGACATCAGCTTCTTTGAGCGTACTCGTGAGCGTTACTTGGAACTCGCGAATGCAGATGACTCTATCGTAGTTATCAATGCAGAGCAGTCGATTGAAGAAGTAGCACAAGACATCAAAGCTGCTTTGAACGAATGGCTAGCATCATTGTAAGCAGGATGTGGATTGAGGTGATTCATGCTAAATGACTTTCCATGGTTACAACCCGTTTGGGATAACCTCAAAACAAGTTTGGATTCAGAACGAGTTCCAGGTGCACTGTTATTACAAAGTGAGAAAGGCTTAGCCGTTGAAAAGTTGGTTGAGCTCTTTAGTCATTCACTTTTATGTCAAAACTACACCAGTGAAGCGTGTGGGTTCTGCCATAGCTGCCAGTTGATTCAGTCAAACAGCCACCCTGACTTACACTGGGTCAAACCAGAGAAGGAAGGGAAGTCAATTACGGTTGACCAGATTCGAGGGTGTAACCGTCTTGCTCATGAGTCTTCCCAGCTAAATGGCTACCGTGTGTTTATTATTGAGCCTGCGGATGCGATGAACGAGTCTGCATCAAATGCGTTGTTGAAAACACTCGAAGAACCGGGACAGAAGTGTTTGTTCTTGCTGGTGACGCATAACCAAGAGCGATTGCTTCCAACCATTCAGAGCCGTTGCCAGCAGTGGGTAGTTACGCCGCCTTCAACAGAACAAGCGATGAGTTGGATGAGCGAGCAGGGCACCTCGAAAGTGCCGCCGTACGCACTCAAGCTAAACATGGGTTCCCCCATAAACACACTAGAAGCGGTAAAAAACGGTGAGCTTGATGAGTACCAAGTGTTTGAGCGCTGCTTTATAGAGACTTTGTCTTCTCCCGTTTCTGATGTGTTTCAATGTGCGTCCTTAATGGCTAAGAACCCAGACAAAGCATTGGATTGGGCTTGGCACTTGTTAGCGGATGCACAAAAAGCGCAATTTGGTGTGGTCGAAGTGGACCAACTCCCGGGGGCTGATAAGTTTCCGCCAAGCAACTACAACGGCTTATACTTAGCAGCACAAAAATCGCTCGAATTAAAGGCTCAAATGCAAACCTTCCCAGGCTTAAACCTTGAGCTACTTTCTATGAATTGGTTAATTGAATCACGAGAGGCATTATGTTCGTAGATTCGCACTGTCATTTAGACAAATTGAATTACGATGATCTTCACATCAACGTTGAAGACGTTATTAATAAAGCAAAGCAAGCGAATGTCACAGAGCTTCTATCGGTTGGCGTAACGCTGGACTCGTTTCCTAAGATGCTGGAGTTGATTACACCTTATGAGAATGTTTATGCTTCTTGTGGTGTCCATCCACTCGACGTGGAAAGTGCGTTTTCATTAGAAACGCTACACCAACATGCGTCGCACGAAAAGGTGGTGGCGATTGGTGAAACGGGCTTGGATTATCACTACAAGCCAGAGACAGCAGCACTGCAAAAAGAACGTTTTGAGCAGCAAGTTGACTTAGCTGTCGAATTGAACAAGCCACTTATCATCCACACTCGTAATGCACGAGAAGATACATTAGAAATTCTTCGTAATGGTGGTGCCGAAAAATGTGGTGGCGTGATCCATTGTTTTACTGAAGATCTAGCATTTGCAGAAGCGGCGCTTGATTTAGGCTTCTACATCTCAATTTCAGGTATTGTGACCTTCCGCCAAGCAACAGAACTAAAAGAAGTTGTGAAAGCTTTACCACTAGAGAAGTTGCTCATTGAGACGGACTCGCCGTATTTGGCTCCTGTTCCTCACCGTGGAAAAGAAAACCAACCAGCTTATGTAGTGGAAGTTGCGGCCTATATTGCGCAGCTAAAAGGGTGTGCTTTATCTGAGGTCGGGCAAAAAACCACCGAAAACTTCCGAAATCTTTTTTTGCGTTAGAAATCATTAAATAGTTTAAAAAAGGGGCGTAAGCCCCTTTTTTGTTGATTAAAGCAACAAAACCACTAATTAATTTAATGTTTACTAAAAATGTTGATTTACTGAAGGCCTAAACCTACAAATGTAATTTTGTTACTAAAAATAACATCGTGGTTTATTTTATTTACGCACTAAAATTAATTTTATAGATATAAAATTGATTGAAAAACAAGAGCTTAGGTGTGGTGCAAACCTTTTTATTAGCTCGTTTTTCATGTGATCTAAGACTTGTTTTGAAACTAAATTTCGTAACTGTGTGGAAAGTTTGAGGGTCATCAATATATATTTAGAGCCGGAAAATATAATGCAACGTGTGGTTACATTTTCATTGGGTGCTAACATTTAGGCTACGGGGGTGTGCCGTTAGTGCCCAAATAATACTTATAATTTATCAGGAGCATAAACATGTTTAAGAACCTTTTTGCAAACCTGCAAAAAGTTGGTAAAGCTCTGATGCTACCAGTATCAGTGTTACCAGTCGCAGGTATCCTACTAGGTGTTGGTGCTGCCCACCTAAGCTTCATTCCAGAGATCGTTTCGAACCTAATGGAACAAGCTGGTGGCTCAGTATTCGGCCAAATGGCACTTCTATTTGCTGTTGGTGTAGCACTTGGCTTCACAAACAACGACGGTGTAGCAGGTCTTGCTGCAATCGTTGGTTACGGTATCATGACAGCTACACTAGGTGTTATGGCTGGCATCATGGGTGTTGAGAAAATCGATACAGGTGTACTAGGTGGTATCCTTGTCGGTGGTGTTGCTGCTTGGGCATTCAACCGTTTCTTCAAAATCCAACTTCCAGAGTACCTTGGCTTCTTCGCTGGTAAGCGTGCTGTGCCAATCATCACTGGTTTCGCTGCGATTATCCTAGCGGTAGTACTTTCTGTTGTTTGGCCTCCAATCGGCGGTGCAATCTCTGCATTCTCTGACTGGGCTGCGCATCAAAACCCACAACTAGCGTTTGGTATCTACGGCGTTGTTGAGCGTTCTCTAATCCCATTCGGTCTACACCACGTTTGGAACGTACCATTCTTCTTCGAAGCAGGTACTTGTGTGAACGCTGCTGGTGAAACTCAAAACGGCGTACTAACTTGTTACCTAGTTGCTGATGAAGCATCTCGTGCTGCTGGTAATGGCTTCGGTCAGCTAGCGGGTGGTTACATGTTCAAGATGTTCGGTCTACCAGCTGCAGCAATCGCTATTGCTCACTGTGCTAAACCAGAAAACCGCGCGAAAGTAATGGGTATCATGGCGTCAGCTGCACTGACTTCATTCCTAACTGGTATTACAGAGCCAATCGAATTCTCATTCCTATTCGTTGCTCCACTACTATACGGTATCCACGCTCTACTAGCTGGTTCTGCATACGTTGTTGCTAACACTCTAGGCTTCGTACACGGTACTTCATTCTCTCACGGTCTGATCGACTTCCTAGTTCTATCTGGTCACGCTCAGAAGATGGGTCTAATGATTGCTGTAGGTCTAGTTTACGCTGCAATCTACTACGTAGTATTCCGCACTGTAATTACAGCACTTGATCTGAAAACTCCTGGTCGTGAAGATGAATCTGAAGATGCAGTAGTAGCTACTGGTTCTGACATGGCAGGTGAGCTTGTTGCAGCATTCGGCGGCAAAGCTAACATCACAGGTCTAGACGCATGTATCACTCGTCTACGTGTTGCAGTTGCTGACACAGCAGCAGTTGACCAAGACAAGCTAAAACAACTAGGCGCTGCTGGTGTTGTAGTTGTAGCAGGTGGTGTTCAGGCTATCTTCGGTACTAAGTCTGACAACCTGAAAACTGAAATGGATGAGTGGATTCGTAACCACGGCTAATCTCAGTCATTCATAAAAAAGGAGGCTTCGGCCTCCTTTTTTTATTTTTGCTTTTCATTATCCCTTTCTTGTATGTGTCATAGTGGGTCGTTACTTAGCAATTAGCCACGTGATCTTGTTCTCAGACTTACGTTTGTAGCTTTTTTCGCACATCATTCTTACTCATTGCTGACACAATAAAACCGTATAATGTTTGAATTATGTACACTGTTTTTTAAGAGTAATGACGTGTATGAAAAAGAAAATAATGCTGGTCGCGGCACTGTTTCCCAGTGTTAGCATGGCAGCAGATCAACCGAAGAACTTTTCTGTAGGTATGGCAGTGGATCAGCAACTGAGTGTTGTAATTGAAATTGAAGACAAGTACCGCGGTATTATTGGTAATGATGGTATGGCATTTGATTACATCGCCAAGCGTGGCACATTCGACCAAAGCATGCCATTGACGTGGTATGTCGGTGTTGGTGGTTGGTATGAGTGGGATGATGAGTTCGGTGTCCGTGTTCCGCTCGGCTTAAACTGGGATCTATCTAAAGGCTGGGATCTGTACGCCCAAGTTCATCCGGAGATAGATTTTTATAAAGGACCAGATTTACAAATCGGTGGGGCGCTTGGTATCAAATACAATTTCTAATAGAGACAAAAATGCCGGCATTGAGCCGGCATTCTGTTGTTGAAACTTATCCATTCTATGAATTAACGGCGTTATTGCTGTTTATTCATTGCTCTTTTGATGCATACCGCGGCTCCACCCCAAGTGATGCCAAGACCGATAATCATCATGATGATTGCACTTGTTGTCATTATGCTTTCTCCTTGCTCACGACGTTAATCAATACACCAGACACAAATAGTGCGGCGATCATTGCCCAACCAAGAGTTAGGTCGTAGCCACCGTAACCTTCTGTTAGAAGCGCATACAGCTTTGTTGTTAGGATAACGGCTAGCATGATAGGTGTGATAAAACGTAAACAGACTTCAAACCATTGACCAACCGAGAAATCAGAGCGCTCATTCACATAGCTATGAACTTCAGGGACTCGTTTTAGCAACCAAGTCATCAACACGATTTCAACTAGGCCACCAGCCATGATGCCGATGTTATTGGCAAAGTGGTCGACTAAGTCCAATAGAAGTAAACCGCCGTTGGTTGCAAATGCCATTGAGACAATAAAACCAGTGCCAATGACTACGTTTGCGGCTTTCTTACGGCTCCACTTTAGCTTGTCAATAACCGCAGATGTTACCGCTTCCATAATCGAAATATGTGAACTCAAGCCAGCAATAACCAATGCAAAGAAAAACAGTGGACCAAGAATATAAGGAGCTGGTAGCAGGTTAATTGCCGCAGGTAACGTTACAAACGCTAAGCCTACGCCTGCTGATACCACTTCTGTAAGCGGTTTCCCTTGCTCTTGAGCCATGTAACCCAATACCGAGAAAATCATGATACCAGCAAGGATAGAGAAGCCACAGTTGATCAAAACTGTCATGAAAGCGTTATTGGTGATGTCTGATTTCTCAGGCAAGTAGCTAGAGTAAGCCAGCATAATGGCAAAGCCGATACTCAGTGTGAAGAAGATTTGTCCGTATGCTGCTGCCCAAACTTTCACATCCCAAATCTTGCTGAAGTCCGGTTCGAACATGTAGTTCACACCGTCCAGTGCGCCTGGAAGAAAAATCATACGTCCAATTAGGAAGAGCACCATGATGAACAATACCGGCATCATGATCTTAGAGGCGCGTTCGATACCCGACTTAACACCGCTAACGATAGCAATGTAGGTAATTGCCCAAGCAATCAACATAGAGAGTGCGATCTTCCATTGAATGCTGCCCAAGTTCGTCGGTGAGTTATCACCAAGCTTTAGGTATTCACTGAAGAAGAAAGCATTGGTATCGGACCCCCAACTTTGGGTAAACGACATGCCAAAGTAAGAGATTGCCCAGCCAATAACTGCCACATAATAAACGGCGATAACAGCGGCTACACCAACTTGGAACCAGCCTAGCCATTCAAACTTTGAATGGATTTTTGCCAGTGTCTTAGGTGCAGAACCACGGTATTTTTGGCCCATGCTGAACTCTAGGATCATGAATGGAATACCCGCTGTGATCATGGCGAAAAGGTAAGGAATAAAAAAGGCACCGCCACCGTTTTCATAGGCCATGTATGGGAAACGCCAGATGTTACCCAAACCGATGGCTGAACCGACTGCGGCTAAGATGAATCCCGCACGGGATCCCCATTGTTCTCGCTTCATATTTGACTCCTGTACGACTCCCT
>Ga0209272_10002564_pt1 | contig 10108 bp, 9 predicted proteins | sample tdDd002_FD_187125 | JGI IMG/M metagenome (GOLD analysis project Ga0209272, IMG submission 187125) | Marine sediment microbial communities from the Atlantic coast under amendment with organic carbon and nitrate - tdDd00.2 (SPAdes)... | ecosystem: Environmental > Aquatic > Marine > Coastal >... | reverse complement strand
TGAGTTTTCAGTCAGCTATCGTATGCCGTTAAATAATACACTAGTTCTCCTCCGTGAGTATTCTTGCTCTGAAGATCAAAACCGATTTGGTCGAATTAGTGGGAGGGGCTTCCACTTTGGTCTAATTGTGCAATTTTACTGATCCGCTAAGTTTGTAATAGACGGTGACGGCAAGTGAGGGAGAAATCATGCTGGAGACCACAATGAGTTTTGCCGAAATGATTTTGATTCTGTCTGGACTCTTGTTCATAGCCAAGAGTGTAATACAGTATGGCAAGCGGACGAGCGATTGGTCTGGCGCTATCAAAATGTTTTACAAGCGGGTTGGCATGGATACCGCAGAATATAAATCGTATCGCCTGGGAGTCAGCTGCTTTGTCATTGGAGTTGCCGTAAGGATTGTGAATTTGACGTTTTGGCCTGTCTAATAGTAATGGCCCGGTACAATATAGTAGACAGTAAAAATGCAGCGCAAGGCTGCATTTTTGTTAGGGAGTTTTATTTGCGAGACAAGGTAAATTTAGTTTCGAGGTAACGGCAATACCAATTCAGCTTTTAGTCCCCCCAGAGAGCTGCTTTCTAGTGTTAGGCTTCCCCGGTAGCTGTGTGCCAGCTCACTGACTATGTTTAGCCCAAGGCCAGTACCCGGCGTGGTTTCATCAAGGCGAACACCACGTTTAATAACTGATTCATATTCGCTGGCATCGATACCTGGGCCATCATCTTCGATAATAATCGTGACTTGCTGAGCATTATCGTCGACTTGGTGGACACGGATCAGACTGTTTGACCATTTGTAGCTGTTCTCAATCAGGTTACCGATGATTTCATCAAGATCGCGCTTCTCTATCGCGACATTGAGCGCGCTGTCGAGTTCGTTGACCAGTACCACATTACGATGTGCGTACACCTTATCCATTGCCAGAGAAATAGCATCAACACGTGTTGCCGGTGCAGTTTTAGCCGCAAGAATATTTGCCGCACCTGCCATCCGTGCTCGGCCAAGGTGATAATCGATGTGTTGCTGCAGCTGCTGAAGTGGCGGTGACAATTTGTGTTTCGTGTCATCATTAAGCAGGGCGACTTCGTTATTCAATACAGCGATAGGGGTTTTTAGTGCATGAGAGAGGTTACCTGCATGGTTTCTCGCTCTTTCTAGTAGTTCCTGGTAATGGAATAGAAGCGCATTAAGATCGTCTATCACAGGTCTGACTTCAACCGGGTAGAAACCCGTGAGTTCGGTTGAGTTGCCTTCGCGAACGTTTTTCAAGTTTTGCTGTAATTTTTTCAACGGCCAGAGTGACCAGCTGACTTGTAACCAGGTTAGGGCCAATATACCAAAAGCCATAATAAGCAATATTAACCACAGGCCATGGGTTAGCTGCTGCAATGTTGCCATCAATTTATCTTGGTTAGCCGCAATGGCAAGTTCGACGGGTTCGTCAATTTCAGGCAGTAGGAATTTTCTTTTGACCACGAGCAGAGATTGCTCATCTGGACCTGTATATCCGTCTTCCTCATTTCCGGTGATGCTTGTATCCCATAATGAACGGGAACGGATCTGGGTTTCATTGACCGTCAGAGCCCAGTAAAGGCCGCTATAAGGTGACTGAAACCTTGGGTTAGACAGCTTATTTGGGAGCGATAGCTTACCGTTCGAATCAACGTCAGCGAGCGCAGTTAATTCATCGAGATAAAGATAGAGCTGCTGTTTTTCCTGATCGATAAGATAGCTTTTGATAAAGCTCGGAACCAGATAGCCCGCAGAAAGGGTTATCGCTAAAAGCCATACAGTCGCAGCAAGTAGTAAGCGACTGCGTAGGCTTGGTAGGTGTTTACTACGAGCGTTAATCGGCATTGATGCGGTATCCAAGCCCTCGAACGGTTTTAATGACATCGCCACCAATTTTACGACGTATACGCCCGATGAAAACTTCGATAGTGTTTGAATCCCGGTCGAAGTCCTGCTTATAAATATGCTCAACCAATTCAGAGCGAGAGATCACTTTGTCGGCGTTATGCATCATATAAGACAGCACTTTAAATTCTAATGCTGTCAGGTCAATAGCTTCACCCTGGTACAGAACTTTTGAACTGCGGGTATCCAAACTTAACCCGCAGGCCTGAATAACAGGGGAGGCGTTACCGGTCGAGCGGCGCAGCTGGGCGCGCAAGCGGGCAATGAGTTCCACCATCTGGAAGGGTTTGGTCAGGTAGTCGTCCGCACCGGCATTCAGGCCTTCAACACGCTGGGTCAGTTCGTTACGGGCGCTGAGGATAACGACTGGGCTGGTGACATTTTCATCCCTAATCCCTTTAAGAACGGTTAGTCCGTCAAGCTTAGGTAGGCCAAGATCGAGAACGATGGCATCCCAAGGTTCAGACGTCGCCCGATAAAGGGCATCAATACCATCGGTAGATAACTCTGCGACCCAGCCACTTTGTTCCAAGCCACTGACAATTTGTTCGCCTAGTGTGATTTCATCTTCAACGACAAGTATTTTCATTCTGATACCTTGATAACATTTTCCAGATTACGGCCCTTAATTTCGATTATAGAAAGCGTTTTAGCTTCGTATTCAACTTTGACAATATTGTTATTGGGGTCGATGAGTTTGAGTTCATAGACCCAAATATCATCATCTTCTTCCAATTCAACTTTAATTATCCGGCCATGAAGTTGTTTACTGACAGTTGCCTTGAGTGCAGAAAAGGGTTGAATGAGCCCCTGCTGAACGGCTTCCATAACATCGTCATGATCTTCATCGATTTCTAGCGTCGGAGTAGCGTTAGCTATTGGCGCTGAAAGGAAAATCATGCAAAGTGCTGTGAGTAATCGCTTATTGATATTCATGTAGTAGATTGTAACCGAAGTTAAGTGAACCGAGAATGAATATGTAAGGCCTGAAGAGGTATAGAACATCGGTTAATTTGGCAAAATTTCTAACTTGATAGCGCTATCACGAATTACCAGCATAAAAATTCACCATTGAGTGATTGTGTGCTCATAGTTTAAGTGTTACTGGTGGCATAATTATTTAGAAGCATTATATTCCTTAGAGTATTATAACTAGATCTAGGGAAAATATGCGTTTAAGTCTTAAACTGAAGCTTGTGTTATCAAGCGTATTACTCATTCTAATTACTATTCTTGTGTTAGGTGGGTTTTCATATCAAACACTCGACAAACAAGCATGGTCAGCCATTGAAAGTGAGAGCCAAAATACGGCAAAGGCCTATAGCCAGGGAATTGGAGATTGGTTTCACGATCGTCAAAATTCTGTTTCAGCAACAGTAAATGCCATTAAGCGTGATTCACAATTGGATATTGTCGGTCACCTTAAGCAAACCTTGGTATCAGGTGGATTTGGTTTAAGTTACTACGGCACAAAAGAAGGTGTTATGCATCGTCATGATCCGTCGTTAAATCGAGCGGGTTATGATCCACGGGTACGAGGCTGGTACAAGGAAGCTTCAGCAGCAAGAAAGCAAATTACAACTAAACCTTATGTAAGCCATACAATGCAAACCTTGGTGGTGACATTGGCTGAGCCGGTATATAGCCAAGGTAAAATGCTTGGGGTTGTAGGCTCGAATCTTGCCTTGGGCCAGTTAATGGAGGATGTACTTGATATTACCGTTCCGGGTAAGGGGTACGCCATGTTACTCGATACGAAGAATAACCTAGTTGTTGCGCATCCGAATCAGGATTTGGAACTAAAGCCAATCACTGAATTGGGCCAGGGGTTTAATGAACAGAACCTAGAGCAGGCGATGTCATCAAGATCATTGTTCTTCACCAATATGGACGATCGTGAGAAAGCGGTTGCAGTAAGTGCTATTCCCAATACCACATGGGCCATCGCTTTGGTGATGGACAAAGCCACATTGGTGTCGCCTCTCAATAGTATGCTGTTGAAGCTAGCATTGTTCGGCTTGCTGATTATGGCTTTTGTTTCTGCATTTACGGCATGGCTGGTATCTCATCTGTTCAAGGGGCTTAACAATGTTTCAGCTGCGCTGTCAGATATTGCCAACGGTGAAGGTGATCTGACCGTACGGATTAATATGCAGTCGGATGATGAAGTCGGTAAATTGGCAGATAACTTCAATCAGTTTGTAGGGCGCCTGCATACTATGGCCGTTAACTTGCGTGATATTACCCTACAGCTTAATCATTCAGCGGCTGACTCTGCTGATGCCGCTACCTTGCGGAGCAAAAATATTCGCCACCAGCAAGATGAGATCACTATGGTCGCAACTGCTGTTACAGAAATGGCAAGTGCAACACAGGAAATTGCCGGCAATGCGGAAAATACTGCGAAAACGGCAGAACAAGCTGTGGCGTTGACGGAAGAAGGGCATGCGCAAGTTGGTCAGAGCCAATCCTCAATTGGTAATCTTGCCAAAGAAGTCGATAGCGCCGTGAATATTATCGAAGATCTTAATGGCCATGCCCTGAAGATTAGCTCTATTCTTGCCACTATCCGAGATATTGCCGAGCAAACGAACTTGCTGGCACTGAATGCGGCGATAGAAGCAGCACGGGCTGGTGAGCAGGGAAGAGGGTTTGCTGTAGTGGCAGATGAAGTGCGGGTATTGTCTCAGCGTACCCATACCTCAACAGAAGAAATCCAAACAATGATTGAAACGCTGCAGTCTACGACTAAGCAGGCAGTCACGGTGATGTCAGACAGTCATCAATTGGCTGAAACTAGTGTGCAGGATGTGGACGATGCTGGCGTCAGCATTAATAATATCGCCAATGAAATCAATGTGATTAGTGATATGGCAACTCAGATAGCTTCGGCGGCAGAGGAACAATCGAGTGTTACGGCTGAAATTAGCCGCAATACGGAAGGCGTTCAGGAGGTCGCAAATCAGATGGCAGGCGAGGCACAGGAAGCGGCACATCAGGCTGAAGGTTTGAAAGCTCTTGCCAACCAGCTTGAGCAAGAAGTTAAGCGCTATAAACTATAGTGTCGAGCATGCAGTGACATAGTTAAGTCAGTAATAGCCGCTTGAAAGAGCGGCTTTTCTTTGTCACGTTCTGAGCCGTAAAGAAATCGCTTGGAAATGTCAGATGTCTGAGTGAGATCTCCCCCTGAGGTAACGAGCAAAACGCGGTATACCGTTATCGGTGTAACCATTGTAGCGGTAAGTGATGATTGAGCCGATAAGTGGCGGATTCTCTCGGTCGTTATCTTTAAATCCAGAGCCAATTTTGAATTTTATATTTTCCGTGGTCAAAACCCAGATAGCCCCTATCATGCCGCTGAACTTACCTTTTCCTTCTTCGTAGCCAATAACGACGGCCTCGGCATCTTGGTGCTGTTTCATTTTCAATAAACGATCAGAACGACCGTTCTGGTAGAGATTGTCTTTGTGGTGAAGCATCAAGCCTTCCCCGTTGCCTTGGGTGATTTCCTCTAGCTTGTTTTCAAGGGCGGTCTGATTTTGATAGGAGTGTTGCGGGACAAGTTGAATGTGAGGACGATTTATTTGGGTAATGACAGTGTATAGCTGTTTCAGGCGTTGTTCGAATCGGTCGGGGTTGGAGGGTAAATCAAAGATCATATAGTTAACCGTTTTCCACTGTTCATCATTTGGGGATTGATCCAAAACCGTTGCGGCAATGTGTTGAAATGAGCCTCGACCAGCCCATAACTCTCCATCGAGAGGCGTATTACTGGGCAACGAGGCGATGAACCAAGCTGGCGCTGAAATAACGTTGCCAGTACGGGTGACTAGTTTTTCACCATTCCAGAAGGCGCGAATGCCATCTAGTTTTTCACTGACATAGTAAGCAGAAGTCGTATCTTGGGTTGATATTGCTTCAGAGGGAATCTGTTTTTCATAATGTCGAGCCGTCATGATCTCAGGTGCTGTTTTTGCCTCTAGATGAAACGGACTGATAATTAGAGTAATAGCAGCCGCGAGTCGTGTCAGGGTTGATGGAATCCGTGCAGTTAAGGAACTTATCATTGTGGGGCTCCAAGGATTGAATACAAGATAGTGGTCGGTATTTAGCGTTGGCATTTCACGTTATGGCTGAGGCTCGAATGAGTAAATCTTGGCTCGTAATATTGTGGCTAATATGTGTAGTGGGCCTGAAATGGTAAGGGGGTAAGTAAAACTAGGGAGGCAGGAGTGTGAGCAATGTCCACTGGGGATTTTATCAATATATACTTATTATCTCCCTTCTTGTGCTGCTGGTGGAATATGGCTCGTCTGAGCGCAGTCATGTAGAATCAGTGACTTTGATTTTTGCTCATCTCGAACAAATTGCCATATACAGTGACGTATTATCATGCAGCTAGCACAGCACAAACTCAGTGACTTCTTACATCGAAAGAATATAGATTTTTCTGCCCGGACATATTTTGTTCACGCCATGAGCTATATGGCGTTAGGCTTATTTTCCTCCTTATTGATTGGCTCGATTTTAAATACACTGGGAATGAAGTTGGGTATTCCGCTATTTTCGGAAACTCTATGGCCTATTGCCAAGCAGATGACCGGTCCTGCAATTGGCGTGGCGATTGCCTATGCTCTGAAGGCGCCGCCTTTGGTTCTTTTTTCGGCCACAACGGCGGGTGCGGCAGGCGCTGCACTGGGAGGGCCAGTCGGCGCTTATATTGCCTCAGTAGCGGCAACTGAATGCGGAAAATTGGTCGCAAATGAAACAAAGATTGATATTCTGCTGACTCCGGCCGTTACTGTGGTCGTTGGTGTTACTGTCGGTACGCTTGTTGGTCCTCAGGTTGGTGCGTTAATGACGGCACTGGGGGATCTCATTATGTATTCGATGCAGTTACAACCGTTACTGATGGGAATGGTTGTTGCTGTTTTGATGGGGATGGCGTTGACGCTTCCTATCAGCAGTGCGGCAATTGCGATTATGCTTAGTCTGAACGGTTTGGCTGCAGGAGCGGCAACTGTAGGCTGTTGTGCTCAAATGGTCGGCTTTGCCGTGATGAGTTTTCGTGAAAATCGTTGGGCAGGTGTTGTAGCTCAAGGGCTTGGTACATCGATGTTGCAAATGCCTAATATCGTTAAGAATCATAAGATTTGGCTGCCGCCTATTTTAGCTTCAGCAATTCTTGGCCCGATTGCCACGCTGGTGTTTGCACTGGAAAACACGCCATTGGGAGCAGGGATGGGAACATCCGGTTTTGTCGGGCAGATCCAGTCATTTATCGCGCTCGATGCCGCCGGATGGAGTAGTGGTGAAATTTACACGGCGGTTATCCTTATGCATCTAATATTACCGGCCGTCGTCACGCTGATTATCGCAGAATTTATGCGAAAAATGGGATGGATTAAACCCGGCGATTTGACTTTGAACCTGACATCGAAATAATCGATGAGAAAAAAGGAGCATGAAACATGCTCCTTATTTTGTCTGCTTTTGGTGAATAAGCCGAAATCTCATCGGTTTTGTATTCATTTTGATGAAATCATGACACAAAGAAAATATCTGGCTGATATTATTAACATATTGGTGGTGCCCTGAGTTCTGTAGGCGGTTTACGTTAGTGTTTAGGCGAAAGCTGGTGTGGGGCAGGAAAGGCGATTTGTTTAGCGGGTTGAATATATATGATGTCATCTTGGAAAGCTTCATTAGTGGTTGGTTTTGTACTGGGAAGTATTTTGGCTTCGGCCGTTTGGAATCGTAGCCCCGGACCTAGCCAAGAAGAGTATGAGCTACTGTTACAGAAAAATGCCTTGTTGGCTGAAAAAAAACAGGCCCTACAGGAGAGCTTTGAGGCTCTAGAAACGCATAAAGCGTTAGAGCTTGAAAAGGCGTTTGAACAATTAGCGAATAAGCAAGCTGAGCTTGAGCAACAGAAAGCCGACTATGAGAAACAGCTGGCTCAATTGAAGCAACAGCAAAAGAAATTAGTCGTGACCAAGAAGAAACTTGATACTAAAGTTGTTGAGTTAAAGACAGCCACAGAAAAGCAGCAAGTGGTGTTGACCCACTCGAAAGAGCTTTACCAGCAGCAGCTGTTGTTGCAAAAACAGGTTGCCAAGGCAGAAGTTGATGTTAAGAAAGCCAAACGTGTGGCGGAAGACTTCAAGAAGCCGTGTGATGAATTTAAATCTGGCACAAGCTGGAACTGGGTTTCTCAGGCAGATTGCGACAAGTATGATGCTAAGATAAGGGCTGTTGCCGACGAAGAGGCCCAGTTAACAGCATTGCAAACTGAGCTGGAAGCGCTAGACAAAAAGATTGAAATCAATTTACCCAAGAAATAATTGGGTCGTAACGGATAGCATATTTATAGAGGCGGGGTGATACCTCGCCTTTTTTTATAGAGAGGAAGGGAAGATGAACCTTTTCGACAGTATTCCTGCTGAACTGCCAGAGGAAGTATTTGAAGATATCGTCAACACTTCAACGGTCCGTATAGAGCGCATTATCTCCAAAGGCCATACGACACCAACCGATGAGTGGTACGACCAAGATGAACATGAATGGGTGGTAGTGCTGAAGGGTGAAGCCCGGATACGGTTTGATGATAACGACCGAGAGGTACATTTGAAGCAAGGCGACCACCTTAATATTCTTGCCCACCAGCGTCACCAAGTGTCATGGACCATTCCCGATCAAGAGACAATCTGGCTTGCGGTGTTCTACCGCTAGCAAGCGACTCATTACATTGAGCCGCATTGATAGAGGTCTTAAGTATCGAATCGAACTAAGTGCGCCAAGGCGGGTGGATAACCCCGTTCTGTTGCTAATGTCTCGGCCTTGGTGAGCACTTCGGCCTGACTTAGACTTGAGGTGAACGGAAACTGTTGCTCGAGAGGTTGTTTAGCCTCATTGAAATCAGGTAGGAGGCCTTCCAACAGTAATTGTTGGACAACACCGTCAGCGGCAGAAAGTGCAGAAGATGCTTTGACTATTTCAGTTCGCGCATAGCGTTGGCCTGCAAAAGAAATATCTGCGGCCCTGAGTGAAGGGTCATCTCCCGGGATCTGCTGAGCGCCGAATAATGGCTTTCCGCCTATGGTTGCAGTGTGGTATGCCGGCACAAACTGCGCCATGTGCTTAATGGCTCTATCGGTTCGAGTATCAATGTCTGAGTTTGTCCAGCCGTGTTTAAGCTTCCGAATGAATGAACTACCTAGTTCGGGTTGGGCACTTTTTGTTGTACTACTGGCCAGTCCTTGTCGAAATAGCGTAATGTCTTCTGTCATACCATGAAGCTGAAAAAAGCCGTCAGGGTAAGGGGTAAGCTGAGCCATTCCATTGGGGGTCCCACGTTCACCGTGGAAAATAACCTCAGGCCAGCTCCCTTTACACTCTGCCCAGTGGGTAACGTAGGCTGCTTTGAACTCTACCATTCTGTTACGAGGTAAATTTGCCCAGTTGTCGAGTGTTCCGGTACGGTAACCGCAGGCATTGACCAAATAATCAACGTCAATAGAGCGGGTAATATGATCACCAAGTGCTTCGTCGAATTGTTGGTAGTTGATTGACCAAGAGTTGTCGTATTCGTGTTGTTGGACATCGATAACGGTAGATTGTGTATTTACCTTGCACGAATGTAACTGTTCAAGGGCTATATTGGCAGTTGCCGCCAGGCGAAATACGCTTAATCCATATTCCTGAACAAGAATCAGTGGGAATTTAAATTTATCTAAATCTAAGTTCTTGGCGACAGGGATCATCCAGTCATCAATTGAAGTTGGTTCTAAAGGTATTGATAAATTGGCTAGCTGTTCCAGTTCACATTGATAGTAGAGCTTGTAATAGTTATCGGGGTTCCCTAGTACCTGATTCTGACTATCGGCTTCGACGGATTGACGGTAAGCGTCTTGCAGCAACGCTAACCGTGGAAGCAGAGCTTCAGGATCACCAAGATCTCGCGCTGGAACGGCAATAACGGTGGGTCTGATATTCGCGGTATGGGGGAATATACGAAGCGTATCTATCGACTCTTGAAGCAGCGTCAGACATTGCTGATCTGAGATCTCTCTATATAGGTTTCCGCCAGCATGTAAATGGCAGATTGGCGGGCCGTTGACTAGGCTCTTGCCTTCTTCGAATAGCTCTACTTGGATACCAAGCTCAGCTAAGCGGAGCGCTATCGTTGAT
>Ga0209272_10002562_pt1 | contig 10109 bp, 9 predicted proteins | sample tdDd002_FD_187125 | JGI IMG/M metagenome (GOLD analysis project Ga0209272, IMG submission 187125) | Marine sediment microbial communities from the Atlantic coast under amendment with organic carbon and nitrate - tdDd00.2 (SPAdes)... | ecosystem: Environmental > Aquatic > Marine > Coastal >... | reverse complement strand
GATGAACATCGCGGCACAGTTCCAGTTGATGATGCCTGCAGATGAAACGCCTGAGTGCACCGAAGGCTATGAAGGTTTCTATCACCTGGTTGCGATGGAAGGTGGCGTTGCTCGAACAGAACTGAACTACATCCTTCGAGACTTTGATGGTGAAAGCTTGGAACGTCGTAAAGCCTTTATTCAGGCGAAAGTAGACGAGCTAAATAGCAAGCTGCAAAAAGGTCGTGTTGAGCTGAAGATCACTGACAGTTACCGTAATATGCGTGAAATGGTTGAACCTCATCCGCACGTCATTGAACTTGCTAAAGAGGCAATGATTGAATGTGATGTACAGCCTCTGATTAAACCAATTCGCGGTGGTACAGACGGCGCTCGTTTGTCATTCATGAACTTACCTTGCCCGAATATCTTCACTGGCGGCTATAACTTCCATGGTATTCATGAGTTTATTACTGTTGAAGGTATGGAGCAGGCTGTGAAGGTGATTGTTAAAGTGGCAGAGAAGACTGCAGTTCGCTATCAGTAATCGAAGCGAGTAGGGTGCTAAACAAGTGCACCCTTTGATTACACTGTCTAGTGTCTAGTCCTAAAATAAAGCTGGAAGCTTATGCTTTCAGCTTTATTGTTTATGAAGATGTATGAAATATAAGATTATGGGTTCATCTCATACTGGTCTTTGGTTTCGTAGACATAGTTATCCAATACTCGCTGATAGCGTTCATTGTCCACATTTGGTCGTTTAATCATACGTTCACAAATCTTCTGTTGAACCAGCGTTGTGCTAGATTTGGCACTAAGTTGTAGCGCAAATTTAGAAAAATCACGGATGATTGCGTCAAAGATTTGCTCCACAATATCATCATCAAGATTTATCAGCTTGGCTTCTTCCAAGATTAACTGCCCGTATACTACTAGTGTGAATAGTTCTCCCAGATTTAATAGAAAATCGAAGTCTTTTGTCTGCTCCTTGGTGGGTTTACCAAGCAACAATAGGATCTTCAATAATCTGATCTGCTTCTTAAAGATATTCACATTGGGTAAATCGACACCATTATAGATCTCGCGATAATCATGGAAGCGTGTTTTTCCTAATCCTTTGGTTGCCCCTTGATTAAATAAGAAGTCGTCATTGCCTGCCTGGTCCATCTTTGGCGTTTCTGCGAACTTACCGGGCTTAAAGAAATAGTTCCCCATGAATTTCAGAATTAACGCCATGTTGACGTGGACAGTCCCTTCAAGCTTGGGTAGGGCGCGTATATCCCTGACGGCCATCTCGAAGTACATGTTTTTCTCAAAGCCCTTAGCTGCCATTATATCCCACAGTAAGTTCATGACTTCTTCACCTTGGGTGGTCACTTTCATCTTTACCATTGGGGTAAACAACAGGTAGCGCCGGTCATCCGGTCCAGCAACCCGCATATAGTCGATGGCTCGCTGGGCAAATAGTTTCATTGCCGTTAGGCGGGCGTAAGCTTCGGTGAACAACAGTTTGATATGGACAAAATCAGTCACATAGTGATCAAAAAGATACCGGTGAGAAGCGTGATTAATGGCTTCATAGAAGGAGTGGGTGCAGATGCCGATTGATGCCCAGCCAAGATTGAATTTGCCAATATTGACAGTATTTAGTGCCATGTCCCAGGCATCTCGTCCTTTTGCCAGGATATCTTCTTCGCGGATGGGGTAGTCATTAAGGCGGTATTCCGAGACATAGTTTTGAGAGTTAACAACATTTTGAACTAACTCATAATTGTCATGCTGTGAGTCCACGACAAAGAAGACGTATTCGTCGGAATCAGAAAGCTTACCGAAGGTGGAAACGAGAGCCGCCTTATTACCGTTTCCAATGTAGTATTTACTACCGTTGGCACGATAACTGCCATCTTGCTGAGGTGTCAGGAACATATCACTGGCATAGATATCTGCGCCATGTTCTTTTTCTGATAAGCCAAAAGCAAATATTCCCCCTTCATTTAACTTACTGGCGGCTTTCTGTTTGACGTGCTCGTTGTCACTAATCCAGATTGGTCCAAGTCCTAGAATACTAACCTGCCAGGTATACCAGTGAGCAAGCCCGTAAAAGCCAAGTATTTCGTTGAGGGCACAGTTACGGTATGTATCCCAACGAGTATCTTCACTACCATAAGCATCGGGAGTCAGAAGGGTCGCGAATAGTTTTTCTTCCTTCACAAACGACAAAAAATCCGCATACCAAAGGCGCTCGTGATCATCGTTTTTAAGCTTGGCCTTACCGCGTTGTTCAAAAAAGTCGATAGTTTTCTTTACTAATTTTTGTGATTCTTCGTCGAGGTGACCATAACTCTCGGTTTTCGGGTTAAGTAAAACGCCTTGCTTCCTAGCCGGTGAGTGACGCCTGTCTGGCTGCTTCTTAATAAAGAAGTTTTTGGGCAGGTTTAACATTTTCATCGGAGCTCTCCCAGTCGCTGTTAGATTCTGCTTCCTTAAAATATCGATGTTACATAGTGTTAACCTTTATTAAGGGTAAACCAAGGAATGTTCTTTTTCATGAGTAATTACTCTATTGTGGGGGTAGTCACATCTTGATGAATTGTCGCTTTTCAGAACGGAGCGTTCTACTCGCAACATATTTGAAATAGCTTTGTGTATTAATGTACATTTTCACTATAATTGTATATAAATGAATGAGTGATTATTAAGTGAGAGGTGCTTATGAACGCATCCCATGCAACGCAGGGACAGGCTCAGCCAGAGGCTGGTAATACCGTGTTACCTGTCATTTTCAATATTCTCGATAAATGGTCATGCACACAGGCTCAACAGGTGGCTATTCTCGGCTTAACTAGCCGTTCAACACTGAATAAGTACCGTAATCATCCAGAATCAGCCAAGGTTTCGAAGGACTTGTTAGAACGGATGAGTTATATCCTGAATATCCATAAATGTTTGCGGATCATGTTTACCGCCGAAGATAGCGTATATCAATGGGTACAAAAGCCTAACTCTCATCCGTTCTTTGCAGGACGTTCAGCGATGGATATTATGAATCAGGGTAAAGTGGTTGATTTGTATCAGATAGCTTCTCGTCTTAATGCTTGGCGTGGTGGGAAATCGTAGATGAGCTATCCAGTAAAGCACTTTAGCGAACAGCATTGCTATCGCCTGATCCCTTCAAAATATCCGCCAATCAACCTATATGAAGATGTTGCTGAGCCTGGGCAGCTTGAAGCAATATTTGCAGTAGAAGCGATCACAAACCCACGGCTTTCTGAAGAAGTGGGGGATTTTGCCCAGATCCCGCTTGAAGATCGCTTGGTAGGGATCCCGCATTGTAGTTATGTTATGGCGGCGTTTACCCATGTCAGCCCCGATGGCGCTCGCTTCAATACCGCAGACTATGGTGCTTACTATGCGGCGCCGGATGTGAATACTGCGATAAAGGAAACGGTGCATCATATGGAACGGATAATGGGTTATACCCAAGAGCCTGCCCAGGATGTCCAAATGCGTTGTATCGATGCCTGGTTCAATGCGCAGCTAGTCGATCTTACTGAGCAGCAATACCTTGATTTGAATATCTATCATCCGACAAATTATTCCCACTCACAAATGCTTGCTGATGAAGTAAAGGGGCTGAAGGGAGACGGTATTGTTTATCAATCCGTACGCCACCAAGGCCATGATTGCTATGCGCTCTTTAAAGCGAATTTGGTGACGAAGGTTTGTCAGACCAAGCACTTTACGTATAAGTGGAATGGCGTATCAGTGAATTCTGTGTTGGAAATTAATTTAGTGTAGTAGGGAGAAGGCAAAGGCTGATAGGCAGCCTTTACCCGACAATAATTTTTTACTTCAGATAACGCTCTACAAGGTGCGTTCTGAAGTGTTCCGCATTAAGTCGTTCACCGGTTGCATCAATCAATAGCTGATCGGTTGAAAGGGTTGAGGCTTTCTTCCATACATGGCGGTCAAGCCAGTTGAAAATTGGTTGCAGGTTGCGGCCACGGATCAGATTTTCCACATTCATTTCTTTGCGCATGGCAGCCATAAACTGGGCGGCATACATAGCGCCCAAGGTATATGACGGGAAGTAGCCAAAGCTGCCGTCTGTCCAGTGAATGTCCTGCATGCAGCCATCGGTGTAATTACATTTTGTTGTCAGACCCAAATACTCCATCATTTTTTTATCCCAAAGCTCAGGGATATCAGCAACCTCAATATGACCTTCAATCAAGTCACGCTCAATCTCATAGCGAAGAATAACGTGTGCTGGATAGGTTACTTCATCGGCATCAACACGAATATAACCGGGTTTTACACGGGTGTTTAATAGCGTCAGGTTTTTGCTGCTCAGTGCCGAGTCATCTCGGCGTTCAAATGCATCAGAGGCTAGAGGGGCAAGAAGATCAAAGAATGGTTCGCTACGGGATAGCTGCATTTCGAAGAATAGGCTTTGCGATTCATGAATGCCCATTGAGCGAGCCTCACCTACGGGTAAGCCGCGCCATTGAGCGGGTAAGCCTTGTTCATAACGAGCATGGCCTGTTTCGTGAATTACCCCCATTAACGCAGAAGTGAAGTCTTCCTCATCGTAGCGGGTTGTAATACGGACATCAGTCGGGACACCACCGCAGAAAGGATGCACACTAACATCGAGTCGGCCGTGTTTGAAGTCAAAGCCAAGCTTGGTCATCACCTCGAGGCTCAGCGACTTTTGTTGTTCAGTCGGGAAAGGACCAACAGGTGTAAGAACCTTTTCTGTATTTTGTTTCTCCCGAACCTGTTGGATCAAGTTGGGTAACCAGCTTTTTACATCACTAAATAGCTTATTTAGCTCTTTGGTGGTCATTCCTGGTTCATAGATATCAAGTAGGGCGTCATACCGGCTTAAGCCTGTCGCTTCTGCTCTGATTTGAGCTTCCTGGCGGGAGAGCTCAACTACTTTTTCTAAGTTTTTACTGAAAGCATGCCAGTTATTTTCAGTCCGTTGCGAACGCCAGGCATGTTCACACTTAGAGCCAGTCAGTGACTGCTTTTCAACTAGATCTGCTGGTAGTAGATTACTCATCTGCCAAGAGCGTTTCATTTCTTTCAGGCTAATGACTTGCTCTTTAGTTAATGATTCAGCTTCAGCATGTGCAAACCATTCTGCCAGGTGAGAAGCTGTTGCAAGCTCATGGTGCATGACGGCAAGCTCAGCCATTGCTTCTGAGCGGGCTTCACTACCGCCTTCTGGCATCATTGAAGCTTGATCCCAGCCACAGATAGCATTGAGATGAGCGAGTTTTGAGAGCTTCTGCTGATGTTGCTCTAATTTTTCGTAGAAAGTCATTACCTATCCTTATGTTGACCACTACCTGGTAGATAAATCTCCTGCCAAGCGTTGCTATCTAGCATAAAAGTTTTCGAGGGTTTTAGACATGGTGTGAGTATAAAAAATACAATTTTGCTGAATAAACTGGGCGTAGCAGCATGAATGCCATGCAGCAGCGGACTTTTATAGACATTCTTTGGATTATTGTACTTGCTTGGTATTGAATGGATTCAAGTATAAAGCATTGAATTGTTGTGAATCAGCGCCATTTTAAACCTCAATCAAACGGAAGGAATATGATATCTACGTTATTGGGAGGCAGTATTCAAAATGTCTGAAATTACTTCAAGACAGCTGAAAACAACAGGTAGGTGTGATATTGGTAAGTGTTAGTGACAGGCGATATGTGTAACTAAATTTACAATATCGTAAGACTTCGTAAAGGTCGCAAGCATTGATAATGCTGTTCGTTATACTGCTTGCATCATCAAAGAGGGCTAGTTACATCATCATGCAAAAGAATTCTACATTTTATGCTGTACTTGCAGGTGCAGCGTTGTTCTCGTCCGCTACGTTTGCGGCTCCTACCGTCATTCCTGACGCACCGACACTCGGTGCGAAGGGGTATGTATTGATGGATTACCATACCGGTCAGGTGCTTGTCGATAAAAATGCTCACGAACAGCTTAATCCAGCAAGCTTAACAAAGCTGATGACCAGTTATGTTGCCGGGCAAGAAATGAAAAACGGCAATATCAGTAAAGACGATCGTGTTGTGATCAGCCGTAATGCGTGGGCTAAAAATTTCCCTGATTCTTCGAAGATGTTCATTGAAGTTAATACAGAAGTGAACATGATGGATTTATACCGAGGCTTGATTATTCAGTCAGGTAATGATGCCAGCGTTGCGATTGCCGAACATGTTGCCGGCTCGGAAGGTGCGTTTGTTGGTTTGATGAATTCATGGGCAAAGAAACTCAATATGAACAACAGCTCTTTTGCAAACCCGCATGGGCTGGATAGTAATGATCTGTATTCAACGCCTTATGATATTGCGCTATTAGGCCGTGCATTGATCACTGATTTACCTGATATCTATTCTCTTTATAGTGAGCGGTCTTTTACTTATAACAAGATAACGCAACGGAATCGAAATGGTCTATTGGCAGATAGAAGTCTGAATGTAGACGGTATGAAAACCGGTTACACCAGCGGTGCTGGCTACAGCTTAGCAAGTTCTGCCACTCAGGGAGACATGAGATTGATCTCTGTTGTTATGGGGTCGAAAAGCGCGAAAAGTCGAGAAGCTGAAAGTAAGCAGCTTCTTAACTACGGCTTCCGATTTTTCGAGACCGTATCACCACATAAGCAAGGTGATGAGGTACTGAATGAGCGCGTGTGGATGGGGGCTGCAGATACTATCTCGTTAGGTACGAAGGAAGACTCTTATGTGACATTGTCGCGCAATGATGCCAAAAAACTGGCTGCCAATGTTGAGTTAAACGATGATTTGGTTGCCCCGATCAATAAAGGTGACATTGTCGGGAAAATTTTCTATCAGGTTGATGGGGAAGATATCTATGATGTTCCTTTGATTGCTTTGGAAAGTGTAGAGGAAGGTAGTTTTTTCAGTAGAATGTTTGACTATATTAAATTGTTTTTTACGGGCTTGTTTAAGTAATGCACGTGATGAATTCTGATCTTAAAAGAGCCGCAGATAGCGGCTCTTTTTCTATAATTAAATGTGATCAGAAAAGGGAGAATAGTATGGCTAGTATGAGTGATATTCACGATGCTATTAAGGCTGCAGATGACGAATTTGAGCGTATCTTCAGGCAAGGGGATGCTGCTGGTATCGCGGCCCTTTATACAGAGAAAGGACAGTTTCTGCTTCCTAATAGTGACTTTGTAACAGGCAGAGAGGCAATCCAGACAACATTTCAAGCTCTCATGGACTCGGGTGTCAAGGCGGTCAAGCTAGAAGCACTTGAAGTTGAAGGGTACGGTGATACGGCCACTGAAGTTGGTAAATATGTACTAGAGGATGGTAGTGGTCTGGTGCTTGATAAGGGGAAGTTCGTTGTTATTTGGAAGCAAGAGGCAGGGCAATGGAAACTGCATCGAGATATCATTAATTCCAGTATGGCCGCTCCGCAATAATCGTATAAATTAGGTAGCCGGGGCTCTTTCTCCCTCGCTACCTAAAACATGGTGGACATCGAGTGTTCCAACCTAATACAAAAATCCGTATAATCCTCGCCCTACAAAGAATCCCTCTAGGAAATCTACAGTCGGTATAATCGACAGTGTGAGAAGTCGCAATGAATCAGAATGACATAAGAAAAGAGACACTTGAATTCAACAAACTCCAAAAACGTCTAAGGAGAAATGTTGGAAATGCCATCATCGACTACAACATGATTGAAGAGAATGATGTTGTCATGGCATGCATAAGTGGCGGAAAAGATTCATTTGCGATGCTGGATATCCTTTTGAATCTTCGAAAAGCTGCTCCAATCAAATTTGATGTTGTTGCTGTAAACCTTGATCAAAAGCAACCAGGTTTCCCTGAGCATATTTTGCCTGAGTATTTCGAAAGTCTGGATATTCCTTACTACATCGTAGACAAGGATACCTATTCAGTTGTTAAAGAAAAAATACCTGAAGGTAAGACAACGTGTGGTCTCTGTTCAAGACTGCGTCGAGGTACGCTGTACTCGTTTGCAGAAAAAATTGGGGCGACAAAAATTGCTCTCGGGCATCACCTAGATGATATCGTTGAAACTATGTTCTTGAACATGTTCCATGGTTCACGTCTTAAAGCAATGCCACCTAAATTGCGTTCTGATGATGGTCGTAACGTTGTAATCAGACCATTAACATATTGCCGAGAAAAAGATCTGATCAAGTACGCGGAGCATAAAGAGTTCCCAATCATCCCTTGTAATCTTTGCGGTTCTCAAGAAAACCTTCAGCGTCAAAGTATCAAAGCTATGTTGATTGACTGGGATAAGAAAACGCCAGGCCGTGTGGAGAGTATTTTCAAGTCAATTCAGAATGTTAGTCCAAGTCAGCTAGCTGACAAAGAGTTGTTTGATTTTGTTAACCTACCACTAGATCGCGAAGGTGAAAGGGCTGAGTATGCCTTTAGTGAAGCAATGGTGTCATCGACGAACATCGATGAATCTATGTTCATTGATGTTACTAATGTCTAAACTTGGATTAGTACAAATATAGAGATATAAAGGAAGGCGGCAATTAGCCGCCTTCTTATTGCCACTATGATCACTTTGCCCTTGAGTTTTAATGCTCGTTTTGAGGAAGTCCATCGTTTATTTCATAATAATCTCCCTTTTCTGCAACAAAGATATGCTGCCCAAGGGTTGTTTCTGTCGGTGTATCAAATGAGCCTAAAGCAATACCTATCCAATGATGCTTTTGAGTATCAAGGGGATCAAAGAACAAAGATGAGCCGCATTTAGAGCAAAATCCTCGTCTCACTTTTTCGGATGAGTGATACCAAGAAATGTTTTCTGAACCATTAATTGACAATGAACTACGTGGTACTTCACCACTTGCCAAAAAGTGCCCTGTCCATTTTCGACACTGGTTACAATGACAAGCATCCGTCGTTTCAAAAGCTCCTGAGACTTCAAATTGAACAGCACCACACAGACATGATCCTTTATACTTATTCTCAGTCATCTGTACTTCCTTTTATTAATGTCTGTATTGCATCCACTAGGGTATAGAAATAGCTCAAATACTTCTTGGTTCTCAATGGCCATTTGTTACTGGGATGGTGTTGGGCATGCATCTGAATTCCACGGGCCAAACGAATCTATACCGTGATCAACAAAATCAAATTGTAAGCCTATGCCATTTTCTCGTATTGATACATAAAAGGGCTCTGTTCCGTTACACAGCTTATCAAAATACTTTCCTCCAATTCCTGTACCAAAAACAAAGCGATCATCATCGTTAGTAATGGTGAATTTCAAGAGTGATTGCTTTTCTATAAATTCAACTTTTGTATCAGAGTCATTTTTGTTGGATTCTCGTATGTAATTGTGTAGAACGTTAACCATTTCTTTAGAGAGTGTATTTGGCTTATAAGTGTAATCTTCGCTGCGACTATTAGTACAACCTGACAGAATTAAGCTTCCAGCAATAAAAGTGGTCGTTATTATTTTTTTAAACACTAAAGTGTCCTTTCGGTAAGTGAAATGTTAATAGTTGTTATCATGATTACTTACAATTTTATACTATAGGTCCTGTTCATTATCTTCCTGCTATCACAGAGGCACGGAAGATTTGCGATCTCAGGTTATTAGCAATAACCTCATTGTATATTTATCTACCTTTACATAAATTCGACATATGTCACTATTTTTGGAAATCGGATGAAAAATTTCACAGTGATGTTCAAATTTTAGTGTTCTAGATCTGACTGATCGTTTCTTAATGACATTCATAGCAGGTAAGAGGAGTCAAATGGAGGGGCTAGTTGCTTTTAGTATAAAACTTGAAGTCTTTCCCATTTATATACGTTCAATAATTATTCTAAATCATAAGAGTGTATATTTTTCGATAATATAACTTCCTAGTGAAAATGCATTTTGCATAACCTTGCTGTAAATTATGAGGCATATATGAGCATTTTTTTTGACCGCCATTTGAACGATGAGATTGATGACAGAAAGATTATTTCCATCGTTTGTGGGGGAGGGTTAACATCAAGCATGCTGGCACAGAGAATGCAGAAATTTATTGATGAGTCTGAATTGCCTTATTATGTGATGTATTCAGGTATTCC
>Ga0209272_10002559_pt1 | contig 10115 bp, 12 predicted proteins | sample tdDd002_FD_187125 | JGI IMG/M metagenome (GOLD analysis project Ga0209272, IMG submission 187125) | Marine sediment microbial communities from the Atlantic coast under amendment with organic carbon and nitrate - tdDd00.2 (SPAdes)... | ecosystem: Environmental > Aquatic > Marine > Coastal >... | reverse complement strand
TTTTTTTGACTGTAGTTTTGATAACAGTAATCTGAGATATTGTATCTTTGAAAAAATTAACCTCAAGGGAACAAAATTCAGTGGGAGTAACATAATAGAATGTACCTTTGAAGGCTGTGATATGAAAGGGGTAGTTTTAGAGGATATTAATATGAGGGGAAGTACCTTTAACAGATGTGATATGAGAAAGACTAAGTTTCTAAATGGTAAAAATCTTAGTATCAATCCCGTAGAAAACAGGGTAGAGGGAATGGAGATACCCCTTATGGAAAGTGGGAATATCCTGAACCATTTTGGAATAAAATTAAAATAGGAGGAAAGATTTATGGAGATATATAAGGTACTTAAGGAAAAATATGAGAATATAGAGGAATACTGTACAGAGAGCGGGGACTGGGAAGATCAGGGAGTAGTAGCTTTTGAAGCAGGAAACTTTAGTATGGCGGTGGAAAACTTTGAAAAAGTAATCGTAGCTATACCAGATCACTATAATGCATATGAGATATGCAGCTATGCACTCTATAAGAATGATGAAAAGACAAAAGCTATAGCTTATCTGGAAAAAGCAGTAGAGGTAGCAAAAAGTTTTGACGGGGAGGCTAAGCTGCCTCAGGAGATGATAGGAGATATGGAGGAAAGCCTCAGAAGAATGAGAGGTAATGAGGAACTGGATGCAGATTATATATCTGAAATAATGGAGTAAGAAAAAGGGAGGAAACCCGGGTTTCCTCCCTTTTTTTAATTTTATAGATCTAATTTTATAAATTCAGGTTTTCTGTTGTGAAAAACGCTGTAGTAATTGAAACCACAATCTTTAAGCAGCTGGTAAGCTTTATCAAAATCCTTAGCCAGATGGGCAGCTATATGGGAATCAGATCCCAAAGTGATGATCTCTCCCCCCAGTTCCTTATACTTTTTTAGGATAATATCATTTGGATATGGTTCGGTAGTGCCGTATCTGTAAGCTGAAGTATTTATCTCTAAACCAGAACCGTTGGAGATAAGGGTTTTTAAGATCTGCTCTATAGTATCCCAATGCATCTTATAATCTATAGTATTAAAATCCTTATGAACATTTCTCCCGTATCTTTTGATAAAATCCAGGTGGCCGTATACAGAGATATCCCTGAAGATTCTGACATTTTTAAGGGTTTCTTTAAAGTATAGATCATGGGCTTCATCCTTTGTTAAACCTATAAAAAAATCATCCTCCACAGGGTTTTTACCACCTGCACAGTGAGTAGAACCTATGATGAAATCAAGTTCCTTTAATTTTGATATTTCATTAAAATCCTTTATAAGATGGGGCTGGAGTCCGAATTCAACTCCAAGATTTATCTTTAACTGACCTTCTAATTTTTTACGAAAATCCATAAGAAGGGAAAGGTACTCTCCTATGTCAAAGTAAAACTCACTGCTCCCTGAAGGGAAATCAGGGTCTATATGATCTGTAAGGGTAATCTCCTGTATCTTGTTTTCAATGGCATATTTAAATATATTTTCTAACTTTTCCTGACAGTCTCCAGAAAAAAGTGTGTGTATATGGCTGTCGGCTATGTACATAGAATCACTCCTTAATATAATTTTATTAATTGTACCTAAGAGTTTTATAGTTGTCTATAAAAATGCTGTAAAGTCCAAATAATTTTTATAAAAAAATTAAAAAAACTATGAAGGGCTGAGGAAACCCCTGTAAATACAGGAAAGTCTTCAGGGGTGTCGGAGTCTAAAACTATTGACAAAAAGTGGTAGTTTTGCTATAATTAAGCGTTGTTTAAATACACACATTGATTATTTCTAGGAGTGGTGTCTGATATTCAGATATCCTAGTTTCGAGATCAATGGAAGAAAAAACCAAAATTCAGGAGGAATCAAAAATGGCAGTAGTAACTATGAAACAATTACTTGAAGCTGGTGTACACTTCGGTCACCAAGCTAAGAGATGGAACCCTAAGATGGCTAAGTACATCTTCACAGAGAGAAACGGAATTCACGTAATCGACCTTCACAAATCACTTAAGATGATCGAGGTAGCTTACAATGTAGTAAGAGAAATTGCTGAAAACGGTGGAGACGTATTATTCGTTGGAACTAAGAAGCAAGCTCAGGAAGCAGTAAAAGAGCAAGCAGAAAGAGCTGGAATGTACTATGTAAACAACAGATGGTTAGGTGGAATGTTAACTAACTTCCAAACTATCAAAACTAGAATCGCTAAACTTAAGGAACTTGAAGCTCTTGACGCTGACGGAACTTTAGATACTAAGTACACTAAGAAAGAAGCAGCTAACATGAGAAAGGAACTTACTAAGCTTTCTAAGAACCTTTCTGGAATCAAGCACATGAAGAAAGCTCCAGCAGCAATCTTTATCGTAGACGTTAAAAAAGAATTCCTTGCAGTAACTGAGGCAAATGTTCTTGGAATCCCTGTAATCGCAATGGTTGACTCAAACGTTGATCCTGACAACATTACTTTCCCAATTCCATCAAATGACGATGCAATTAGATCAGTAAAGCTTATGTCTACAATCGTAGCAAACGCTGTTGTTGAAGGTAAGCAAGGTGCTGAAGTAGAAGCTGCAGCAGCTAAAACTGAAGAAGTAGTAGCAGAAGGTTCAGCTAACTAATTATTAGAAATAATAATAAAAACTTATAGATAACTTGGGTTGAGTACTTGAAATTAGTACTCAATTCTTGTATTCTATAGTTGATAATATATTGTGTGCATCTAGAAATACAAAAAAAATTGAAACTATTAGACCAGGAGGAAAGATAAATGGCAGCTATTACAGCTAAGATGGTAAAAGAGTTAAGAGAAATTACAGCAGCAGGAATGATGGACTGTAAAAAAGCACTAACTGAAAAAGACGGTGACATGGAAGCAGCGATCACTTTACTAAGAGAAAAGGGAATGGCTAAGGCAGCTAAGAAAGCTGACAGAATAGCAGCTGAAGGATTAATCTTCGACGGTGTATCTGCAGACGCTAAAACAGCTATCCTAGTTGAGTTTAACTCTGAAACTGACTTCGTAGCAAAGAACCCTGAGTTCATCAACTTTGGACAGATGCTTGTAGCTACAGCACTTGAGAACAATGTTGAGACAGCTGAAGAGCTTAAAGCAGTAGTAGTAGACGGTAAAACTGTTGAAATTCTAGTAACTGAGCTAATCGCTAAAATCGGTGAGAACATGACTCTTAGAAAGGTTGAGAAGATCGTTTCTGATAACGGATTTGTAACAACTTACAGCCATAACAAGGGAACTCTTTGTGTAGTAGTAGAGCTTGCTGGAGAGTCTAATGCTGAAACTGTAGAAAAAGCTAGAGGAATCGCTATGCACGTAGCAGCTATGAACCCTGGATACCTTAAGCCAGAAGATGTAACAGCTGACGACCTTAAGAAGGAGATGGAGATCGCTAGAGTTCAACTTCTTGAAGAAGGAAAGCCAGAGAAGATCATCGACAACATCCTTAAAGGAAAAGAGAGAAAGTTCTACGAGGAAGCTTGTCTTGTAAAGCAAGTTTACGTAAGAGCAGAGGATAAGGAAACTGTAGAGAAGTTTGCTGGAGATAACACAGTATTATCTTTCACTAGAGTAAAAGTTGGAGAAGGAATCGAGAAAAAAGAAGAAGATTTCGCAGCAGAAGTAGCAGCTCAAATCAACGGTTAATTATAAAACTATAAAGGGGGTGCTTTAGCATCCTCTTTTTTTGAACAAGGAGGAAAGATGAAACCTGCATATAAAAAAGTACTATTAAAACTAAGTGGAGAAGCACTAATGGGTGACCAGGCTTTTGGAATCTCATCTGAAGTAATCGCTTCATACGCAAAGCAGATAAAGGAAGTAGTAGAGCTTGGAATAGAGGTAGCTATCGTTATCGGAGGTGGAAACATCTTTAGAGGTCTATCTGGAGCAGAGCAAGGGGTAGACAGAGTAACTGGAGACCACATGGGTATGCTGGCAACAGTAATCAACTCACTGGCACTACAAAACTCTCTAGAGCAGATAGGAGTACAGACAAGAGTACAGACTGCTATAGAGATGCCTAAGATCGCAGAGCCATTCATAAAGAGAAAGGCTCAAAGACACCTTGAAAAGGGAAGAGTAGTAATTTTTGGAGCAGGAACAGGAAATCCTTACTTTACAACAGATACAGCAGCAGCATTAAGAGCTATCGAGATGAATGCTGATGCAGTGGTAAAAGCTACAAAGGTAGACGGAATCTATGATATGGATCCTGTAAAGTATAGTGAAGCTAAAAAATACAATGAGGTAACTTATACTGAAGTACTAAATAAGGACCTTAAAGTAATGGATGCTACAGCTATATCACTATGTAGAGAAAATAACCTTCCAATTATTGTATTCGATTCATTAACTGAAGGAAATATTAAAAGAGTAGTAATGGGTGAAAATATCGGAACTACTGTAATAGAAGGATAATTTTGACAAAATAAAATAAATAGTGTAAAAAATAATTAGAGATTAATTATTTAAGGAGGAAAAAAATGCCAGCAAATAAGATGATGACTGAATGTCAGGAAAGAATGGATAAAGCAATTGAATCTACTAAGCACCACTTTGCTTCGATAAGAGCAGGTAGGGCCAACGTAGCAATGTTAGACGGAATAAAGGTTTCACAGTACGGATCAGATATGCCATTAAACCAGGTAGGATCAGTATCTGCACCAGAGGCTAGAATGCTTGTAATCGATCCTTGGGATAAGACTGTAATTCCAGCTATCGAAAAAGCAATCCAAATCTCAAACCTTGGATTAACTCCTAACAACGATGGAAAAATAATCAGATTACAGATTCCTGAGCTAACAGCTGAAAGAAGAAAAGAGTATGTTAAACTTGCAAAAGGTGAAGCAGAAAATGGAAGAATCGCTGTAAGAAATGTTAGAAAAGATGCAAACAACCACCTTAGAAAGTTTGAAAAGGATGGAGATATCACTCAGGATGATCTAAAAGATTTTGAAACTAGAGTTCAGAAGCTAACTGATGCTCATATCAAGATGATCGATGATCTTTACAAAGCTAAAGAAAAAGAGATTACAACTGTATAGTTGAATTATGACGGAGTCTTATGACTCTGTCTTTTTTTTTTTGAGAAAAAAACAGAAACCTGGAGTGATAATAAGATATTACAAGATCTTAAGTGGAGGGGTCTTTGGAGAAATGAGGAGATATCTTTTTATACAAAAATTATTATCTATTAATAATTTTGTAGTATTTTTTAGTAGAGGTTTTATAATCTGAAAGGAGGGACGATATGAAAAAATACAGTATCTTTATTATATTGGCATTTTTTATGGCAAATCTATTGGCTTTAGGATACTTAAACCCTCTTGGTAACCTTTCCTTGGAAGAGATACAAGATGAGGCAAGGATAGAGGAGGAAAAAGATTTTGATACTGAGGAAGAGAGAAACCTTGAAAGAAGTCCAAGGGAGGTTCAGTGGTCTGAAGATGAACCTGGAGTTATCGGAGTAAATATTATAAGGTATCCGGACCCTGGTATTAGTTATGGAAGACTAGGGGAACATAGAATTGTGGAAGCTATGGAGTATAGCTATTCCGATGGTACCACAGAGATAGTCACCAGCGACGGTAGGATACTCAAGGAGAGAGAATAAAAAATCCAGTTTACTGGATTTTTTATTTTCTTTCTTTTTTAGAAAGTGTAGGTTAGTATATCTTTATAGATGATTGGGAGAGAGAAAAGGGAATTAGGAAAAAACTATCAAATATGATAAAATACTATAGTATTTTATGGAAAAATAGACATATTTATGTATAAAAAAAATGGTGGTGACAAACTTGAATATACCAAATCATATAGCAATAATAATGGATGGTAATGGAAGATGGGCTAAGTCTAAGATGCTACCGAGAACAATGGGGCACAGAGAGGGAGCTAAGACTCTGGATAAAATATTAAACCATTCAGCTAAACTGGGAGTAAAGTATCTGACAGTGTATGCATTTTCTACTGAAAACTGGAAGAGACCTGAAAAAGAGGTTAATACTCTTATGAAGCTTTTTAGTGAATATATGAAAAAAGAAAGAAGTAAGATGATGAAAAATGGTATCAGATTCATGGTATCAGGGAGAAGAGAGGAAGTATCTCCATCTCTTATTGCAGAGATAGAGGAGTTAGAGGAGTTTACCAGGGGTAACGATAAAATAACTCTGAATATAGCTTTTAACTATGGAGGAAGAACTGAAATAGTAGATGCTGTAAACAAGGTTATAGCTTCAGGTAGGAAAGATATAAGTGAAGAGGAGTTTTCAAAATTTCTCTATAATGATATCCCCGACCCTGATCTGCTCATAAGAACCAGCGGTGAACTAAGGATATCAAACTTTCTTCTCTGGCAGATAGCTTATTCAGAAATATATATAACAGATATTTTCTGGCCGCAGTTTGATGAAGAAGAACTGGAAAGGGCCATAGCTTCTTATAATAAAAGAGAGAGAAAATTTGGAGGATTAATCGATGAAAAGTAGAATTCTGGTAGCAATATTTGGAATTCCATTGCTGTTTTATATACTTTACAGTGGTGGGCCGTTACTGTTACTATTTGCAAATGTAATAATAGGAGTATCACTTCATGAGTACTATAACATGATGGAAAATGGCGGAAGAACACCATACAGAAAGCTGGGGATGATCTCAGGACTGGCAATACCCAATGCACTATATCTAATGCAGATGGGAGTAATCGAAACAGACTTTATCATGTTGATCCTGGTAGTATTATTTATGGGGATGACAGTGGACAGAATAAAAAGCAATAAAGTAGCAGAAAGTAGTTTTGATATAGGCGGAACACTTCTTGGAGTTGTATATATATCAATACTTTTCAGTCATATCCTTATGATAAGTAAGTTACCAAATGGAAACTTATGGATACTGGCAGCTCAGATAATGGTATGGGTATGTGATTCCTTTGCTTACTTTGTAGGACTGGCTACAGGAAGAAAGTTCTTCAAGGAGGGGCTGTGTCCTATAAGTCCTAAAAAATCCAAGGAGGGAAGTATCGGAGGAGTTGTATTTACTATAATTGCTCTTGTTATAATGAAGTTTACACTTCTTTCCACAGTGGATGTAGGTCTAGGAAAGTTAATAATCGTGGCTATAGGTGTAGCTGTGGTAGCTCAGGTGGGAGACCTTGTGGAATCTCTATTTAAGAGGGAGTTTCAGGTAAAGGATTCCGGTAATATCCTGGGAGAGCACGGGGGTATGTTAGACAGATTTGACAGTATGATCTTTGTGATACCAGCTCTATATTATATATTAAAATATGTTATACTATAAAAGCAGTGAAAACTGCTTTTTCTTTTGGAAAAATTAAAGGTTAGATTCAAAAACTTTGCCACGAATCTTCACTAATTGTGAGAGTTTAATGTCAGGGATTATATTGTCACATTTCAAAGAAATCACCGGCTTTAATTTGTGTAATTCGAGACTAAGAAAGTTTTAAATATAGAGGGGAGAAAAGATGAAGAAAATAACGATACTTGGATCAACTGGCAGTATAGGAACCAGTGCAATAGATGTAATAAGAGCACACAGAGATAAATTTGAAATAGTGGCTATGAGTGCCCATGGAAATCATAAACTGCTGATGGAGCAGATAGAGGAATTTTCCCCTAAGTATGTATCTATAGGAACAGAGGATGGGAAAAAGGCTATAGAGGAAAAGTATCCTGAACTGACTGTATATCTGGGAGAGGATGGTCTGAAAAAGCTGGGTGCCTTAGATGAGGCTGAGATAGTACTTACCGCTGTAAGTGGTAATGTGGGGATAGAAGCTACTGTGGAAGCAGTAAAAAAGGGTAAGAGGATAGCTCTGGCTAACAAGGAAACCCTCGTATGTGCCGGGAAACTCATAAACCAGATGGTAAAGGAGTATGGGGCTGAAATAATCCCTGTGGACAGTGAGCACAGTGCACTCTTTCAAAGTCTTGAAAGCGGGAAAAAAAGTGAAGTAAGAAAACTTATAATAACAGCATCTGGAGGACCATTCAGAGGAAGAACTGTTGAAGATCTGAAAAAAGTAAAGCTAGAAGATGCTCTCAAGCACCCAAACTGGGCCATGGGAAGAAAGATAACTATAGATTCATCCACTCTTGTAAATAAGGGACTGGAGGTTATTGAAGCTCATTATTTATTTGGTATAGATTATGATGATATAGATGTTGTGGTTCATCCTCAGAGTATAGTCCACTCTCTCGTGGAGTTTACCGACAAATCTGTAATAGCTCAGCTGGGAATAACAGATATGAAGGTACCTATTCAGTATGCGTTCAGTTATCCGGAAAGGATCGAAAATAATCTTACTGAAAGTCTGGATCTTGTAAAACTATCACAGTTAGATTTTGAAGCTCCGGATATGGAGGTGTTTAAGGGACTTAAGTTTGCCTTTGAAGCAGGTAAGGCAGGAATGAGTATGCCTCTTATCTACAATACAGCTAATGAAGTAGCTGTAGATCTGTTTTTAAATAAAAAGATAGAGTACCTTGAGATATATAAGATAATTGAAGATGCCATGAGGGAACATACACCAGTGGAATTAATAAGTATAGAACAGATAAAAAAGATAGATAAAGAGCTGAGAGAGTCTATATATATGAAGTACTAAAAAACACAGGGAAATTTCCCTGTGTTTTTATTATTAAGGAAAAGATATAATTTGTGAAAAATAATAAGCTTATATTAGTGACTAGTTTCAACAATATATTTACAAATATTATTGAATTTTGGCAATGCAACATCACACAGCTTCCTTAGTATTGGCAGAAAAAATAATGATCATTTAGTGGGATATAGGAGAAAAATCTTCAAAGTAAAGAAAATGGAGTTAAAGGTTTCCAGTAACTTAGAATTAATAGGGAAGAAAGGTGTAAAATCCTTCACGGTTCCGCCACTGTAATGCTGACGAAAGCTAGGAGAACTGTTTATAGATTTATTATCTGGAATTTTAATGAAAAAAAAATAAAAAATCTTACCCGAATACCTAGCCACAATAAAAAAGGAAGACTCACAGTAGTTACGAAATATAGATAGAGGAAGCTGGTGTCAGCCGGCTTTTTTTATTGAAAAAGAGAGAAAGAAAGTAAAGTAGGGGTAGTTGAACTATAAAAAGCCTGGTGGGGAGGTAAAGAGATGAATACGATATATGTGGTAGATCTGGGAAGAAGGGAATATGACGAGGTCCTGGAGATCCAAGGTCGGTTGGAGAAAAGGGTAGTGGAGGATAAAAAAAAGGGGTATCTTCTTATCAGTGAAAATCCCCCTGTAATAACAGTGGGAAGAAGTGCAGAAGATAATGAGGTCATCTATAGCGATGAAAGGTTGAAAAGTCTTGGGATATCAAAATATACAACAGAAAGAGGAGGGCGGGTAACCCTTCATGGACCGGGGCAGGTAGTGGGATACCCTATAATTAATCTGGAAAGTTATAAAAAAGATCTCCACTGGTATCTGACTGCTTTAGAGGATGTAGTGGGAGAGACTCTTATGAAGCTGGGAGTAGAAACCTTTAAATCTCAAGGTAAAACAGGAGTATGGACAAAAAGGGGAAAGGTATGTGCTATAGGAGTAAAGGTAAAGAGGTGGGTAACTACCCATGGTTTTGCTCTGAATCATACTATAGACCTGAACCTCTTTAATTCTATAAACCCGTGCGGACTGAAGGAGGATGGACTGGCTAAGATAGAAGATTATATGGAGGGTATCGAGAGGAAAGAGGTACTCCAATCCATATATTCAAGTTTTGAGGAAGGGTTTCAGTGCACAGTTAAAGAGGTAGAGATAGAGGAGATACTTTGATACTGCTTCTTGTTGAGGGGAAGTAATTTTGCTATACTATAACAAATGTGATGAATAACTTAAGAGGTGAAATAGTGGGAAGACTGATAGTGATAGAAGGAACAGATTCTAGTGGTAAGGAAACACAGACAAGAAAACTACATAACAGACTGGTAGCAGAGGGGATAAAAACAAAAAAAATATCATTTCCCAACTATGACAGTCCTGCTTCGGAACCTGTAAAAATGTATCTTGCAGGAGATTTTGGAGGGGATGCAAAAAAAATAAATCCATATCCAGT